>Ga0209810_1002235_pt1 | contig 24028 bp, 22 predicted proteins | sample Coa_R1_7_FD_187159 | JGI IMG/M metagenome (GOLD analysis project Ga0209810, IMG submission 187159) | Surface soil microbial communities from Centralia Pennsylvania, which are recovering from an underground coalmine fire - Coalmine... | ecosystem: Environmental > Terrestrial > Soil > Unclassified... | reverse complement strand
CCGGCCACGGCTAATGGGATCGTGTTAACCGACCTTCGTGACGAATAGCTCCCCAGTTCGATATACAAGGGATCCTCTTTCCAAAAGTCGCTGGGCAGAGACTTTGACCGCGCGATAAGGTCGTAAAGGTCGGCGAAGGTTATGTTCACGCTGTACCTAGCTCGCTTTTAGGGGCTGTTAGTGCGTCGAGGCCCAGGTGACCGCTTTTGCGGCGTCGACGCGCCCGCAGCCTTCCTTTGCGTCGGCGATGTCGTCGGTGCTCGCGCAGAGACCCGCGGCAATTTGCGCGGGCGTCAAGCGAGGATTCTTCGCGAGCATCAGCGAGGCGACGCCGGCGACGTGCGGCGTAGCTTGCGAGGTTCCGGCCAAGAGCGCGTTGCAGTCGTTTTGCTCCTGCGCGTAGTCTTGGGCGCCGGCGCACGTCGTGCCCGGCGTTATGCCGACGCCGGTGGTGGAATAGATGTTTTCGATCCAGTGCAAATGATCGACCGTGCAACTGCCGCAGAGTTCGCTTGCCGCGGGATCGCCGCCGGGAGCTACGAGGTACGCGCCTCCGTTAGCCGTTCCGCTGTTGCTCAAATAGTTCGAATAGCTTGCAACGTATTCGAACGCGTTCGGCGAGTTGCTGTCGTTGATCGAGGTCGCGCCCACGGCGATCACGCCGGGATCGCCGGCAGGACAATCCAGATACGGCCGCCCGGCGCGTGGAGTACCGGCGCCGTTTCCCGCCGCGGCCACGACGACCACGCCGTGCGCGATCGCGTTCTCCACCGCGACGTATTCGGGGTCGCTCGAATTGCACGTTCCGCCGAAATCCGAACCCAGACTCAGGTTGACGACCTTGGCGCCGTGCGCGACGGCGTCGTTGATGGCAGATGCCTCGTCCGCGCTGCTTGCAAAACATTGCGCCGGCGGATTGTCGCCCTCGCATCCGCCGGACGGGTCGGTCGGGAAAATGCGGTAGGCGAGCAGCGGCGCATCGAAAGCCACGCTCGCGAATGCGAAACCGTTGTTCGTGTCGGCGTCCGCGATGCCGGCGACGTTCGTGCCGTGTCCGTCGGTGTCGGTCACGTATGGTCCGCTCGTCTGCGGCGTGTTGTCCGGATACGTAACATAGCATTGCGTGCGGCTGATTTTCGGCGCCGGCACGCCGGCGGGCGTCACCAGTTCGGGATGGGTAACGTCCACGCCCGTATCGATCACGGCTACGGGCGCTCCGATCACGGGCGCCCCCACGTATCCGCCCGGAAGTTGCGACCACGCGCCGTCCATGTTCATCACGTGCATGTCCCACTGACCGGGAATCGCGCTGGTTTCATAGTACGGCGCGGACGTTCCCGCGAACCCCGCGTAGTACGGATCGCTCGTCGAAAGCCGCCGAACGAAATGCACGCGACCGACGCGCTCGACGCCCGCCATCGTGCGCAGTTGCGCGATCGTCGAATCGACGTTCGAATCGTCAACGGCAATCACGCGCGTGCGCAGATCCGTATTCCCGTAGTCGAGATCGGCAACGCGCGCACCCGGAACCATCGCGCGCAGGCGCGTTGCGGAATACGTCACGGCGATTTCACCGGGTACGTAACGCAGCAGCGAGCTGCCTTCGATGGAACGGCGAATCGTCGTGCTCAATCGCTGCCCGATCGACGTCGGCAGCGACCCGCTGGTCGGACACGCGAAATTCGGCGGCGGCGTCGAAGTGGGATTCGGTCCCGGCACGCCTCCGCCCGAACCGCCACCGCACGCGGTGAGGCAGCACATGCCAAATAACGCAACGATGCCGAGTAAACGCACGCGACAATCCTCCATGCCCACCAAGCATACCTTAGGGCTGCAATGTTCGCCACAGCAGAGCAAGCGCGGCTATCGTTGCCCGTCGCTGAATCCCGGCGCGGTCGCCGGGCAAGTGCAGTCTCACGACGTGGCCCCCACTCTCGTCCGTCACGGCGATCCAAACCAAGCCGACGGGTTTTTCGGGAGTTCCGCCGTCCGGGCCGGCAATGCCCGTCGTGGAAAGGCCGACGTCCGCGCCCAATCGCAAGCGTGCGCCGCGCGCCATTTCGAGCGCGGTTTCCTCGCTGACCGCGCCGGCCGCCTCCAGCGTCGACGGCTGCACGCCCAAGAGCTCGACCTTCACGCTATTATCGTACGCAACGACGCCGCCCATGAAGCTTTTCGACGACCCGGGCACGGAGGTCAGCTCCGAAGCGACCGCGCCGCCCGTGCACGATTCCGCAACGGCGATCGTGCGGTTCGTTTGCCGGAGCCTTTCGTGAATGACGCCGGGCAAACTCTGCTCGTCGAATCCGTAAACGTGGCCGCGCAGCCGCCGAAGAATCTCGTCCTCGACCGGCGCAAGCAGATCGCGCGCCGCTTCCGCCGACGCCGCTTTCGCCATGAGTTTCACGTCGCACCGGTAATCGTGCGCGAGCACCGCAATTTTCGGATTCGCCGAGGAAGCGAAGAGATCCGCGATGCGGTGATCGATTTCCGATTCGGCGATGTCGATCGTGTGCAGCACGCGCGTGTATACCGCGCCGGAGGTTCCCGCGCGTTCCCGCAGCCACGGCAGCATGTGCTCCTGCAGCATCGGCTTCATTTCTCGCGGAACGCCCGGCATGCTCGCGATGAATTTTCCGTCCTCGCGCGTCGCGATAAAGCCCGGTGCGGTCCCATGCGGGTTTGGAAGAACCCGCGCGCCGCGAGGAAGGTGCGCCTGCTTGCGATTGTTCTCTTGCATGGCGCGCCCCAAACGCGCGAACGCGTGCTCGATGGCGCGCAGCGACGCATCGTGAAGCTCGGGTTCCACGCCGAGCGCGTCGCACGCAGCTTCCTTCGTCAGATCGTCGATCGTCGGGCCGAGGCCGCCGGAGGTGACGACGCCGTCGGCGCGATCGAGTGCCGCGCGCATCGCGGCCGCGATGCGTTCGCGATTGTCCCCGACCGCATGCATGCCGTAGACGTCGATTCCGTTCTCTGCGAGCGCGCGCGCGATATGCGGGCTATTCGTATCGACCAGCTGGCCCAGCAGCAACTCGGTTCCGACAGCGAGAATTTCCACTTTCATCGCGCGATGCCGCGTACCACGTCACTCAATAATCCACCGGCCGCAGGTAGAACTCGTTTATCGCGGTGTTCGTGAGCATCGCGGTGGTCGGCAGATGCCGCTTCCAGTGCGTGCCGTCGACGCGCCGCCGCACGAGTTCCACGTCGCGCGGCGCGAAGCCCCGCTCGACGAGCTGTTCGTTCGAATAACCTTCCAGCATGCGCGAGAGAATCGCGTCGGCCTTGGCATACGTGATGCCGAGGTCGGCTTCGTCGGTTTGATTCGCTTCCAAATCCGCGCTGGGCGCTTTCTCGATCAGCGGCTGCGGAACGCCCAGATGCCGGGCCAATTCCCACACTTGCGTTTTGTACAAGTCGCCGATCGGATTTACCGGCGGCGTGTCGTCGGCGTGCCAGGTGAAATATCCCAGGAGCCGTTCGGTTTTGTTTCCCGTTCCGATCGGCAGCGCGTCGTATTTCGCCGATTGATCGAAGAGCGCGACCATCCGAATCCGCGCCATCACGTTTCCGCGTCTGCGCGCGTCCGCGCCGGATTCGTACTGCATGTAGCCGTCCACGGCCGCGGAAATGTCGATCGTGTGCTCGTGAATGCCGAGCGATTCCACCACCAGACGCGCATCGGTCAAACTCGAAGCGCTCGAGGTTTTGTACGGCATGCGAATCGCGTGCACGTTTTCCGGTCCGAGCGCACGCGCGCACAAGAACGCGGTCACGGCGGAATCGACCCCGCCGGACAGACCAACCACGGCTTTGCGAATGTTGCGCCGCGCGATCAGTTCGTCTTGCAAAAATGCGACGAGCCACCGTTCGGTTACGTCGGCCCGAATTTGCGGCGGGCGCGTGAAGTCGGCGGGCTTCGCCTCAATGACCGGTAACACGTTGCCGCGCAGCGGGGATTGGCAGTTCGTCGTCCAGCAGCAAGTCCGGAAGCACCGCGTTGAGGTCGCCGAGCAAGGGTAAACGCGCGCGCGCCAGATCGATCTCTCGCATGTCCAAGGTTGCGCGAATGATGTGGGCACCCAGCGCCGGCGCCTGGACGAGCGTGCGCCCGTGCGGATCGACCACGCGCGACGATCCGGTCATTCCCTTACCGCCTTCGAAGCCTGCAAGACCTGCGTACAAGATGAAAACGCCGTGTTCCGCCGCCGTCGCGTGCAGGATTTCGCGCCATCGCGCGATGCTGCCGAGTTCGTCGTCTTCTTCGATGCCGCGGCCGGGCGCCGCGCTGGGGACAATCAGCATTTGCGCGCCTTTGATCGCGGCGATCGTCGGCATCAGCGCGTGCCATACGTCCTCGCAGATCAGCATGGCGGCGCGTCCGGATTCCGTGTCGAAGGCCTGCAGGCGGCGGCCGCGCGAAAGAAAGCGCTCCTCGTCGAACACCCCGTACGTCGGCAAGAACATCTTGCGATGCACGTGCACGATGCGATGGGAGGCGCCGCGGCACTCCAAATACAGCGCGCTGTTGTAGTACGTGCCCGCCGAGTTTTCGTAAAAACCGCACACGAGGTCCGCGCGCGCATCCCCTGCCGCTTCGCTCCACGCGCGGTTCAAATCCGACGCGAACTGCTCCGCGCTGCGCGCGAGTTCGTACACCGCGCCCTCCAAAAAGTACCCGGTAAGCGCCGCCTCCGGCAGGACGATGAGATGCGGCGGCTGCGCGTCGGACGCAAGCTGCGCGAAGATTTCGCGCAGGTGCTCCAAGTTTTCCGCGTAGCGCCCTTTGTGCGGCTTGTTTTGAACGAGGGCCACACGCGGATGCTGCATTACATCGCGACTTCCGGCTCGATCTCGCCTGCGCCCGCCATGGCCAGTTTTTGGACGCACTCCTCGGCCGGATACGTCCAAATTTCGGCCAGAGTCGGGTGCAGATGCGGGATCGCGATGAATTGCTTCACCGTTCCGCCGTAATACATCGCCACGATCACTTCGTGAACGAGGTCGGACGCGTGCGGCCCCACGATCGCCGCGCCGAGAATCTTTCCGCCGTCCGCGGCAGCGAGCATCTTCACGAAGCCTTTGGTCTTGTTGATGCACATCGCCTTGCCGTGCTCCGAAAAGTCGTACGTGCCCTTGACGTATGCGACGCCTTTGGTCTGCAGCGCGCGCTCGGTTTCACCGACGACGGCGATCTGCGGATCGCTGAAAATCGTGTGCGTCTTCACCAGATCGTACACAACCCGTTCGTCCACCCCGGCGATCGCGTTGCGGGCCGCGATCTCGCCCTCGTAGATTGCGACGTGCACGAGCATGTGTTTGGCGGCGACGTCGCCGATGGCGTAGATGTTCGGATTCGTCGTACGCATCGTTTCGTCGGTCGGAATGCCGGTGATCGGGTGACACTCGATGCCGGCGTTCTCGCAGCCCAATCCGGCGACGTTCGGCACGCGGCCCAGGCAGTACAGCAACTCTTCCGCTTCGAGTTCGCCGTCGACGCCCTCACGCATGACGTGCACGACCTTCTTCTCGCCGCGCTTGCTCACGCCGCAAATCTGCGTCTGCGTGTGAACGTCGATGCCTTCTTGGATGAAATACTGCGTAAGCGATTCGCCGACGTCGTGATCCTCGCCGGAGAGCAAGTGGCGCGAGCGCAGGACGATGCTCGTCTTCACGCCCATGCGCGAGAAGAATTGTCCGAGTTCGCAGCCGATGTAGCCGCCGCCGAGCACGATGAGCGACTTCGGCAGCTGCTGCAGCTCGAGCGCGCCGTCGCTGTCGATGTAGCCGGTCTCTTTCAGGCCGTGCACCGCGCTTGCCGGCGCTACCACGCTGCCGGTCGCGATGATGAAACGGTCCGCTTCCAAGACGACGTCGCTGCCGACCTGCAACTCGCAATGGGAAAGAAAACGCGCGCGGCCTTCGTACAGCGGAAATTGCTCGATGCCCTCGATGCGATAGTCGGCAAAGCCCTTGATGAGCCGGTGCTTGCGCCGCATGATGTGCTCGAAATCGAGCGTAATCGAGCCGGCGTGGACGCCCAGTTCTCCCGCCTCACGCACGTCGTGTGCGGCATCGCTGGATGCGATCAGCGTTTTGCTCGGCATGCATCCGCGCAGGATGCACAAGCCTCCAAGCGGCCCGTGATCGACCAACGCGACGTCGGCATCGAGGTCGCGTGCGGTTCGCGCCGCCGCAAAGCCGCCCGAGCCGGCTCCGACTACGACCAAATCGTGTTTTTTGCGCTGCATTACCTCAATGACACGGGCCGGGCGCCCAAGCGATGCACCGACTCGATGAACCGCACGGTGCCGTCGGCGTGCATGACGATCGAGTGCGTGCGAGCATTGTTGCCGAAGAAGCGGACGCCGCGCGTCAGATCCCCGTCCGTGATGCCCGTGGCGCAAAACACCACGTGCCGCCCCTTGACCAGATCGTCGATCGAGAGTATGCGATTGATGTCCCCGAAGCCCATCGCCTTTGCGCGCTCCGCTTCGTCGGGGTTGCGCGGCTGCAGTTTGCCCATGAATTGGCCGCCCAAGCACTTGAGCGCGGCGGCGGCGAGCACGCCTTCGGGCGCGCCCCCCGTACCCATCGCGACGTGAATTCCCGTACCTTGCACGGCCGTTGCGATGCAAGCGTCGACGTCGCCGTCGGAGATGAGCTTGATTCGCGCGCCGGTTTCGCGTACTTGCGCGATCAGTTCGGCGTGCCGCGGGCGGTCGAGGATTACCACTGTGACCTCGTTGATCGGCTTCTCCAACGCGTTTGCGACCGCTTCGATGTTCTCGCGCACCGGCGCGTCGATGTGCACGTACGGAGCCGCTTTCGGTCCGACCGCGAGCTTTTTCATGTACGTGTCCGGTGCGTTGAGCAAGCCTCCGCGTTCGGAAATTGCCATCACGGCGATCGAGTTCGGCAGCCCGTTGGCGACGAGGTTCGTGCCTTCCACCGGATCGACGGCGATATCGACTTCGAAGCCGCCGCGACCCACTTCTTCTCCGATAAACAGCATCGGCGCTTCGTCGCGTTCGCCTTCACCGATGACGATGCGGCCGCTGATGTCCATTTCGTTGAGCGCGGTGCGCATGCGTTCGACCGCCGCACCGTCGGCGATGTCGCGTTCGCCTCGGCCCATCCAGCGCGAAGCCGCCAGCGCCGCGCTCTCCGTGACCTTTACGAAATCCAACGTGTCAACGGGAGTCGTTTGCGTGCGTGAAATCATCGTCGCCATGGTGCTAGCACCTACAAGGGAACGACCGTGATTCCTTTAACTGAAGCTCTCCGTGTCCGCCCAGGCCGAACAGTCCCGTCCCGCCGCGCGCGTGCAGTTGAGCTTCGCCGAACCGCTGCTCGCGGCCGGTGTAGGACCGCTGGCCGCGGTCGTCGTGGCCGGGCTCTCGCTCGGCTTCTTCGTTTGGACCGCGGTTGCGCTTCCCACGCATCGTCCGACACTCGTCCAGCTCGGTTTGCCGCTGCTGACGCTCGGAGGCATCGCATTTGCGCTGTGGGCATGGCAAGCCTACAGCCGGTATTTCTCCGCGCGCGCCGGCGTGCTGCAGCAACGAGCGATGCAGTACGATGCGATTTCGTGGCTGCCGTTCGTTTTGTTATGGCTTGCGTTCGTGCTTCCCCTGTGGATCACGCACGGCGGCGTCGCGCTGTTCGTCTACTGCGTTGCGCTGTTCTGCATCATCAAGTGGGCCGTTGCGGTACGTTTCAATCAAACGGTGCGCGAGGTTACCGTCGATTTCATCCTCACGCGTTTTGCGATTATCGTCATCGCGGAACTCGCGGCGGTCATCGTCGGACAGCGCCCCGGCGAACACGTCCAGGAATCGCGAAACCTGCTGCTCGCGGTGTGGGGGCGCTGGGACGCCGTTCATTACTTGGACATCGCAACGATCGGCTACCACGGGACCGACATGGCGTTCTTTCCGCTTTATCCGCTGCTGATCGCCGCGCTGGGATCGCTCATCGGCAACCACCTCATCGCGGGGTTGCTCATTTCGAACATCGCGCTCTTCTTCGGTCTGCTCTTTCTGTACAAACTCGTCGAGCACGAATTCGGACGCGCCGTCGCCCGGCGCGCCATTTTTTACATTTCGATTTTCCCGACCGCGGTATTCTTCTCCGCGGTCTACACCGAATCGCTGTTCTTCATGCTCACCGTCGCCTCGTTTTACTACATGCGGGAGCGCCGCTGGTGGATGGCGGGCGGCATCGGCTTGTTTGCAGCGCTCACGCGCGTCGAAGGCGTGCTGCTGGCCGTGCCGTTCGTGGTCGAATGGGCTACGGCAAACTGGAGCTTGCTGCGCGGTCCGCGCGATCCGGAGCGGGCGCGCGCGCTTCGCGGAGCACTGGTCGATGTACTGCCGCTGGTCCTTATCGGTGCGGGGCTTGGTCTGTACATGGCGTACCTTTGGGTGCTCAACGGCGATCCGCTCTACTTCTCGCACGTGCAGGTCCACTGGCAGCGGCACTTGGCGGCGCCCTGGACTTCCGTACTCTCGTCCTGGCACAAGATGACGCACGCAACGAGCGGGCAGACCATCGCGAATCAAGCGATCGAGTTGACCTTCACGGCGTTGATGGTGGGCGTACTCCTCAGCGGGTTTCGCCGGCTGCGCCCATCGTATATCGCGTACATGGGCCTTTCCATACTGGTTCCGATGTCCACGTCGAGCCTCATGAGCATGCAGCGCTTCGCGCTGGTGCTCTTTCCCATGTTTGCGATCTTGGCTTTGTGGGGCAAGCGCCCGTCGGTGAACAACGCGATCGTCGCCTTCTTCCTGCCGCTTCTGGGATTGTTTACGGTGCTGTTCGCGGATTGGTACTGGGTTGGGTAGCATCACGCGGCGCCGCGGCGTGCGGCAGTTCGTGAAATTCGGCGTCGTCGGCGCCTCCGGACTGTTCGTGAACTTCGTGATTTCCCATGGCATCCAAAAAGCGTCGCCGGCTTTTCCGTGGGCCGCCGATTTCGCGATCGGCTATCTCGCCGGCGGCGTTTCCAACTGGTATTTGAACCGCGTGTGGACGTTTCGCTCCAGCGCCAACGCCGCCGTCGAAAGCGTGCAGTTTTTATTCGTGTCGGGCCTCTCGCTGCTCGTGGGCGAGGTGTTTTACTGGTGGCGCCCCTTCGGAAATCACTTCTCTTTCACGTGGGCGGCGGCGACCGGCGCCGGCATCTTCGTCAACTTCTTCCTGAACAAGTATTGGACGTTCAAAAACGCCGCGTGACGTGGCGCGTGTTGCTCGCGGCCGCGGTGCTTCTCGCCGTCGCGCTGCGGCTCCAAGGCGTGCACAACCCGATTCTCGATCGTCCCGGCTGGCGTCAGGGCGACACGGCGTCGATCGCCAAGAACTTTGCCGCGCTGCGGTATAACATTTTCTACCCGCAGACCAACTACGACGGCCCACCGCCGAATTACGTGGAACTGGAACTGCAAATCGTGCCGTTCATCGCCGCAACGCTCTACAAACTCGCCGGCGTGCACGAGATTTTCGGACGTCTAACCACGATCGCGTTCAGCGCCGGAACGGTCGCCCTGCTCGCCTGTTTCGGCCGCTGGCTCTTCGCGAGCGACCTCGCCGGTCTGCTCGCGGCGCTGCTCTATGCGATCATGCCGGGCAGCATCTACTACGGCCGCACGTTTATGCCCGATGCGACGATGGTGTTTTTTCTCACGGCGGCATTGTACGCGGTCGCGCGCATGCTGGTGGAAGACGAATACTGGCGCGGGCGCACCGTAGCGTCGGCGACGGTACTGCTGGCGCTGGCGTTCCTGGCGAAACCCGTATCCCTGGCCGCGCTGCTGCCGGTTGCCGCGCTGAGCGCGCAGCGCGCAACGTCCGGACGCACGTTTCGCTGGGCCGCGCTGCTCGCACTGTTTATCGTCCCGCTCGCGATTTTGTATGCGTACGACCGGGCCGTCGCTTCGCACGCCGAATGGCATTGGACCTCGGGCATCACGCGTTTGCACGTGCTGCCGGCGCTTGCAGCATCCTTCACGAGCGCGTCCGCCCTGCACGCGAAGGCCGTACAGTTTCGCATCGTCCTCGGCATGCTAGCGCAGCGCATGATAGGGCCGTCCATTACGGCGGTTGCGCTTCTGGGTTTGGCATTCATGCCCGCGACGACGCGTTCGCGTCTGCTGCTTTGGACGTGGCTGATGGGCGGTCTGATCTATACGTACGTGGTCGTAACGGTGGAGCGCGTCGATTACTACCTGTTGCTGCTGCTCCCGCTCGCGGCGCTGACGGGTGCGGGATTCCTCTCGCGGCTCGTCAGCGCCGTACGAGCAAGTTCACTGCGTGCGATCGTCAAGTACGCAGGCGCGGGCCTGGGCGCGCTCGCCCTCGCCGGCGCAACCTACCAAAACCGCGAGATCATTCGCCCGTATTACCATTACGACAAGCGCGTGTATCGAAACGCGATCGCACTGAATCGCCTGCTCGCGCCGGGCGCGCTCGTCGTCATGGGCCATTACGATCCTTCGGTGCTTTATTACATCGGACGCTACGGCTGGCAAGAAGACCCGTACCTGTGGACGCCGTTCGACGAGCAAAGCGCGATCCGCAAGGGCGCGCGCTACTTCATCGACATCGAGCGAAACCGCTTCGCGCGCAACGTCGAGCTTTGCGCTTGGATGCAGCGATTTCCCGTTTTGAACCCGCGCGCGCAATGGCCGGTGTACGTTACCGATCCCGCCAAGATCCGGCCGGACGCCGAAGCGCAATGGCGGGCGTTCCGCAACGCCGAAAAAGCCGGTAAAGCGCGGGAATGGCTTACGTCGCGGGGACTTTGCTCCGCTCCCGCCGCGTCGAACTCGAGGCAATCTACGGCAACGGTAAAAGCGAACCGGTAGGTGCCGTGGATTGGATCGTCTGGGCCGTGCCGGGCGTTCCGGATTCGACTAGTTGGCGGTAGGTGATGAGGCGGTTCGTGTTCTTGGCGACGTCCAGCTGGAGCTCGTAGGAGTCCTGAATCGCCTTCGTGAGATTCTGCGTGTCGTACGTGTAGTTGAAGCGCTTGAGGTTCTTTTGGATCGCTTTGTTCTGTTCGTTCAGGGCGGCATACGCGCTCTGAATCTGCTGAATGGCGCCTTCGTACGTGGGATAGTTGGAGATGACGATCTCCCGTTTGAGACGCGCGTCCTCGAGCTGCGAGCGCAACGCCTGCAAGCGCACGTTTTGCGGATCGTATCGTTGCGCTTCGTTCAGCGTCGCGCTTGCGTCGTCGAAATCGCCTTTGCTGAAGTCCGCTTCCGCGATGTCCGCGGCCGCCTCGGCAAAGCCCGCGCGCGCGCGCGCGTCATATGGGTTTACGCGCAAGGCGAGCCGGTACGCGGTTTCCGCTTCGTGAAGGCTCCCGCGCTGCAGCGCCACGTCTCCCTGGTTTACGCGCGTGTTGACGATCCAGCTCTCGACGGTTCCCGCGCAGCCTTGCAGACCCGCCGCGGCCGCCAGCATGCAGAGCAGCAACCCAAGCGATCTCATTCCAAACTCCTAACGACCGTGATTCACGATATGCGCGACCGCCGAAATGATCCATGCCGACGGCCAGAGCAGCGCCTGCGAAACCAGCCAGCCGACGATCGCCGTCAAGGAAAGGTAGAAGACCATGGCCTTTACCTCCTCGTGCGGGCGCTCGCCCTTGACGGCCTCGTCCACGATAATCGAGGACGTCGGATCGACGAAGAACGTAAACGCGATGGTCCCGATGCCGTTGATGATCCCGGAGATGCCGATGGCGGTGCGCGCGACGTTTACGTCCAGCACGCTGGCGTAATATGCCGCGACGACGCCGATCGCGTAAATGCCCGTAACGACGACGTTGAAGATCAGCAGCCGGCGCGGAATGTTCCGCGTCGAGAAACTGAAGATTTCGCCGTAGTGCGGCACGCGAAGGTGCGAAAGCACGTCCCACGCCACCCGCGGATCGGCAACGCGCACGAGCGAGTGCGGCAACGACTTCGTTCGCTCGAACGAGCGCACGCCCCGAACGTATAAATAGGTAAACATCGGCAGCATGAGGCTTCCGGCTATCGTTCCGGCAGTGCCCGCGAGAATGATGAGCCGCAATTGCCATTCGAAGGTGTGCTGAATCTGATGAATCGCTGCCGCCGCGTCCGGCAGCGGCGGACGATGGGTGATCAGCGCTTTGACCGCGTTGCCGGCGCGGTCCGAGAGCGGGCCGAGCATGAGCGTGTAAACCAGCGTCGCAAGGCGACTCGCGGTCACGAAGAGGTTGAACAGTGAAATGGAGGTTGCGATTCGCCCCGTGCGCACGCCGGCTAATCGGGCAGCGTACGCGCCGATTTGAATCGCCTGCACCAAAACGTTGATCGCAAGGGCGACGAAAAGCTGCCACGACCAGAACGGAACCGCCACGGTGTCCGCCGCGCTATGCAGCGCTTCTATTCCATTCGACTGACGCTTCGTCTACCGGCCCGAGCACGCACAAGCCGAGATGCTCTTCCGCGAGCAGCTCCTGCGCGAGCGTTTGAACCTCCGCCGCCGTTACCGCTTCCACGCGCTCCTCGATTTCTTCCGTGGTCAGGTGGCGCCCTAAAGAAAACTCGCTGCGTCCCAGCCGGATCATGCGGCTGGACGTGCTCTCGAGCGAAAGGGTAAGGCTCCCTTTGATGTGCTCTTTCGCCAGGCGCAGCTCGCTTTCGCTGACCGGCTGCTCGCGCAACTGCGCGAGTTGGTCCGAGATGACCGAGACGCATTCGGGTACGTTTTCCGGCGACGTCCCGGCGTACACGGCGAAAAGCCCCGCGCCGCGGTATGCGGCTTGAAACGAATAGACCGTGTAGACCAGTCCGCGTTTTTCGCGAATTTCCTGAAACAGCCGGCTCGACATGCCGCCGCCCAAAATGGTGTCCATGACCGAAAGCACGTAACGGCGGTCGTCGCAGACCGACAGCCCGCGCGTGCCGAGCACCACGTAGGCTTGCTCGCTGTCCTTGTGGCGAAACAGCGTGTTCGGCGTCGTTTGCGGCGTTTCGGGAACCGGCAAATCGCACACGCCGCTGAACGAAGCGAACGCGTTCTCGAACAACTCGACGATTTGCTCGTGATCGACGTTGCCGGCCGCCGCGACGACGATGGAATTCGGGGCGTAGTGCCTGCGCATGTGCGCGCGCAAATCGTCCGACGTGAGCGCGCTCACCGTGTCGGCAAAGCCGATCGTCGGCGCTCCCAGATTGCTGCCGTACCACATCGTTTGAATGAAGAGATCGTGAATGAGCTCGTCGGGCGAGTCCTCGTACATCTTGATCTCTTCGAGCACGACCTTTTGTTCTTTGGCAAGTTCGTTTTCATCGAAACGCGAGTGCAAGAACATGTCGGTGAGCACGTCGACCGCGAGCGGAACGTGCTGGTCCATCACTTTGGCGTAATAGCACGTCGTCTCTTTGTCGGTGAAAGCGTTCAGGTTGCCGCCGATGCCGTCCATTTCTTCCGCGATGTCGCGGCCGGTGCGCCGGTCCGTGCCCTTGAAGAGCATGTGCTCGACCAAATGCGAAATACCGCGGCGCTCGCTCTCTTCAGCGGCGGATCCCACGTCGGCCCAGATGCCCAGCGATGCCGACCGGAAGGCGGGCATCGATTCCGTGACGACGCGCACGCCGCTCCTAAGGACGGTCTTACGGTACATGCTTTTCGCTACTTAGAGCCGTTCGCTCCCAGTCCTGGTCCCAGAAGATGCCGTCGCCGCGGCGCATGCGTGAAAGCAGCGCGGCGGCGTTCTCGCCGCGACGTACACTTACGGTAAAGACCGTCCGGGACGTCGGTTTTGCCAAATCGCCGGCTACCACTACACCTTTTCCGACGTCGAGCGGCACGCTCGCCCAGACGTCGATCTCCTTCGCGGGTGAGGCGGCGAAGGCGCGCCGCACCAGTTCCGCTATTTCGTCTAGAAACTGATCGCGGGTGAGCGTGCGGTGAAAATGCACGCCCGAGATGCGCAATCCCGCAACCACGTAATCGCCGATGCCGTCCGCGTAGACGTTCAGCACCTGCGCGGGCCACGTCGTGCGAAAGAGCGATTTGCCGATCATAACCGCTACCGCCTTGCGGTTTCCCGAGGCCCGGGCGTACGCGTCGCTCTGTCCCACGCCGGGCCGCGCGGTCGGAAACAGCGCTTGCGCGCTCAGCGCAAGCGCGCTAATAACTCTGAGCAAAATACGCGTTGACGCGCGCCGGTTCGCCGCACGCGACGCACGATGATGCGCCGCCCACGAGCTCGCGAACGATGCGAGTCGTGGCGCCCGTCGCCGCTTTCACCTCGGCCTCGCATGCCTGTAGCCCGCACCACGCGATGTCGATCATGCCGGCGCGCGTGCAGCACTTCTCGAAAAACTCTTCGCGATCGGTAACGCTAAACGTGTGCGAATCCAAAAACGCCTTCGCTTGGTCGTACAACGAAACGTGAACTTGCGCGAGCAATTCGCGGAGCCGGGCGCCGAGCTGCTCGAACGGCACGGCGCTCCTTGCATCGTGGTCCCCTTTTTCCTTATCGCGCCGCACGACGGCTGCCGTGCCGCTTTCGAGATCGCGCGGGCCGATTTCGATGCGCAGCGGAACGCCGCGCATCTCCCATTCGCTGTACTTCCATCCCGGCGTCTGATCGCGGTCGTCAACGCGCACGCGATAGCCTTCCGCGCGAAGCGCTTTCGCCAATTCGTGCGACTTCTCCACCGCGCGCTTGTCGTCGCCGCGGACGATCGGCACGAACACCGCTTCGAGCGGCGCCATCTTCGGCGGGACGCGCAGGCCGCGGTCGTCGCCGTGCACCATGATCATCGCTCCCAGCATGCGCCACGACATCCCCCACGAGGTGGTGTATACGTGCTTTATGCGCTGATCCGTATCGACGAACGTGATGTCGTAGGCTTTGCTGAAGTTCTGGCCCAAGTCATGCGAAGTCGCGGACTGCAATGCCTTGCCGTCGGGCATCAATGCTTCGATCGAATACGTTTCGACCGCTCCCGGAAACCGTTCGCTCGCGCTCTTCACGCCCGCGTAGACCGGAACCGCCGCGACGTTTTCCGTAAAGTCCTTGTACACGGCCAGCATGCGTTCCGTTTCTTCGCGCGCTTCGGCCGCCGACGCGTGCGCGGTGTGGCCTTCTTGCCAAAGAAACTCCATCGTGCGCAAAAACGGGCGCGTGGCCTTTTCCCAGCGCAGCACGTTGGCCCATTGATTGATGAGCACCGGCAGATCGCGATGCGACTGAATCCACTTGGCGTACATCACGCCGATGATCACTTCCGACGTGGGCCGGATCGCCAGGCGCTCCTCGAGCACCTCGTTTCCGCCTTCGGTCACCCACGCCACTTCGGGCGCGAATCCTTCGATGTGCTCGGCTTCCTTCGTAAGTAGACTCTCGGGAATGAGCAGCGGAAAATATGCGTTCTCGTGGCCCGTCGCCTTGAAGCGCTCGTCCAGATGTTTCTGCAGATTCTCCCAGAGTCCGAAACCGTACGGGCGCAGCACCACGCACCCGCGCACGGGCGCGTAGGACACCAGTTCGGCTTTGAGGCAAACCGCAGTGTACCACGCCGAGAGATCCGGCCCTTTCGGCGGAATCTCTTTCACGAGCGGCTCCTTTTGAACGGCTTCGGACATGACCGGCCGCCATTCGGAAAAGCGGCGGCGCACGCCTCCCCGGATGTCGTGCTCCACACGCCGAAGGGAGCGATTCATGCCGAAACTCACGCGCATCTACACGCGCACCGGCGACGACGGCACGACCGGATTGGTGGGCGGCGCCCGTGTCAAGAAAAACTCGCTGCGCATCGCGTCCTACGGCACCCTCGACGAACTGTGCAGCCACATCGGGCTCGCGCGCGCCGCGATGCGCGCGCATTTGCAGGACGCCGGCGTGGCGCGCGTGGACGCCTGGCTGGCATGGACGCAAGACATGCTCTTCAATCTCGGCGCCGAGCTCGCGACCCCCGCCGAAAAACGCTGGGAAGGCATGCCGCTGGCAACGGCGGCCGACGCGCAGGCGCTCGAACGCGCGATCGACGAGGCGCAAAAGGAACTCGATCCGCTCGCAAACTTCATTCATCCGGGCGGCGGCTTTCCGGGAGCCCATCTGCACGTCGCGCGGACCGTGTGCAGGCGCGCGGAACGCCTTCTCGTCACGCTTCGCGAACAGGAACCCGAAATCTCGGCCGAGTGCCTGCGTTACGTCAACCGGCTTTCCGACGCGCTCTTCGTTTGGGCGCGCTTGTTGAATCACCGCTTGCGCGTGCCCGAACACCTGTGGAACGCCGCGACGCAGCCTCCGCCGCTTACCTCAAGCTAATTCCGCTTCGCCGACGCGCAGTACGCCGGCTGCAACGCCGTAACGCAGCAGCGCGGCAACGGTGACCGCGTCGCTGATTTTACCGGAAGCGGCCGCCGCTATCGCAACCTCTTGCGGAATGCGCACCAACTCGATCGTTTCCAGCCCCTCGTTCTCCGCGTCCACGTGCTCGATGCCGTGCGCCCAAAACACATCGACCGGCGTATCGACGAGCGAAGGCAGCTCCCACAGGCGTCCCAGCTCTTTCCAGTGCGCTGCAACGATCCCCAATTCTTCGCGCGCTTCCCGCCGCGCGCACTCCAGTGCCGTCTCGCCGGGATCCGCTCCACCTTTGACGACTTCCACGATTTCGGCTTGCGCAGCGAATCGCGGCTGACGCGCAAAGAGCAAGTCGCCTCCATCGGCTACGACCACGCAGGCCGCCGGCGGCGTGACGATGAGGGCGTGCTCCCCGGTCTTCCCGCCGGGATGTACGATCTCGTGCACTTCGACCGCGAGATACGGATTGCGATAAATCTCGCGCGAACGCAGCCGCTGAAACGTCTTCATGCTTTCTCCGAGTTTCGGATTGGGCGCCGTTACCGAGTTCTTGTAGGGCGCGCCCTAGTCTTGCGCGAACGGCGGGCGGAATGTCGCTAGCCGCACGCCTGTTCGCCACAACCAACGTCGACAAGCTCCGAGCGCTTTCGCAGCAGAAGATTCTGCGCCGGGCGCTGACCGCAAAAGACCTGGTCGCGATCGGACTGGGCACGATGATCGGCGGCGGCATCTTCACCACTGTCGGAACCGGCGTCAAAGGCGCGGGCCCCGCGGTCATCATTTCGTATCTGCTCGCCGGGCTGACCTCGTTCTTTGCCGCATTGTGTTACGCCGAACTGGGCGCGATGGTGCCGATTGCGGGCAGCGCGTACACGTACACGTACGCAACGCTGGGCAAAGTGTTCGCGTGGATCATCGGCTTTGCGCTGCTCTTCGAATACGGAATCAGCGCCGCGCCCGTTGCGCAGCAGTTTTCCGCATCCGTTCAAGACATTCTCAAGAGCGCGGGCGTTTCTATACCGATCTGGGCGCAGCAGTCCAATCTCGCGCTCCACGGCTCGTGGTGGATGCCCACCAGCTGGGATTTGACGCATTCGCAGTACGACGTCATCGCCGCGATCTTCGTCCTCGCGCTGAGCGCCGTACTCTCGATAGGCATACGTGAATCGGCGACGACGAACAACGTCTTCGTCGTGTTGAAGATATCGGCGCTGCTGGTCTTCATCGGCGCCGGCGCGTTTTTGGTGCACCTGTCGAACTGGCACAACTTCAACCCGGTCGGCTGGGGAAAACTCTCGCCGTTCGGCGGCGCCGCCGAAGGCAATTTCCAACCGTACGGCATCATTCCGATTTCGGCGCTGATCTTCTTCAGCTATATCGGCTTCGATACCGCGACGACCACCGCGGAGGAGTGCAAGAACCCGCAGTTCGACGTGCCGATGGGCGTCATCGGCGCGCTCGCGATCGGCACGGTGATTTATTGCGCGACCGCGCTGGTTCTGGTGGGCGCCGTTCCGTGGGACAAAGTCCCGGTCAAGAACCCGCTCGTCGAGGCGCTCGCGCCGCTGCACATGCCCGTGCTGAATTGGGTCATCACGATGGGCGTGCTTGCGGGCACGACCAGCGTCGCGCTGGCTTCGCTGCTCGGACAAACGCGCATTTTTTACGTGATGGCGCGCGACAAGATGCTGCCGCCGGCCGTTGCAAAGGTGCATCCCCGCTTCAAAACGCCGGTGATCACCACGATGCTGACCGGCATAGCGGTCGCGATCCTGGCGCTCATCGTTCCGCTTACGCAGCTGCTCTATCTCGTGAACATCGGAACGCTCGTCGCGTTTGCGGTCGTCTGCAGCGCGGTCTTGTACCTGCGCAAACGCCGGCCGGACATCCCGCGTTCGTTCCGGGTGCCGTTCGTGCCGCTCTTTCCGATCTTGGGCATCATTTTCTCGGCGTTTTTGGCAATCTTCGGGCTTTCGCGCACGACGTGGGTGTGGTTCGGCGGCGCGCTCGTCGTCGGTTTGGTGATCTTCTTCCTCTATGGTTTTTCGAAGTCGAACCCCGAGGAGATCGTTCCGGTCGTCGAGCCGGAAGCCTTACGCGAAGTTTAAGCTCGGCCCTTCGACAAGCTCGGTATGACGAGCTGATGCGAGGCTATTGCGTGTCGAAAGGCGAGGCGGCGGCGTCGGACACGCCGGGCGTGCTTACGTCGACGCGCGCGGTCTTACGATCGAACTTCACGCGGACCCCGAAAACCTGCTGCACGGCGTGCAGACTGACCATGACGCGTCCGCGTACGCGGAACGGCGCATGCCGCAACGTAACGGGCATGCCGTTGATCCTTGCGTGCGTCGATCCGACCTTGAGATGCAGTGTTTGGTCGCCGCGCGTGACGACGACCTCGCCGGACTTATGCTCGTAATGCGTTTCCGCGCCGAGCGCATCGCCCACGGGTCGCAGCGGAAGGTAGATGGTCTTCGGCGTGGTCACCGGCGGTACGTCGCTGATCACCGGCTGTCCGTCGACGCGCACCTCCACCGGCTTCGAGACCGAAAGGATCAGCGATGCGAACAACGCGACGATCGTCGTCGCGATGAGTGCGGCTTTAGACGGGCTGCGATATCTCATGGGCGTACTCAGGATATTTTTCGGCGATAACCTTCTCGATTTCCAGGCGAAGAGCACCCAGCAGCTCCGTCTCGGGGAACGTTCCGACCAGTTCTCCGGCGCGATAGATTGCGCCCTTGCCCTTGCCGCCCGCCACGCCGACGTCGGCCATCTTCGACTCGCCCGGACCGTTCACCACGCATCCCATGACCGCCACCTTGACCGGCGCCGTGTACTCTTTCGCGATAGCCTCCACCGCCCGGCCGAGTTCCAACACGCTGATCTCCGCGCGCCCGCACGAGGGACACGCCGTGATTTCGAAGCCCTTCTCGCGCAGGCCGAGCGCTTTGAGCATGCTCCAGCACACCGGCACCTCTTCGATCGGATCCGCCGCAAGCGAAACGCGAATCGTATCCCCGATGCCTTCGAAGAGGAGAATTCCCAGGCCGATCGACGACTTGACGGTGCCGTCGCGCAGCAAACCCGCCTCCGTGATCCCCAGATGCAACGCGTACGGCGTATTGCGTTCGCGCAAGCGCCGGTCCATCAACCGGTACGCGTGCACCGTCGTGGTCACGTCGTGCGCTTTGAGCGAAATCACGATGTCCGTGTGATTGAGTTCTTCGAGAATCTGCACGTGTCGCAGCGCCGACTCGACCATCGCTTCGGCAGTGTGTCCGAGCGTCTTCTCGAGGTCCGGCGCGAGCGATCCCATGTTGACGCCGATGCGGATGGGTATGCCTTTGGCTTTCGCGGCTTCGACGACTTCCTTGGTTTTGTCGTAGTCGCGAATGTTGCCGGGGTTCAGACGCAGCTTGGCAACGCCGGCGTCGATGGCGGCGAGCGCCATGCGATGATCGAAGTGAATGTCCGCCACGATGGGAACGGGAGAACGATGCACGATGGCCGGCATCGCGGCAGCGTCGGGCGGATCTTTCACGGTCACGCGCACGACCTCCGCGCCTTCCATCGCAAGACCGTAAATCTGTTCGAGCGTCGCGTCGGCGTCCGCGGTATCCGTCGTCGTCATCGTCTGCACGACGATCGGATGGTCCCCGCCGATCCAAACGCTTTTCGCGTCGGACTTGCCGGTCTTGTTTTGCAAGAACACCGGTTTGCTCTCGCGGCGCAGGCGAATCGGCACGTTAGAACGGTCCTTTCCCTTGGACGATCTGCACGACGTTGTTGAAGTTGATGACGATCATGAGCGCGATGAGCACGGCAAGACCCGTGATGTGCACCCAGGCTTCCTTCTCGGGATCGACGGGTTTTCCACGCAGGAGTTCTCCGATGATGAACGCCGCGCGGCCGCCGTCGAGCGCGGGAAGCGGCAGCAGATTGAAGACGCCCAGCGCAAAGGAGATGAGCGCGGCGAAGCCCATATAGTAGCCCCAGCCCCAGTCCTGAATCGTCATCGCGGCCTGCCCCATGCCCACGACGCCGGAAACTTGCCCGCCGTATTTCACCGGGTGCGTGACGAGCAGCGCGAGGCTGCCGAACGTTTGCTGTCCGAAGCCGAGGAACGCGTAGCCTGCGTCGACGACCGCCTCGCGCAGCGGGACGCGTTCGAGCGTGTCGACCGGTACGAACCCGATGCATCCCCACGACGCCGGCTCCGGCGGGGGACAGGAGCCGGCAACCACGCCGACGGTCGCGCGCGCGCCGTCGCGCGAGTACAGAATGTTCAACCGTTTTCCGCGCGATCGGTGGATGAGTTGTACCAAATCGCCGCCGCCTCGCACCAGACGCCCGTTGATCGCGATGATGCGATCGTTCACTCGCAGACCTGCGCGCTGCGCGGGCGATCCGGGCTGCACCACTTGAATGACCGGCTGCGGACGATCGCTGCTCACGCCGAACGCAATCGTGCTCGCCAGCAGAATCGCGAAAGCCAAAATGAAGTTCGCGATGGGGCCGGCCAGCACGATGGCCAGACGCCGCCACGGGTTCTTGGCTTGAAAATTGTCGTCGTCGTATTCGCGTCCGTTCACGACGACGATCTGCCGCCGAAACTGCCGCTGCTGATCTGCTTCCGAGGTGCGATTGTCCTCGCCGTGCATCGCGCAGTAGCCGCCGATCGGCAGCGCGCGCAGCGAATATTGGGTTGCGCTACGGGGGCTCTTCCAGGCCGCGATCAGCGGCCCCATACCGACGGAAAACTCGAGCACGCGAACGTTGTTCAACCGCGCGATCAGAAAGTGTCCGTACTCGTGCAGCACGATCAGCACCGAAAGCATCACGACGAACAGCCCGATCTTTTCGGCGTTGACCACCGTTGCCGCGGCAAGTAAAGCGCTCACTTAAACCTCTATACCTCTTGCTTGCAGCGCAGCTGCGCGACCGCGCCGGCGGCGCGTTCCCGCGCGGCTCGGTCTGCCCGGCGAACGCCGTCCAAACTCAGTTCTTCGGCGGGCGCGCCCGCCATCGTTGCCTCGATCACGCCGGGAATCTGCCCAAATCGAATCTCTCCTTGTACAAACGCTTCCACGGCGATTTCGTTTGCCGCCGAAAGCACCGCGGGCATGGTGCCGCCGGCCTGCAGTGCTTCATAGGCGAGCCGCACGCACGGGAAGCGCACGGGGTCGGGACGTTCGAAATCGTAGCGCACGGCCGCCGCCTCGGGATGCCCGCCTGCTGCGGCGAGCGCATCGTCGCAGGCCGCGAGCGGGCCGCTCTCGAGGCGGTCCGGGTAGGCGAGCGCGTACCCGATCGGCAGACGCATGTCCGGTGCCGCCGCCTGCATCTTCACGCTGCCGTCGGTGAAGACGACCATGCCGTGGGCGATGGATTGCGGGTGCACCAGAATGTGGATGCGTTCTCCCGGCACGCCGAACAGGCGGCTGGCTTCGATGACCTCGAGACCTTTGTTCATCATGCCGGCGGAATCCACCGTGTTTTTGATACCCATGCGCCACGTCGGGTGCGCGAGCGCCGCTTCGAGGCTTGCGTCGTCGATTTCGGCGGCGGTCTTGCGCCAAAACGGACCGCCCGATGCGGTAAGCACGATGAAGCGCACGCGGCGCGCGTCCTCACCGGCCAAACATTGGAAGATTGCCGAATGCTCCGAATCGACCGGCAGCAGCTTCGATCCGCTGCGTTTTGCGGCGGCAACGAGCAGCTCGCCCGCAGCCACGATGAGTTCTTTGTTTGCGACCGCGACGTCGATGCCGCGTTCGACCGCAGCAAAAACCGCGTCGAAGGCGACGAATCCGTCGGTCGCCGCCAAAACGACATCCGGTTCGCTCTCGACCGCGACGCGAAACAGCCCGCGCGCGCCGTCCTGCGCGCTCGAGACGATCCGCACGTCGAAGCGCGCGGCTTGTTCACGGAGTTTGTCGACTTGCTTTCCGGCCGCGAGCGCAACCACGTCGAAGCGATCGCCGTGGCGCGCGATTACGTCCAGCGCCTGCGTGCCGATGGACCCCGTGGACCCGAGTATCGCGACGCGTTTGGCGCTCATCTCAGAGCTAACCAATTGCGAGCAACCCGACGACGTGGAGCATACCGAAGAACGCCATGCCGCCGAAGAGATACGAATCGAAGCGATCCAGGACGCCGCCGTGTCCTTGGATGACCGAGCCGCTGTCTTTCACGCCCGCGTCGCGTTTGAGCGCCGATTCGACGAGATCGCCGGCCTGCGCCGCGATGCACGTCGCGCCTGCGAGCGCCGCGCCTTGCCACCACGCCATCGCCAAAAACGGCGCGTACGTAAGCGCCGCGCCCAGCACGGTGACCAGCAGCAGCGCCCCGATCGATCCTTCGACCGTCTTCTTCGGCGAAATCTGCGTGAGCTGCGAACGGCCGGCTATCGATCCGATCGCCATCGCCGCGATGTCGGTCATCGCGATGAGCACGATCACGAACACCGTCCAGTACGCGCCGTAGACCGGCACCTCCCGAATGAAAATGAAATACGTGAGGAGTTTGCCGATATACAGAACCGCAAGCAGCGTGTAAGCGGTGCGCGCAAAGTACCCTTGCTGCTCGCCGTACATCCCCAGCCAAAACGTCGCGAGCACGATGAACGCGAGCAGCGCGCCTTCCCAGCGCGAGAGCCCGTGGAAGATCGCGAGGAACGCATACGCGAGCACGCCGATGAGCGCGACTTGAAATTCCAGCGGCTGCCCTTTGATGTCGCACAAGCGCGAGAGCTCGTAGAGCATGATCGAGCCGAGCACGATGAGCAGCGCGTAAAATGCCGGCGACCACGCGACGGATGCGAGCCCCACCGCCGCGAGCGCGAAGCCGACGGCGATGCGGCGCGTCATGCCGGCGCCGGGCCGCGCCACGGCGCCGCCGGCGCTTACGCGCCCCCGAAACGTCGCTGCCGCTTTTGAAACTCGATCAATGCCCGTACGAATTCGTCCTTGCCGAAGTCGGGCCAGAACACGTCGGTCATCACCAGTTCCGTGTAGGCCACTTGATAGAGGAGGAAATTAGACAAGCGATGCTCGCCGCCTGGCCGAATCAAGATGTCCGGGTCCGGCATTTCGGCGGTGTACAGGTACGATGCGACGACCCCGTGGTCGATGTCGCCGGGACTAAGCCGCCCGTCGGCGACGTCCTGCGCGATGCGCTTGACCGCGCGCTCCAGCTCCAAGCGAGCGCTGTAGTTCACGGCAAGGTTCAGCAGCAGTCCCGTGTTTGACGCGGTGCTGTCCACGAGTCGTTCCAGCGCTTCGCGTGAGGCGGGTGGAAGAGCGCGGTACGCACCGATGACGTTCACGCGCACGTTGTTGCGGCGCAGCTCGCCGAGTTCGTGGTGCGCGAAGTAGACGCACAGATCGAGCAGCAGCGAAATCTCCGCGGAGTCGCGGCGCCAGTTTTCCGTCGAAAAGCCGTACACGGTGAGCACGGGAATGCCCAAGTCGCTCGCGGCGCGGGTGACGTGCCGCAGCGCGACCATGCCGCGCCGGTGCCCTTCGATCGCCGGCCACCCGCGCTGCTTTGCCCAGCGGCGGTTGCCGTCCATGATGATGGCCACGTGCTTGGGCAGCCGTAGCGGATCCAGCTGCTCCGTGAGCGCCGGAACGACGCCTGCAATCGTCATGCGGTCGGTGT
>Ga0209810_1002234_pt1 | contig 24034 bp, 17 predicted proteins | sample Coa_R1_7_FD_187159 | JGI IMG/M metagenome (GOLD analysis project Ga0209810, IMG submission 187159) | Surface soil microbial communities from Centralia Pennsylvania, which are recovering from an underground coalmine fire - Coalmine... | ecosystem: Environmental > Terrestrial > Soil > Unclassified... | reverse complement strand
GCGGCACCAGCTCGCCTTGCTGATCGAGGCGAGCGGGTCGGAAGGGGCGCCGATGCTGGCCGCCGGGTTTGTGCTGCTTGTCGGGCTGCTGCTGACCGGGTCGCGGGGGGCGACGATCGCCGCCGGCACGGCCATGGTCGCGCTCGGGTTTCTGATGCGGCACCGCGATCCGGAACGCAGCCGGCAGTCGCTAGGCACGATCGCATTGGGCCTTGGCATTGTCGGCGCCGCCGTCTTCGCCTTCGGCGACACGGTCGGCGCCGCGCTCGAGGCGCGCGGCGTGTCCGATGCGAGCCGGCTTGCGGTCTACCGGCTGACGCTGCGCTCGATCTTCGATGTGCCGCTGTGGGGTTACGGCTACGGCACCTTTGCCGCCGTATTCCCGATGTACCGCGACCGCTCGCTCGGCGTCGACGGCACCTGGGGCCAGGCGCACGATACCTATCTCGAGGTGCTGCAAGGGCTCGGCCTGGTCTTCGGGCCGATGCTGATCGCCTGCGTCGCGCTGCTGGTGTTGCGCTGCATCAAGGGGGCGCGGCGGCGGCGGGAGAATGCGATCGTGCCGCAGGTTGCGGCCAGCGCGGCCTGCCTGGTCGGCGTCCACAGCCTGGTCGATTTCAGCCTGCAAATTCAGGCGGTCGCGCTGACCTTTGTCGCTCTCCTCGGCGCCGGCGTCGCCCAGTCCGAAAGCTCCCGGCTGGTCCTCGAAGACTGACCCGCCTGCCGAGCGCCTCTTTTTCAAGGTGTTGGAACGTTGATGACCGATCGATCCGCGGTGCCGGCGGGCGCCGAGCTGGCTCAGGGCGAGCAGGGTTTCGACCTGCGCGAGACCCTGAGCTTCATCTGGCGCCAGTGGAAATTCACCCTCGGCATCGCCGCAATCGCCATGCTGGTCGGCGTCGTCTACCTGCTGCACGTGACCCCGCTTTACACCGCGACCGCGCAGGTGCTGCTCGACCGCCAGAAAGAGAAGACGCCGGGCGGCGACGCGATCCTCAGCGACGTGACGATGGACGTCGCGATGATCGAAAGCCAGATGGCGGTGATCAAATCGACCGTGCTGTTGCGCCGCGTCGTCGAGAAAGAACATCTCGCCGCCGCGCCCGCCGCCAAGGCGAAACCGGCGCCGGCGGAAACCGTCGAGAAGCGTTCGCTGGTCGACGGGATCCTCGCGTTCTTCGCCTCGCTCGGCGAGGATGTGTGGGGCGACGAGACACGGCCGCCGGCGGAGCCCGGCAGCGCGGCCGCGCCGCTGACCGTCGGCACCGAGTCGATCCCGGCCGGCGAATTGCAGACGATCGAGAGCCTCAAACGCTCGCTGAAGGTGTCCAAGGTCGCGCTGCAGGGCTATGTGCTCGCGATTTCCTTTACCTCGCCGGATCCGGTGCGCGCGGCGCACATGGCGAACGCGATCGCCGACGCCTATGTCGTGGACAAGCTCGACACCCGGTTCGAGGCGGCCAAGCGCGCCTCGGCCTGGCTCAGCGACCGGCTGGTCGGCCTGCGCGCGCAGGTGCGCGAGTCGGAAGAGGCGGTCGCCCAGTTCCGCGCCGAACACGGGCTGGTGCAAAGCGCCGGCGGCACCCTCAACCAGCAGCAGCTGTCCGACCTCAACAGCAAGCTGATCGACGCCAAGGCGGAGCTTGCGCAGAAGAAGGCGCGCGTCGATCTGCTGAACTCGCTGCAGGCCAAAGGCGGCAACCTGCAAAACATGCCGGAAATCACCAACAGCGGCGCCCTGCCGTCTCTGCGCCAGCAGGCGGCGAACCTGTCGGCGCAGGAGGCGGACCTGCTGGCGCGCTACGGGGCCTCGCATCCGCTGGTCGTCAACATCCGCGCGCAGCTCGGCGACGTCCAGCGCAGCATCGCCGCCGAGACCGCCCGCATGGCGGCCAGCATCAGAAACGAGTACGAGCTCGCCCAGGCGCGGGTGGCGTCGTTGCAGAACGCTTTGCGCGAGGCGACCGGCCAGTCCAACCTCGACGACGCCACGGCGATCCGCCTGCACGAGCTGGAGCGCACCGCCGCGGCCAACAAGACCCTGTTCGAGGATTTCCTCAAGCAGGCGAAGATCACCCAGGAGCAATCGACCTTCGAGCCGCAGGAGGTCCGCATCATCACGCCGGCGGTGCCGCCGCATCTGCCGAGCTATCCGCGCAAGCTCCAGTTTCTCGTGGTTAACCTGTTCGTCGGCCTGCTGCTCGGCGTCGGCGGCGCCTTGGCCAAGGAAAAGCTCAATACCGGCTTCACCACTCCGAAACAGGTCGAGGACCTGCTCGGCCTGCCGCTATTGACCTCGGTCAGCCATTTGACGGCGCGCGATCTCAAGGTCGACAAGGATACGGTTCCGATCCACGAATACCCGATCGTGCGGCCGCTGTCCCGCTACGGCGAGGCGATCCGCGCGCTGCGCAGCGGCATCCAGATGACCGATGTCGATCACCCGCCGCGGGTCATCCAGCTGACCTCGGCGGTGCCGGGCGAAGGCAAGACGACGATCGCCCTGTCGCTCGCCGCCTCGGCGGCGACCGCCAGGCTGCGGGTGCTGCTGATCGACGCCGATCTGCGCCACCCCACGGCCACGCGCATCGCCGGCATGCAAAAGGAGCCCGGGCTCGTCGACCTGCTGCTCGGCGAGGTCGGGGTCGAAGAGGCGGTGCGGTTCCACGAGAAGGGCGGGTTCTGGGTGCTTCCCGCCGGCAACAAGACGCAGAACCCGACCGACCTGCTCGGCTCCGAGCGGATGAAGTCGCTCGTCGCGCATTTCAAGGAAAGCTACGACCTGGTGTTCATCGATACGCCGCCGGCGGGGCCGGTGGTCGATCCGGTGGTGGTGTCGCATCTGAGCGACAAGATCGTGCTGGTGGTGCGCTGGGCGGCGACCGCACGCGAGCTGGTCCGCCCGTGCGTCGATCTGCTTGCCGGCCACCGCAAGATCGCCGGCGTCGCCTTCAACCGGGTCAACGTGCGGCAGGCGCAGAAGTACGGCAAGTACGCCTATTCCTATTACTACGGCAGCCGTTACTACAAGAATTACTACAGTTCCTAGATGCGCCTGTTGACCCTGGTGTTGGTTGTCGGCCTGTGTTGCTTTGCCGTGTCCCGCGGCGTCGAGCTGATCGGCCGCGGGCAGGAGGCGCCGCGGCAGCCCCCACTGGCGGCCGGGGCCGGCGATCCCGCCGCCCGCGTTGCGGAATTGAGCCGGCAACTCGCGGTGCGGCCGCTGGCGCCGAGCGAGTGGCTGGCGCTGGCCGGCATGCGGGTTGCCGCCGGCGCGCCGGAGGATGCGGTGGCGTCGGCACTGCGGATGTCCTACCTGACCGGCCCGAACGAGGGTCCGGTGATGTTCCGGCGCGGCCTGTTCGGGCTGCTGCAGTGGCAGAGCCTGCCGGAAGCGGTGCGCGCCCAGTCGATCCGCGATCTCGCCGGCATCCTCGATGGCCCCACGGCGACGGATGCGCGGCTCGACATCGTCAAAGGGGTGGTCGCAGCGAAGCCCGCCGATGCCCGCTCCGAAATCGCCGCGATGCTCGCCGTCGAACAGGTCCCGCCCGCCCGCCTGGCGCGGATCGGGTTGTGATGCGGCCGCCGGCTCGGCATGACATCGACTGCGCTCCCCACGCACCGGGCTCGCCCCCGTTGTTGCACGATCCTCCTCCGGGCAGCGCTGGCCCTGCTCGCCGCAATTATCGGGCTGACGCTCGGAGGCTGGTTTGCCCGGGTGTCGGTGCTGCGCAGCGCTGCGGAATTGTGGATCGTGTCGGATCGTCCGCTTCCCGCCGATGCCGCGGTTGTGCTCGGCGGTGGGCTCGAGGATCGGCCATTTGCCGCTGCCGAATATTACCGCCGGGGCCTGGTCAAGAAGATCCTGGTCTCAAACGTGCGGCTCGGCCCGGCCGAAAGACTCGGGGTCGCCAAATCGGAAACCGCGCTTGTACAGGAAGTCTTGCGGAACCTGGGTGTGCCGGAGGGGGACGTCGAGGTCTTCGGCGCAAACCTGTCGAGCACCCACGATGAGGCCGTGGCGCTCCGCAATTGGGCGCAACACGATGATGCCCGTCGATTGCTCGTTCCGACCGAAATCTTCGCGGCCCGGCGGGTGCGCTGGATGCTGCACCGGGTGTTGGGCGACCAAACCGTGATCGCAGTACAGGCGCTCGATCCGCCTGACTATAACCGCAACGACTGGTGGCAGCACAGCCAAGGTCTAATCGCGTTCGAGACCGAAATCTTGAAATACATTTACTATAGACTCAAATATTGAACGAACACCCCGTGTGCGGGATCAACGGCATCTTTTCCTATCATCCGGCGGCGAGCGGGGCAGACGAGGCCGAGTTGCTCGCAACCCGGGAGGCGATGCGCCGGCGGGGTCCGGACGGAACCGGAAGCTGGTGGAGCGAAGACCGGCGCTGTGCCCTTGGCCATCGGCGGCTGGCCATTCTCGACCTCTCGGAGCGGGCGGCTCAGCCGATGCTCAGCGAGGACGGCCGGCTCGCCATCAGCTTCAATGGCGAGATCTACAATTATCCGGATCTGCGTGCCGAGTTGCAGGCAGCGGGGGTGCGTCTCCGCAGCGGGTCGGATACCGAAGTGCTGCTGCATCTCTATGCGCGCGAAGGTGCCGATATCGTGCACCGGCTGCGCGGCATGTATGCGTTTGCGATTTGGGATCAGGCGCGGCGCGAGTTGTTCCTGGCCCGCGATCCGTACGGGATCAAGCCGCTTTATACGGCAAATGACGGCTGGACCTTCCGTTTTGCCTCGCAGGTCAAGGCGCTGCTTGCCGGCGGTAAGGTGTCGCGTGATCCGGAGCCGGCCGGGATTGTCGGCTTTTACCTGTTCGGCAGCGTCCCCGAGCCGTTTACGCTGTATCGCGACATCCGGGCTTTACCGGCCGGCCATACCCAGCTTATCGATTCCACGGGGCCGCGCGAACCGCGTGCGTTTGCCACGCTGGCCGGGATGCTCGCGGATGGGGCGGCGGCGCCCGCGCCCGCCGCGGAATTGCGGGAGCGGGTACGTGCCGCCGCGCTAGACAGCGTGCGGCGGCACCTGCTGGCGGATGTCGAGGTTGGGGTATTTCTCTCGGCCGGAATCGATTCCGGTGCCGTGCTGGGGCTGGTCCGCGGCGCCGGCGCACGAGAGATTCGCGCAATCACGCTCGTGTTCGATGAGTTTCGCGGCACCGCCGAAGACGAAGCGCCGCTCGCGGCGCGCGTGGCCGCGCTCTACGGCGCCGAGCACATCGTCCGCCGCGTCTGCCGAGACGAATTCGAAAGCGACTTTCCCGCCGTTCTCGAGGCGATGGATCAGCCCACAATCGACGGGATCAACACGTGGTTTGTCGCCAAGGCGGCGAAGGAAGCCGGTCTTAAGGTCGCGTTGTCGGGGCTCGGCGGCGACGAATTGCTGGCCGGATATTCGAGCTTCGGCGATCTGCCGCGCTGGCGCCGGCGCTTCGGTCCGCTCGCCGTCATCCCGGGGTTCGGGCGGATAGCGCGCGCTGCAATTCGGGCGGCGGCACCGGGCTTCGCCCGCCGATGCCCGAAGGCCCTGGGGCTGCTGGAATACGCCCGCTGCTGGGGCGGGGCATATCTGCTGAAGCGCGGGCTGTTCCTGCCGCATGAATTGCCGGCGTTGATGGATGCCGATCTCGCCCGCGAGGGGATGCGGCGGCTGCGACCGCTCCGCCGCATCGCCGCGAGCCTCAGCCCGGACCCCGGCTCGGATGCGGGTCGTGTGTGTGCGCTGGAGTCGGCGCATTACATGCGCAACCAGCTATTGCGCGACGCCGATTGGGCGGGGATGGCGCACGGGGTCGAGATCCGCGTGCCGCTGGTCGATGCGACGCTGCTCGAGGCAATGGCGCCGGTGATGCCGGCGCTTACCCGGGCCAACGGCAAGGCCGCGCTCGCAGAAGCCCCCGCGGTGCCGCTGCCGGCCGAGACGGTGGCACGGGCGAAGTCCGGCTTTGGCGTGCCGACGCGGGCGTGGATGGATCGCGCCGCCGCGGCGCCCGACGAGCCGAAGGGACTGACCTCGCGGCGCTGGTCCCAGGTCGTCCTGGCCGCCGCCGAGGCCCTTCCGGCGCGGGCGGCGTGAGCGCTGCGCCCCGGGTCTTGGCGCTGGTCACCGATGCGTTCGGCGGCAGCGGCGGCATCGCCCAGTACAATCGCGACCTCCTCGATGCGCTGGTCGAAAGCGGGGCGGCCTCGGCGATCGTCGCGGTGCCGCGCCACGGCGCCGGGGTTGCGGATTTGCCGGCGGGGATCCGGCAAATGCGGGCGCGGCGCGGGCGGGTGAGATATGCGGTTGCGGCACTCGCCGCCGCCGTGCGGCTGCGGCCCGGTATCGTGTTTTGCGGCCATCTGTACATGGCGCCGCTGGCCGCCGTTATCGCACGGCTCACGGGCGCCCGGCTCGTCGTCCAGACCCACGGCATCGAGGCTTGGCCGCCGCCTTCGCGGCTGCGGCGGGCGGCGCTGGAACAGGCCGATCTCGTGCTGAGCGTGTCGCGCTGCACGCGGGGGCGCGTCGTCGGCTGGGCCGCGATCGCGCCGGAGCGGGCGGCGGTCATCCCCGACACGGTCGGACCCGCCTTCGTTCCGGGAGACGGCGGTGGATTTCGCCGGTCCCTCGGCCTCGGCACGGAGCGCGTGCTGCTGACCGTCGGACGGCTCGACTCGCGGGAGCGCTACAAGGGTCATGACCGTATCATCGCGGCGATCCCGGGGCTGGTGGCCGGCGGCCATGACGTGGTCTATCTGGTGATCGGCGCGGGCGACGACCGGCCGCGGCTGGAGGCGCTGGCGCGCGCGACCGGGGTGGCCGGGCGCGTCCGCTTTCTCGGAACGGTACCGCGCGACCGGCTCGTCGACGCGTATCGCGCGGCCGATCTGTTCGTCATGCCGTCGACAGGGGAGGGGTTCGGCATCGCGTTTCTCGAAGCGATGGCCTGCGGGACGCCGGCGCTCGGTCTTGCCGTCGGCGGCGCGACCGACGCTCTCGCCGATGGCGAGCTCGGCACGACGGTGGCCGAGGACGGGCTGGCGGCGGCGATCTCGCGCCTGCTGACCCGATCGAGGCCGGATCCCCGCGAGCTTTCCGCCAGAACCCACGCCCGGTTCGGCCGCGAGGCGTTTCGCGCGCGGGTGGGCGAGGTATTCGGGCGGCTCTGGGCGCCGGCATGAGCGAGGCCGCGATCCCCGGCAGCGCGCGCGAGATCGTTCTCGAACCGGGCCGCGCCGAGCGCCATTACTGGCGCGACCTGTGGGCCTACCGGGAATTGTTCGCGATCCTTGCCTGGCGCGACGTCGCGGTGCGCTACAAGCAGACGGTGATCGGCATCGCCTGGGCGGTGGTGCGGCCGCTCCTGACGATGGTGATCTTCACCGTCGTGTTCGGCCGCATCGCGAGATTGCCGAGCGAGGGCGGGGCGCCCTATCCGGTCATGGTGTTCGCCGGGATGCTGCCGTGGTTTTTGTTCTCGACGATCCTGTCGGAGGCGTCGAACAGCCTGGTCGGCAACGCCAACCTTGTCGGCAAGGTGTATTTTCCGCGGCTGATCATCCCGAGCTCGGCGGCGGTGGTCGCGCTCGTCGATTTCGCGATCAACCTGGCGATCCTCGTCGGGCTGATGCTGTGCTACGGGTTCTGGCCGGGCTGGCGGCTCGCCTTGCTGCCCGGCTTTGTCGCGCTGGCGGTGCTGGCCAGTCTCGGCCCCGCCTTTCTGATCACCGCGCTCAACGTCAAGTACCGCGATTTCCGCTACATCATCCCGTTCATCGTCCAGTTTGGGCTGTACGTTTCGCCGGTCGGGTTTTCCAGCGCGGTCGTCCCCGACAGGTGGCGGCTGTGGTACAGCCTCAACCCGGTGGTCGGGGTCATCGACGGGTTCCGCTGGTGCGTGCTGGGCGGCGGCGGCCTGTATCTGCCGGGGTTCCTGTTGAGCCTCGCCGTCGTCGGCGGGTTTCTGTGGCTCGGCATCCGCTATTTCCGCCGCACCGAGCGGCTGTTCGCAGATTTGCTGTAAATCCCGAAGTGCCTGCAACCTTCCGAGATCGCCAAATCGACGCGTGGCGAGGGATAAGTATCTCCCTCGTTCTCATTGGACATCTGATATTTGATCGGTTTGATTACATTTTTCATCCCGTGCCCTTCCACGCCTTACATTACGCCAGCCTTGGCGAATTAACGAAAAACGTTGCATTACGATTTGCGCAGCCACTTGCGGGATTGGGCGTAAGCTTTTTCTTTGTGATCAGTGGATATTTGATAACATCCCTGCTTGTGACAGAGGAACAAAATATTGGGCGTATCAACATAGGAGCGTTTTACGTCAGGCGGATATTCAGAATAGTGCCAGCGTTCGCCGTCCTCTTAGCTGTCGTTGCCTGTCTATCGCAATATAATGTAATAGAAATTTCGCGATCGTCGATGGCGCTATCCGCTCTCTTTCTGTGCAATACCAGATTGGGCGAATGCAGCTGGTGGCTTGGACATACGTGGAGTCTGGCTGTCGAAGAGCAATTCTACCTGGTTTGGCCGCTTCTGCTGGGCTTGGCCGTTAACTCGCACAGGTCACGCTGGCTCTTTTTCGGGTATTTTTTGCTCACTGGTCTATCTTATTGGCAGTTTATCACGAATATTTTGGTAGATCCGAATATTTTTGGAAACAGCTTTCCATGTATTTTGGTCGGCGCTTTTTTCAGCGTGTCGGCGACCGGTCGTAGCGTTATAGACCGACTGGCGTGCAGATCGGGCATCGTCGTTGGAATAATAATCTTGCTCATACAACCGATATTCGCCAGTTATCCGCTGATAGGGCTGCTTTTAAGACCGGTTAATCCTCTTATCACGGGGTATATTTTTTTCGCGTCGTTGCGTCTGAAGAACTTACTGACTGCGCCATTGCAATGGCGCTGGTTGAGCCGCTTAGGCCTTATCTCCTACAGCCTTTATCTTTGGCAGCAGTTGTTCACGGCCAGCCCCCGTGCGGGGGGTGCTTGGCTTATGGGGTTTCCGCCCCTGTGCATTCCCATTGCTATCGCGTCCTATTATGTCATCGAGCGTCCTCTCATCCGCATTGGTCACCGTATTTCGTCAGGGTTGATTACGGGTCGGCATACTTCTGAAAAAGATCGGCGGGAACGGGGACGGAATTGCGCCGAGGTCGAATCGCCGGAGGTTAGCCGGAGTCATGTCTAACGACATCGTCATCCGCGCCGAAGGCCTCGGCAAGAAATACACGATCGGCCACCAGAGCGAGCGCGAGCGCTACACCGCGCTGCGCGATGTGATGGCGCGCGGCGCCCGGAATTTGTGGCGCAAGACCGCCGATCTGGCGCGCGGCCGCGCCGTCGTCTCCGGCGACCGGGTCGAGGAATTCTGGGCGCTGAAGGATGTCAGCTTCGAGGTCAGGCGCGGCGAGGTGCTCGGCATCATCGGCCGCAACGGCGCCGGCAAATCGACCCTGCTCAAAATCCTCTCGCGCATCACCGAGCCGAGCGAAGGGCGGGTGACGATCAAGGGCCGCGTCGCCAGCCTGCTCGAGGTCGGCACCGGGTTCCACCCCGAGCTCACCGGGCGCGAGAACATCTACCTCAACGGCGCCATCCTCGGCATGACCCGCGCCGAGATCCGCCGGAAATTCGACGAGATCGTCGATTTCGCCGGGGTCGAGAAATTTCTCGACACGCCGGTCAAGCGCTATTCGAGCGGCATGTACGTGCGCCTCGCCTTTGCCGTGGCGGCGCATCTGGAGCCGGAAATCCTCGTCATCGACGAGGTCCTCGCCGTCGGCGACGCCGAGTTCCAGAAGAAATGCCTCGGCAAGATGGGCGAAGTCGCCGGCGGCGGGCGCACGGTGCTGTTCGTGACACACAATGTTGCCGCAGCACGATCGTTGTGTACCCAATCGTTACTGCTGAGGAAGGGCGACTTAGTGCTGCGCGGCGCGACCGACACGGTTTTCGCGCGGTATCTCGAAGCCGAGGTAGCGCAGATCGACCGTTCGCTCGATCTGCGGGAAGATCGAAGCGGCGTCGGCTCGGCCCGACTCACGTCGGTACGTGTCGAAAACGCCGAGGGGGGCCCCATACGTACCGGCTGTCGTCTTCGAGCCGTACTTGAGTACGTCAGCGACGGGGCGCTCACAAACGCGAGATTTCTGCTCGGCGTTTATGACATGAGTGGAATAGGAATTTTCTTACTGGATAGCGATCTATCTACCAGAATCCCGCGAAAGTTGCCGGGTGCCGGAAAAATTTCCTGTATAACTTCGCCGATTATGGCTACCCCTGGTCAGTGCTACGTAAACATTGCCCTAATGAGCGGCGGTGTAATGGAGGACTATGTGCAATATGCGGCGTGGTTTGAGGTTTATGAAGGTCTAAATTGCGGAATGGCAAAGAGAAATTGGTATATGTGTACGATCGGTCAAAATTGGTCGGCGCTCGTACCAAATAGCGTTTAAAGACGGTCTTTTGTGCGTAAACATGACCAAACATCACGTCCAATGAAAATAGATATTTCCAAATTCAGTCTTCATCCTTTGTCATATGGTGACCCTAATGGGTCGGTCTTTCAACATGACGATGAATTGTATCGGGTTATCTCCGAAGATCAAATTGATTTTTATCTGGAATTATTTGAAAGGGGAATAATTGACGAATTAATAGATAAGAAATGTTTGATCCCGTCTACAATAGCTGACGTGAATATTGAAGAAAAATGGTTAGTTATACGCCACGAATCCGTGGCGTTTCCATCATATTGTTTTGAATGGTGTGGTGAAATGTTAAAAGAGGCAGCTAGGGTTGTTTTGAAGCTCGAACAGAATCTTTTGAGGCATGGTTTAACCTTAACTGATCCCCATCCGGTAAATGTGCTGTTTCAGGGCGTCAAACCTTTCTGGGTTGACTTTGGATCGCTCGCTCGGGTGGGTGCACCCAATGCGGGTTGGTCTAGCGAAATGTTTGCTGCGCACTTTACCCGCCCCCTAAAAATCATGTCCGCCGGACATGATCGTCTGGCCCGTTGCCTTCTCTACGAGGCTAACCTAAACGGGGTCAGTCAACGGGAGGCCGAGGCGATCACCGATGGCAGCTGGATCCGTGTCCGAAAGGCCGTGAAGACAAGGGCGGGGAATGTCGTTCGCCGGGTAGTCCCGATACCAATGCGACCGCTTGCGCGCCGAGCTAAGCGGCTCTTGGCTCACAGTCGGGATTATTCAAGTATTAATTCAAAAATATCGAGCGAGACGAAGGAAATCGAAAGTATAAAACTTCCACAACCAACGACCAGATGGTCGGACTATGACAATGTTTGGTTTCCACCATTTGACTCGCACCGAGATTGGACAGAAAAGCACTTTGTTATTGAGCAAATTTTGGCTGAAAAGCGCCCACGAACAGTGTTGGATTTGGGTGCTAATCGCGGCTGGTATTCTCAACTCGCCGCGCGTCACGGGGCACTCGTCGTGGCGCTCGATTCGGACAGCCCAGCAATCGGGAAGCTGTATCGGGACGCTCGCCGGGACGGACTATCAATACTCCCGCTTATTCACGATTTTCGGTCCCTGCATCCGACCGTTCCCCTGGGGCGTACGCCCGGCGTTCCGCCGTGGGAGCGCTTCCGGTGCGATATGGTGTTTGCCTTGGCATTAGTCCATCACCTCGTGTTCACCAATTCCTTGACATTTGATTACGTGGTGAAGGTATTTTCGTCATTCACTGATAAATGGTTGGTAACCGAATTTGTTGGCCGAGAGGACCGGCATATCCCCGACTGGGTTGACGGTTGGCCACCGTGGTATAGCTTGGACAATTTCATATCGGCTATAAAAAAAGAGTTTAAGATAGTGGAGGTATTGCCGTCTAATGAAGACCACAGGCGGTTACTTCTTTGTAGCCGATAATCAGTCAGTAATAGATGTGCAATTGTGTAAAATCCTATGATATTTTGTACTTTGTTTTACTCTAATTATTTGACTAGAGCGATGGCGCTTAGTCAATCGTTACTACGTCATTGCCAGAGGGATTTTAAGCTGGTCATGTTGTGCATGGATCAGCTAGCGGCGGAGACGTGCGCACGGTTGGGATTGGCGCGCGCACGGGTTCTGCCGATCAGCGTATTGGAAAGCGGCGACCCTGAACTCGCGGCGATGAAGCCTTATCGTACCATCGGCGAGTATTGTTGGACTTGTACGGCTCCGCTGATGCTTTATTTACTTGATCGGGTAGGAGATGGAGAGCTTGTGGTCTATCTCGATGCAGATATGATGTTTTTTTCCGATCCTTTGCCAATTTTTGAAGAGTGGGGTGATCGAGACATCGCGATACACGAACATCGATTTGCGCCCGAATATCGGCACCACGAGCGGCAATCCGGACGGTTCAATGTCGGCTGGGTGGGAGTGCGCAACACGGCGGTGGGACGCGCATGCCTCACACGGTGGCGTGCGCAATGCATCGCTGAATGCGTCTCGGACGGTTTTCGCGGCCTTTGCGGCGACCAGACGTACTTGAACGAGTGGCCAACCCTTTACGGTGAACGAGTTACAATATTACAAAATCCTGGGGTCGGTTTAGGACCGTGGAACATTGGTGCGTATCAGCTATCACAAAAAAACGGGATATTATATGCAGATGAGGCGAAGGTAATTTTCTATCACTACCACTCGATCGGGGTGTTCAACAGCGGCTTACGCCGTACTGTTATTATACCGTCGACTCACGGCTATAGATTTTCAGCGGTTCAGCACAAGCTGCTGTATAAGCCATACGTTCGCGCACTTCGTCAAGCGGAGGCGCAGATACGACCGACGCCCCGAGCGGCCGAAGTTTTCTCGTCGCTGCCGGCGCTACTCCCGTTTCTGCGACAGAAGATTCCTGGCGCCAAGGCGATCGCTCGCGGCATCGCGCCGCCGCTCCTATGGGGAGCTGCGAAGCGGATAAAGCGGCACAGATCGGCAACGGCGGATGTGGAGGCCAATTCCGCATGGAGCGGCGATTATTCCACATGGGATGCGGCAGCGCGCGCATCGAGCGGATATGCCGATCTCGGCATCCTCGAGAAGACCCGCTTGGCGACCGCCCGCGTCAGGGACGGGATCGCAGCCTTCGAACGGGACTCCGTTACGTTTGGCCGCACCGAATATTCCTACCCGCTGTTGGCGGGGCTGCTGCGCGCCGCAGCCGCAGACGGGGGCCGGCTCAGTGTTCTCGACTTCGGCGGCGCTCTGGGGAGCAGCTATTACCAATGCCGGGCGTTTCTTGCCGGGATTGGGGAGATGCAATGGAGCGTTGTCGAGCAACCGGCGCATGTCGCTTGCGGCAGAGCGGAGTTTTCCGACGAGCACCTGTCATTTTTTGAGACGATCGAGGCATGCCTCGCTTCGCGGCGGCCGAATGTGTTGCTGCTGTCGAGCGTTGTTCAATATCTGCCGCAGCCGTATGAGTTCCTGCGTGATGCGGTCGGCTATGGTTTCAGCTCGATCATCGTGGACCGCACCCCGTTCGTTACCGGACCCCGCGATCGCCTCACTGTGCAGCGGGTCCCTGCTTGGATATACGATGCCAGCTATCCGTGCTGGCTGCTGTCGGAACACAAATTTCTGAGTGTGTTTTCGCTGCACTATCGGCTTGTGGCCAGCTTTCCGGCATTAGATGACGCGCCAGGCCAGCTTCCGTTCTTCAAAGGTTTTATCTTTGAGCGGGATAGCCGACCGGTGCACTTCGGGGCTCACGCCGCCAATGCGCTGTCCCACGCTCGCTGAGCTGCCGCCGCCGCCCGCCGGCAAGACGGGCTGGCCATGGACCATTGAAACGCCGGCGCTGCCCGCCTCCCGCGCCGACGGTTCGCCGTGGCCGCGCATCTCGATCGTCACGCCGAGTTACAACCAGGGTCAATTTATCGAGGAGACAATCCGGTCCGTGCTCCTCCAGGGCTATCCCGACCTGGAATACATCGTCATTGACGGCGGCTCGACCGACCAAAGCGTGGAAATCATCAGAAAATACGAGCGCTGGCTCACCTACTGGGTCAGCGAAAAAGATCGCGGCCAGGCGCATGCGATCAACAAGGGCTTTTCCTCAGTTACCGGTGAACTCTTCAATTGGATCAATTCTGACGACCTTCTCTTACCGTTCAGCTTGCGGGCGGTGGCGTCGGCAGCAGGTTCGGGTCATGCGGTGGCTGGGAACGTTATCAATTTCGGGGCTGGAGATCCCACGGTTATCCGAAATCATGCGCTGTCCGCTCCCAATTTGGTATTGGGAAACCCGGACACTTCTTTTCAGCAGCCCGGATTCTGGATGAGCCCAAATCACGTTCGATCGATAAACGGAATTGACGAGCAATTCAACTACGTATTTGATTTGGATCTCGTAATCAGGTATTTAATAAAATATCCTGCGGTTTCCTACATTGGCACAAACGTAGCTAAATTTCGCCTTCACCCGTTATCGAAAACCTGTTCCGTCCCGGAATCGTTCGATGAAGAACGGCTAGCTGTCTACAAAAATCTTCTCAGCCGGGCTGACTGCAGACCGCTCCATAAATATTGCCGCCATCGCGTACAACTGTATGAATGGTGGCGCTATCTTGCGCGTATCGCAAAATCCGGCCGCCCGGGCGTTGCCCGAGCCGCATGCATTCTGTGGCGGATTCTCGGAAACCCACAGGTCCGATTCACGCGATTATCTCTCGGTGCAATTCGCCGGTGCTTGATTTCATAGCAAAATGCTGAGTGTGATTATACCGGTCTTCAACGGCGAAACCACCTTGACTTCTTGCATTCGCAGTGCACAAGCGCAACACGGAATTGATACAGAAATCCTGGTAATCGATGACGGTTCGACCGATAGATCTGCGGCTGTGGCACAAAGCTTCGGGCCGAAGGTGCGGTTATTTACGGGTCCAAATGGGGGGGTGTCCGCGGCTCGGAATCGCGGGATCGCGGCGGCGAGCGGCGAATGGATCGTCTTTCTTGACGCGGATGATCTCTTGCTGCCGGAGACGCTACGGCGCCGCCTCGATGCGGCGGATACGACTGGCGCCGACGTAATCGTTTGCGATTGGCAAGATTTTGTCGATGAGAAAGACCTTGCAGGATGCCGCGTCAATTCCCCGGATATGGAAGCACTGTCCCGTGATCCTGAAGTTGCGTGTGCGACGAGTTGGAAACCGGCGGTGAATGCGCTCATGTTTCAGAAAGCTTCGATCGAAAAGGTGGGTGGGTTTCGCGAAGATCTGGAAATCGTAGAAGATGCGCGGCTCTTGTTTGACCTGGCCTGCCGAGGAGCGCGTTTTGCGCATTCCGCGCACCTGGGAGCGAGGGTTCGCTATGTTCCGCAAAGTCTTTCGCGTAGCGATCCTGCGCGGTTCTGGCGGTATTGCTTGATAAACGGCCGGCAGATCGAGCAAATCTGGCGGGCCCGGGGTGCTCTGTCGCCGAAGCAGCGGACGGCGCTCGCGGAGATTTACAACGGTGCGGCTCACGGCCTGTTTCGCGCGGGCGATCCTTCTTTTCGGAATGCGCTGGCCGCGCTCCGCGCTTCGGGTCTGTCGGTCAGCGGCCGCAACCGGCTGGCCGAGCTGATGTCGGATTGCGCCGGACAGCGTTCGGCGCTGCGCGCGGCCGAGTTTTGGACGAAATCACGCCGGCTGTTTTCTCGGCATCTTGTGCGCCCGGCGGCACCGGCGCCCGATGCCTGACGAACTGGGAGCGATTGCCCGCGCTGGGCCGCGGCGCCTCCCCGCAGGCTCGGCCCGTGTCGAACCGGTCCGCGTCCTCCACATCCCCTATACCTATTTCCCCGATCCGCCGGGGGGCACGGAGGTCTATGTCGCCGGCCTTGTCGGCGGGCTGCGGCGCGCCGCGGCGGGGATCGGCGGGGCGGTCGCGGCGCCGGCGGCGGGCGAGCGCGAATACGAGTACGACGGCACCCCGGTGTACCGCTTCGCCGCCGGCGGCGGGGCGGCTCTCGCGCAGGCCTACGGGGCGCCCGATCTCGGCGCGGCGCAGTCGTTTGCCGCGGTGCTGGCGCGGGTGCGGCCGGACATCGTCCATCTCCATGCGCGCAGCGCCGCGGTGTCGGAGCGGCTCGTCGATTGCGCGCGCGAGATCGGCGCAAAAGTCGTCTTTACCTACCACACGCCGACCGTGAGCTGCGCCCGCGGCACGATGCTGCATCTCGGCCGGTCGCCCTGCGACGGCGTCCTCGACCGCCGCCGCTGCACCGCCTGTGTCCTGGCCGGGCACGGCGTGCCGCCGCCGTTGCGGGGGCTGCTGGCGCGCACGCCCGAGCCGGTCGGCTGCGGCCTTGCCCGGGCGGGGCTCGCCGGCGGCGCCTTTACCGCGCTGCGCCTGCCGGCGCTGATCGGCGCGGCGCAGCGGCGGTTTCACGCGCTGATGCGCAAGGCCGACCGGGTCGTCGCGGTGTGCGGCTGGGTCAGGGACGTCCTGCTGGCGAACGGCGTGGCGGCGAGCAAGCTGGTGCTGTGCCGCCACGGACTGCCGGTGCGATCGCCACCGCCGCCGCCGCCGTCGCCGCCCGCCGCGGGGCCGCTGCGCCTCGGCTATTTCGGCCGGCTCGATCCGGTCAAGGGCGCAGATCTCCTGGTCGAGGCCTTGCGGCGGCTGCCCGACGCGCCCGTCCGGCTCGACCTTTTCGGGGTCACGCAGCCGGGCGGCGAGGCCTACGCCGCCGCCCTGGAACGGGCCGCCGCGGCCGATCCGCGGGTCGCGCTGAGGCCGGCGCTGGCGCCGGGCGAGGTGGCGGCGGCGATGCGGCGGTGTGACCTGGTGGCGGTGCCGTCGCGCGGGATGGAAACCGGCCCGCTCGTCGTGCTCGAGGCGTTTGCCGCGGGAACGCCGGTGCTGGGATCGCGCCTCGGCGGGATCGCCGAGCTGGTGGCCGACGGCGTCGACGGCATCCTCGTCGAGCCCGCATCGCCGGCGGCCTGGGCGTCGGCGCTGGCCGCGCTGCTCGGCGCCCCCGAGCGGCTCGCCCGCTTGCGGCGCGGCATCCGCCCGCCGCGCACGATGGACGACGTCGCCGGCGAGATGGCGGCGCTCTACCGCGCGGTGCTCGCCGCATAACGCGTGCCGCGCGCGGGGGCGAATACGGCATGGGCGCGCCGGGTCCTCTTCGTCCAGGCAACCGAGCCGGCGGGCTACCCGCCGCTGATCCATGCCGCGACGCTGATGGCGGAGGCGGGGTGGGAGGTGACGTTCCTGTCGGCGCCGATCGCCGGAAACCGGCTGCAGTTGCCGCCGCACCCGCGGATTTCGCTGCGCGCGACGGCGCCGCGCCCGTCGCACGTGATGGGCAAGGCCGCCTATCTCCGCTATGTCGCGGCGGCGGCGCGGCTGGCGCTCGGCCTGCGCCCCGCCGTCGTCTACGCCTCCGATCCGCTCGGCGCCTGGCCCGGTACGCTTGCCGCCCGGCTGGCCGGCGCGCGGCTTGTCTATCACGAGCACGACAGCCCGCAGCCCGGCGCCATGCGGCCGTGGCTGGCGCAGCGGCGCCGCGCCGCCGCCCGCTCGGCCGACATCGTCGTGTTCCCGAATGCGGCGCGGGCGCGGATCGCCCAGGCCGAGCTGGGGTTCGCCGCCGATCGGCTGCGGGTTGTGTGGAACCTGCCGCGCCGCGGCGAGCTGCCGCTCCTGCCCGCGCGCCCCGACGAGCCGCTCGTGCTGTATTACCACGGCGGCATTAATCCCGAGCGTGTGCCCGAGGCGGTCTCCCGGGCCGTTGTGAATCTGGCCGGCCGCGTGCGCCTTCGCATCGTCGGGCGCGAGGCGCCGGGCGCGGCCGGATACGTGCGGCATCTTCTCGGGCCGGGCCTTGGCGGCAGCCTTAAATGCGGCATCAGCTACGTGGGACAGGTCCCGCGCGCCGATCTCCTGAACGTCGCCGCCACCGCGCATGTGGGGCTGGCGCTGATGCCGGGCAAAACCGACGACGTCAACCTGCGCCACATGACGGGGGCGTCGAACAAGCCGTTCGATTACATGGCCGCCGGGCTTGCGCTCCTGGTCTCCGACCTGCCGGACTGGCGCGACATGTTTGTGCGGCCCGGCTATGCGCGGCCCTGCGATCCCGCCGACCCGAATTCCGTGGCGGCGGCGCTGCGCTGGTTTCTCGACCATCCGCACGAGCGTCGCGCGATGGCGGCGCGGGCGCGGGCGCGGATCGAAGCGGAGTGGAATTACGAAACGGCCTTCGCTCCCGTCCTTGCCGCCCTCGCCTGACGTCAGGAGCGGCCGGTCGCTCGAGGCAGCGCGGCGGCGGCTATCAGAAGCCCGGCGACGCACAGGAATTTCTGCTGTCCCGCGGCTACCGCCTGTTTCGCCTCGGGCGCGGCGGCGCTCCCGACGAGGCGCTGCCGCGGCCCCTTGGCGCCGGATCGGCAATGCTTATCGCCTTGCCACCCATGGCGAATTAAGTCTTCTCGCCCGCTTCTGCTCGTGAACGCGCATAAAAATAAAATGAGGATCGCATTTGTTAATACTCATCCGATTCAGTATTTTGCGCCCCTATACGCCTATTTGAACCGGGACGAGGCGTTGTCGGTTACCGCAATCTACCTGGCTGACTATTCGGTGCGAGGGGGGATAGATAGGAAATTCGGCAGAAACGTCAAATGGGACATCGACCTTCTGTCGGGTTACGAAGCGCGTTTTGTTTCGAAGGCCGCATCGCGCGGCGAGCCGGCCGGATTTTGGTCGATGATAGCGCCCGAGGTGTGGCAAGAAATTCGCGGCGGCGAATTCGACGCAATCATCCTGCACGGTCATACGCCTGCCGCCAATTTGTTAGCGTTGGCCGCGGCAAAGACGGCAAGGATACCGGTCTTCATGCGCGGCGAGACCCATCTCGGGCTGCGCCGCTCGGCGTTGAAACGGGGACTCCGGCAACCGGTTATGAGAATGCTTTACGCGCTGGTCGACGGCGTGCTCGCGATCGGTTCGGCGAATGCGGCGTTCTACCGCTCTTTCGGCGTTCCCGAGCGGCGGATTTTTTTGGTGCCTTATGCGGTGGACAACGAGCGGTTCATGAGCTCAGGCGCGATGAGCGAGGCGGAACGCAATGCGCTCCGCGCCGGTTTCGGCGTCACCGACGCTCGCCCGATCATTCTGTTTGCCGGTAAGTTTCAGCCGCGAAAGCGCCCTTGCGATCTTCTCTGCGCTGCCGCTCGGCTGGTCCGAGAAGGCCGCCGCTTCCACGTCGTGATGGTCGGCTCGGGCGAGCTGGAGGCGCAGTTGCGCGCCTTTGCGAGAGAACAGGGGCTAGACAACGTCCATTTTGCGGATTTCGTTAATCAGAACGCGTTGCCGCGCTTCTACGCGGCCTGCGATGTCTTCGCATTGCCTTCCCAAGACGAGTCTTGGGGATTGGTGGTCAACGAGGCGATGTGCGCAGGGCTTCCCGTCGTGGCGTCCAGGGAGATCGGCTGCGTTCCCGACCTCGTGCACGACGGCCTCAACGGCAGCACGTTCGCCACAGGCGATGTCGCCGGGCTGGCCGACGCGTTGCGCCCGATACTCGGCAGTTCGGAGGTGCGGCGGCGCATGGGCAAGGCAAGCCGCGACATCGTTTCGCGTTGGAGTTATGCGGAATGCGCGCAAGGGCTGAAGGCAGCTCTTGCGAGCGTTGGTCTCGGCGTGCGTCCGACTGATGAAGCTGGCGATCGTCGGGGCGTTTAGCGGCACGCATGTCGGTGGCAGCCTCTTGCGGGCGGCGGCGACCCTGAGGGTCGAGACTGCCGCGTTCGACTGCGCGAATGCTACGCGACGCGGCCGGGTGGTCCGGGCGGTGCTGTGGCGTTTTGCCGATCGGCGACCGCCACGCCTCGACCGCTTCTCGGCCATGGTCGTTGCCCGCTGCATGGAAGCGCCACCGGACATGCTGATCGCGACCGGGACGGCGCCGCTGACGGCTTCGGCGCTGCGGGCACTGCGCGCGGCGGGCGTCCGTTGCGCAAATTATTCGACCGACGATCCGTGGAATCCCGCGTTGCGGGCGCGATGGTTTCTGAAGGCGTTGCCCGAATACGATGTGGTCTTTTCCACCCGTCGCGCGAACCTCGACGACTTGAGGCGTCTCGGCTGCAGGGATGTGCGCTATCTGCCGTTCGGATACGACGAGTTCCTGTTTCCGGCAGACAACGAGCCGGCCACGGATCTCGCCCCCGAGGTGCTGTTTGTCGGCGGCGCCGACCGGGATCGGGTCGGGTTCGTCGAAGAATTTGTCCGCTGCGGCCCGCCGCTGACGCTGGTCGGCGGTTATTGGGAGCGCTACCCCGTTTCCCGGCCGCTGACGCTCGGGCATCAACCGCCGGAGGTGCTGCGCTCCCTCACCGTGGCGGCGAAAGTCAATCTCTGCCTCGTCCGCCGGGCCAACCGCGACGGCCACGTGATGCGCAGCTTTGAGATCGCCGCCCTCGGCGGCTGCATGCTGGTCGAGGATACCGACGAGCATCGCGAAATTTTCGGACCCGACGGAGAGGCCGTGCTCTATTTCCGGACGCCGCACGAAGCCGGGCACCGAGCCCGCGCGCTTCTTCGGGATGCGAGCCTCTGCGCCCGTTTATCGCGATCGGTGAAAGCCCGCATCCGGACCGGTGATCACCGCTATCGCGACCGCCTGGTTGCCATGATCGGTCCGGTAGGGTAGTCGCTTGCGCAAGACTGAAATCGATGCCGACGCCGCAATACAAATAAGGGAGTTAAAAACTCGGATGGCGCAGAAATGTGTTGTAATCGCGTCGCACCCCCGAAGTGGTACACATCTGACAATAGATTTCATTCGGCGGAATTTCCCTATATTTAATATACAGCTTAATTTTTGGGAAAGCGCGGCCGCTCTGTATGTCTGGCTTGATGATGACGCTCAAGCTCGTCGTTCAAGGCGAGGTCTACGTACATTCGACAGACAAGCTATTCTCGCCGCCACACATCAATTCTTACATATAAGCACTCTAGAACAAACCTTGTTAGATCGGTTCAATCCACAACAAATAATTTATATATACCCGTTTAGAAAATTTTCAAAAACAATAAAAAGTTACGCGGAATTTTCGAATTACGCTGGCCAAATTTCTCATTTTCTTAACACAAAAGATCGTCATTTTGGCCTGGACGCAACTGTAGCTCAGTGCCTTCACATGCACGCTCATAGTTGGCTTGCAGCGGGAGCCAAAACGCTGAATATTGATCGATTGGTCGATGAGCCTGAATTATCTGCCGAGAAATTAGCCAACTTGCTGAATGAGCCGATGGTCGACCGCAAGAGACGGTTGCCGCGGCAGAAGGGGCTAGGGGGTGGGAAATTTGGTGAACTGGTAGAAAGGCTGAAGGGTCGGGAATCAACTGCTGTAATTGTACGACGAAAGAGTAAGTGGATTGACAAAGCAGAATCAGAGGCTATTGACCAGCAATTTTGTGAGCTGTTTGAGATTCTCAATCGGCGATGTATCAATTGAGTGTGGCAGTCATGAAGATTGCAATAGCGACGACCGGGCGATTTCATTTACTTGATTTAGCGCGGGAGCTGCGGGCGCTGGGGCACGAGGTCAGACTATATTCATACATTCCGCGGCGAAGGGCACGACGGTATGGTTTGCCCGATGAGTGCCACGTATCTCTCCTTCCGTTCGTGTTATTCTTTCTCGTGTGGGAGAAGCTGGCGCCTAGGGCCTTGTCAGGGTTACGGGAATGTCTGTTTTATAAGGTCGTGAACTGGGCCGTTTCGGTGCGCTTAGGCCCATGCGATGTTTTCGTCTGTATGTCAGGGATCTACCTCGAAGCAGCTCGGCGCGCAAAACGCGACTTTCATGCGCGAATTTGGTTGGAGCGCGGAAGCCAACATATCTTGGCGCAGGATAAAATATTGTCCGCCGTTCATGGCGCACGGAGGCCAAGCAAATTGGTCATAAGTCGGGAGTTAGACGGATATCGTATCGCAGACAGGATAGTCGTGCCATCGGGACATGCGGAAAAAAGCTTTCAATTGTACGACGAGAGTCTTGCAAGAAAGATATTTCGCAATCCGTACGGGGTAGAGCTCGGCATGTTCCCTGCACCCAAGAAAGAAAAAAGCATGGAACCAATGGTGATCCTCTTTGCTGGTACATGGTGCATGCGTAAGGGTAGCGATATATTGGTGCAGGCGGTGAACAGAGTTTCCAATGTGAGAGTCGTCCATGTAGGCGCAATTGATGATTATCTGTTTCCGCAGGGAGATGTCCAGTTTGAGCATGTTGACCCAGTCCCACAGATCCAACTGGCGCGATTTTACGCTGCAGCGGATATATTTGTACTGCCTTCTCGGGAGGACGGTTTAGGATTGGTATTGCCCCAGGCGTTGGCTAGTGGCCTACCAGTGATCTGTACGGATCGCACTGGTGGAGAAGACCTTGCTCATAGCCCGGCGTTAGCGGCACGCATTACGGTAGTGGCCAGCGGAGATGTCGAGGCCCTGGAACGAGCACTTATTATGTGGCGTGACAGGTACCGCGCTGGTGGCTGGTTGCCGCCACTTTCTGAACGAGATCGAGCGATGTTAAGTTGGTCCAACTACGCCCTGCGATATAGTGTTGAGCTGATTAAGTCCATTCCGCGACATGAAAAATCTGACGCGCTGGATTTGGTAAACGTCTAATCCGTGTTTCTCGGTAAGAGACATGCTGGTTACGGCCGCAAAATGGTCAACCTCATGAGCGGCCGGCGGCGATGATCGGGCTGTTGTCGATCTGGGCCGCGTTGCTGGCGGCGCTGGTCTTCCTGGTGATCGGGCGGCCGCGCGAGGGCGGGGCGCTGACCCTGGCGTATTTCATCGGCTTGTCGCTGATCCATGTTCCCGGCGCGGTGGTCTGCCTGGGCGCCGGGGTCAGCGCGGTCGATCGCGACATCACCCAGCTCGGCTTCGAGACGACGGTACTCGGCATGGGTGCCTTTGTCGTCGGCGCCGTCTTATCGCGCCGGAGCGAATGGCGCCGCGTCCCGCGAGACGTCGGCCGGAGTTCGCACCCCGGCGAGACCTTCGAGCGTCCCGGCTGGCACACGATCGCGATCGGCGTCGGCGCCTACTTCGTCCTGCTGCCGATTTCGACCGCGGTGCCGTCGCTGACCTCGATCGTGTCGGCGACGGCGACCCTGCTGATCCTCGGTTTGTGGCTGCTGCTTTACGACGCCGTGGCCAAGGCCGACCAAAAGCGCTTGCTGCTGACCCTTTGCCTGTTGCCGCTTCTGCCGCTCGCAACCCTGGTGACCGGCGGTTTTCTCGGTTACGGGGTCTATTGGGTGCTCAGCGTCGTCGCCTTTCTGTTCATCATCGTGCGGGACCGGTCCTGGTTCTACCTCGCGGCGCCGGCAGCCGTCTATTTGGGGTTGTCCCTGTTCGTCTCCTACATGCAGCAGCGCGCCGATATCCGTGAGGCCGTCTGGCTCGAACAGTCGAGCCTGGGGGACCGGCTCGAGCGGGTCGCAAAAATATTCACCCAATTCGAACTCGTCGATCTCGAGTCGCCCGCCCATGTAGACGCGATCAACGGACGGCTCAACCAAAACCTGCTCGTCGGCCTTGGAATCATCCGTCACGACGCCGGTGCGGTCAATTTCGCCTTCGGCGCAACCGTGCCGCTCTGGGCGCTGATACCGCGCGTCATCTGGCCCGACAAGCCGGAGGTCGGCGGCAGCGGCGATGTTGTCGGCGATTTTACCGGCGTGCATTTCGCGCACGGCACCAGCGTCGGGATCGGCCAGGTGCTCGAGTTCTACATAAATTTCGGCATCCCCGGGGTAATCCTCGGCTTCGCGCTGCTCGGCTTCGCCCTGCCGCGTTTGGACTTCGGGATCATGCGCGCGCTGGCGGCCCGCGACGGGCGCGGCTTGCTCTTGCGTGCCATGCCCGGCCTGACGCTGCTTCAGCCGGGAGGCAGCCTCCTCGAAATGCTGGTCGCTTTCGTGGCGGCGCTGGTCGCCGCTCGGATGATCCTGTCTTTCAACCTGTTTCGCATTTCC
>Ga0209810_1002233_pt1 | contig 24037 bp, 20 predicted proteins | sample Coa_R1_7_FD_187159 | JGI IMG/M metagenome (GOLD analysis project Ga0209810, IMG submission 187159) | Surface soil microbial communities from Centralia Pennsylvania, which are recovering from an underground coalmine fire - Coalmine... | ecosystem: Environmental > Terrestrial > Soil > Unclassified... | reverse complement strand
GCGGGCGCGCGGCGGCGGGATTCTCGCGCGGCTCAAGGCGGAATGGCCGGCGATCGTCGGCTCTGACTGGGCCGTCGTCGCCTGGCCGGCTACGCTCGGCGGCGACCGCGCGCTGAAGCTTCGGGTCGCGCCGGCGGCGGCGCTGGCGCTGCAGCACCAGGCGCCGCTGCTGGTCGAGCGAATCAACCTGTTCTTCGGCCGCGGGGCGGTCAGCCGGCTCGTGCTGGTGCAGGGGGCGCTGCCGCTGCGGCCGCCGCCGGCCCGCCCGGCGCGGCGGCCGCTCGCCACCGCCGAGGCCGCCCGCCTGGAAGCGCATGTCGCGCCGGTCGTCGATCCGGAATTGCGCGAAGCGCTCGCGCGGCTCGGCCGGGCAGTGCTCGGGACGGTCGATTAGGCGGGGCGTTGCGTCCGGCGAGTCCAGCCTCTACGATCAACCTATTGTATCGAGGGTGTCCTAATGCGGAAAATTTGGTTTGCCTTGATCGGGATTTTGGTGGCCGGCGTGCCGCAGGCGCGGGCCGGCGATATGCCGAGGCCGATCCTCGTCGCCGATACAGCCGCCGGCGCGCTCGCGCTTACTCCCGACGACCGCATCCTCGGCAAGCCCGACGCGCCGATCACGATCATCGAATACGGCTCGCTCAACTGCCCGCATTGCGCCCATTTCGCGCTCGACGTGCTGCCGAAGCTCAAGCAGAAATGGATCGACAGCGGCAAGGCCAAGCTGGTGTTCCGCGACTTCCCGCTCGACCGGCAGGCGCTGATGGCGGCGATGATCGCGCGCTGCGCCCCGCCCGATCAGTTTTACGCCTTCGTCGATACCTTCATGAAAGCGCAGTCCGGCTGGGTCGGCGCCTCGGATTATCTCGACACGCTCGCCCGCCTCGCGAAACTCGGCGGCATGTCGAAGCAGCAGTTCGACCAGTGCCTCAACAACAAGGCGCTGGAGGACAAGATCGTCGCGAGCCGCCTCGTCGCCGACCAGAAGCTCGGCGTCGAATCGACCCCGACCTTCTTCATCAACGGCACGAAGTTCACCGGCGAGCCGACCGAGGCGGGCTTCAACCAGGCCCTGTCGAGCCTCGCGCCGAAATCGTGATCGCGTCGCGGCTCTGGGGGGCGGCCGGCTGAATGCACGTCGAGCGGCTGCGTCTCGTCGGCTTCAAATCCTTCGTCGATGCGACGGAGTTGCCGATCGAGCCTGGGCTGACCGGCATCGTCGGCCCGAACGGCTGCGGCAAGTCGAACCTCGTCGAGGCGCTGCGCTGGCTGATGGGCGAGACCTCGGCGCGGCGGCTGCGCGGCGGCGAGATGGACGACGTCATCTTCGGCGGCACCGCCGGCCGGCCCGCGCGCAATCTCGCCGAGGTGGCGCTGGCGATCGACAACAGCGCGCGCACCGCGCCGTTCGCGTTCAACGAGCGCGAGGAGATCGAGGTCGTGCGCCGCATCGAGCGCGGCAGCGGCTCGTCCTACCGCATCAACGGGCGTGAGGTGCGCGCGCGCGACGTGCAGCTGCTGTTCGCCGACGCGGCGACGGGGGCGCATTCCGGTTCGCTCGTCGGCCAAGGGCGGGTCGGCGAGCTGATTTCGGCGCGCCCGGCCGAGCGCCGCGCCCTGCTCGACGAGGCGGCCGGCACCGCCGGGTTGCAGGCCCGCCGCCACGAGGCGGAGCTCAAGCTCAAAAGCGCTGAGGACAACCTCGTGCGGCTCGACGACGTCGTCGCCGGCCTCGAGGCGCAGCTCGAATCGCTGAAGAAGCAGGCGCGGCAGGCGCAGCGCTACCGCCGCCTCGCCGAGCAGATCCGCCGCACCGAGGCGGCGCTGCTCTATGCGCGCTGGCGCGCCGCGGCGGCGGAGGCCGAGCGGGCCGCGGCCGAACTGCGAGCGGCCGAGCGCGACGTCGCGGCGGCGACCGAGGCGGCGCTCGCGGCGGAACGCGAGCGGGAAGCGGCGGAGGCCGAATTGCCGCCGCTGCGGCTGGCGGAGGCCGAGGCGGCGGCCAAGCTGCAACGACTGACGCACGCGCGAGAGAGCCTGGAGGCGGAGCTGAAGCGGGTCCTGGCGGCGCGCGCCGAGGCCGAGCACCGTCTCGGGCAGGCCGATTCGGATCTGCGGCGCGAGGACGAGCGGCTCGCCGACGCCGAGGCGGCGCTTGCCCGCATTGCGGCGGAACGGGCGGCGATCGAGCTGGCGGAGCGGCAGACGGAAGCGGCGCGGCGATCGGCGGAAGACAAGCTCACGGAGGTTTCTGCGGCGCTGCGCGTTGCCGAGACCGGTCTGCAGCAGATGACGGAGGCCTGCGCCACGGCGGAGGCGCGGCGCAACGCGCTCGACCGGCAGCGCCGCGAGGCGGCGGAACGCCGCGACAGGCTGCGGGCGCGGGTCGGCGATAGCGAACGGCAGCGCCAGGCCTTGGCGGCGTCGCTGGTGCCGCCCGAGGCGACGGCGGCCGCCGCCGCTGCCGTCGCCGAGGCCGAGGCGCAGGCGGCACGCCGCCGCGAGGAGGCCGAGGCAGCCGCCGCGGCGCTGCCGCTGCGGCAGGCCGAGGAGGCGCAGGCGGTCGAAGCGGGGCGCCAAGCCGAGCGCCGCCGTGGCCTGCTGAAGACCGAGGCCGATGCCCTCGAAGCGCTGCTGAAGGACGGGGAGGGCGGGGCCGAGACCGCCGCGGCGCCGCTGCTGTCGCAGATTCGCGTTCCGGCAGGGCTGGAGGCAGCGTTCGGGGCGCTGTTCGACGACGAGTTGACGGCGCCGTCGGTCGGACCCGGCGCCGAGGGCGCGGCGGCCGGATGGGTGGCGCTCGGGGGGCTCGCCGGCGGCTGCACCCCGCCCGCAGGCGCACGCGCCCTCGCCGGCGAGATCACGGCGCCCCCGGAGCTGGAACGCCGTGTCGAGACAGTCGGGCTGGTCGATAGTGCGGCGGAAGCCTGGCGCCTGCATCCGCAGCTCGCCGCCGGCCAGTGCCTCGTCGATCGCGACGGGCGGCTGTGGCGGTGGGACGGCTTCGTGCGGCTGGCGGCGCGGCCGTCGGTGGCCGAGCAGCATTTGCGGCAGCGCAACAGGCTGGCGGTGCTGCGCGACGAGCTCACGGCTGCCGGGGCGGCAGCGGCGGCGGCCGAGGCTCTCGCAGCGACGGCACGCGCGGCGCGCGAGGAGGCTGTGGCCGCCGAACGCGCCGCCGCCGCTGCGGTGCGGCAGGCCGATGCCGCGCTGGCACAGGCCCGCGCCGCCGAGGCGGAACTGGGGCGGCGCGCCGTGAACGCCGAGGCGAAGTCCGCCGCCCTCGCCGAAGCAATCGACAAGCTGACCGCGGAGCTGGCCGAGGCGGAGGCGCAGGCGGTCTCCGTCGAGCGCAATTTCGCGGCGCTGCCCGATCTCGGGCTGGCCCGCGCCGGGCTGGAGGCGGCGCGGGCGGAGACGGCGGCGGCGCGCCGGCGCGAGGGAGAGGTGCAGGCCGAACTGGACCGGCTGGCACGCGACGCGACCACCCGCGGGCAGCGGCTCGCGTCGCTGGATGGCGACGAAGGCTCGTGGCGGCAGCGGCGCGAGGGCGCGGCGGCGCAGCGCGGAGTGCTCGCCGAGCGCCGCACCGGGCTGAGCCAGGAGATTGCCGCGCTGGCCGCCCGCCCCGCCGAGATCGCAGCCGAGACCGAGGCCCTCGCCGCGGCCAGCGCGGCGGCGGCGGAACAGCGCCGTGCCGCCGGCGACCGGCTGGCGCTGGCCGAGACGCGGCAGCGGCGTGCCGCCGAGGAAACCCGTCGCGCCGAACAGGCGCTGGCGGCGGCGCGCGAGCAGCGGGCCCGGCTCGACGGCATCCGCGCCGCCGCGGGCGAGGCGATGCAACGCCTGCGCGACGATATCCGCCAGCGCAGCGACGGACCGCCGGAACGTCTCGCGGAACTCGCGGGCCTTGAACCGGGCGCCTCGTTGTCGGACCTTGACGACACCGCCGTGCGGCTCGATCGGCTGGTGCGCGAGCGCGAGAATCTCGGCCCGGTCAACCTGCTCGCGGAGAGCGAAGCGGCCGAGGTCGAGGCGCGCGCCGAGGGGCTGCGGCGCGAGCGGCAGGAGCTGACCGAGGCGATCGCGCGGCTGCGGCGCGGCATTGCGACTCTCGACGACGAGGCGCGCAAGCGCGTTGCCGCCGCCTTCGAGCGCCTCAACGAGCACTTCGCGACGTTGTTCACGCGGCTGTTCGGCGGCGGGCGGGCCCATCTCGCGCTGGAGGCGGACGCTGACCCGCTGAATGCCGGTCTCGACATCATGGCGTCGCCGCCGGGCAAGCGGCTGCAGACCCTGTCGCTGCTGTCCGGCGGCGAGCAGGCCCTGACCGCGATCGCACTGTTGTTCGCGGTGTTTCTGACGCAGCCGGCGCCGATCTGCGTCCTCGACGAGGTCGATGCGCCCCTCGACGACGCCAATGTCGACCGCTTCTGCCGCCTCGTCGCGGAGATGGCGGACACCACCGGGACCCGGTTCCTGGTCGTGACGCACCACCGTGTCACGATGGCGCGCATGGACCGCCTGTTCGGCGTGACGATGGTCGAGCGCGGCGTGTCGCAGCTCGTCTCGGTCGATCTCGCGCGCGCCAACCAGCTGCGCCAGACCGCCTGATTCGCCCGCCGAAGCGGCGCGCTGGCGATGCCCGCTTGCCGTTTGACACGGCGCGGGGCCGCACTTATGTTGCGCCGCGCTCGCCCCGGCCCGGCCGGGAGCGGGCGCTGTCGGTTTTTGTTGCCAGGATGAGCGAAGGCGACCCACCGGACCGTCTGTCGCGTCTCGGCGACAGGATCGAGCAGGCGCGGGCTGGCGAGAAGCCGCCGGCGCCCGCGAAGCCCGACGACCGGGGGTTGGGCGGCGCGCTTGGCTATGCGTTGCGCATGGGCGCGGAGCTGCTCGGCGCACTCCTGGTGGGTGTTGCGCTCGGCTGGGTGTTCGACCGCTTTCTCGGGACCCGGCCGTGGGGGTTGATCGCATTCTTCTTCATCGGTGCGGCGGCCGGGGTTATGAACGTGTACCGGGCGACCGTGGGCGGCGGCCGCGGCGGCGGCGCGAGATAGGCGAGACGGGACGTGGCGGCGGAAAACGGTCCTCTTGAGCAGTTCGTGATCGAGCGGTTGATCCCGCTGCATCTCGGCAAGTACGACATTTCCTACACGAACTCGGCGCTGCTGATGACGATCGCGGTGGTGCTGATCACGTTGCTGCTGGTGGTGGGGACGCGGCGGGCGGCGCTGGTGCCGGGACGGCTGCAATCGACCGCCGAGCTTTCCTATGAATTCGTCGCCAACATGGTGCGCGAGAACGTCGGCACCGAAGGCATCGAATTCTTCCCGCTCGTCTTCTCGATCTTCATGTTCGTGCTGTTCGGCAACGTGCTCGGGCTCATTCCCTACAGCTTCACGTTCACCGGCCAGATCGTCGTCACCTTCGCGCTGGCCATTTTCGTGTTCCTGCTGGTCACGTTGGTTGCCTTCATCAAGCACGGCATTCATTTCTTCACGTTCTTCTTTCCGGCCGGCGCGCCGGTCTTCATGGCGCCGATCCTGGTGCCGATCGAGATCGTCTCCTACATGTCGCGCCCGGTCAGCCTCGGCATCCGGCTGTTCGCCAACATGATGGCGGGCCACACGATGATGGCGGTGTTCGCCGCCTTCACGATCACCCTCGGCGTGTTCGGCTTCATGCCGATCGCGATCAACGTCGCGCTGTTCGCGCTCGAGATTATCGTCACGGCGCTGCAGGCCTATGTCTTCACGATCCTGACCTGCCTCTATCTGCGCGACGCGATCTATCTGCACTAAGGGGCGCAGCCCTCGTCTCCGTTCGCAACTTACGCAGCAAAGGACACAGCAATGGATGCAAATGCGGCCAAATTGATCGGCGCCGGACTTGCCGCGATCGGCGTCGCCGGCGCCGGCGTCGGCATCGGCAACATCTTCGGCACGCTCGTCAGCTCGATCGCCCGCAACCCGGCGGCCCGCGACCAGGTGTTCGGCATCGGCATGCTCGGCTTCGCGCTGACCGAGGCGGTCGCGCTCTATGCGCTGCTGATCGCGTTCCTCGTGCTCTACGCGGTGTAAAGCGCCAACTCCTCAACTCGGCAAAGCCTGACATGCCGCAACTCGATTCGACGACCTTCGCGCCGCAGATCTTCTGGCTGATCATTACGTTCCTGGCGCTCTACCTGCTGATGCGCTGGGTGGCGCTGCCGCGCGTCGCGGCAACGCTGGAGGCGCGCCGAACCCGGATCGACGGCGACCTGGCGCAGGCCGCCGACCTCAAGGCGCAGGCGGAGACGGCGCTGGCGGAATACCAGAAGGCGCTGGCGATGGCCCGCGCCGAGGCGCAATCGACGCTGCGGGAAACCAGCGAAAGCATGGCCGCCGAGGCGGCGGAGCGCCAGCGCCAGCTGTCCGCGACGCTGGCCGAGCACATCGCCGCCGCGGAGGGGCGTATCGCCGAAGCGAAGCAGCAGGCGCTGTCCGAAGTGCGCGGCATCGCCGTCGATGTCGCGCGCTCGGTCACCGAGAAACTGATCGGCCGCGCGCCGGACGCGGCGCCGGTCCGGGCGGCGGTGGACCGGGTTCTCGCCGGCCGGAGCCGCTGATGCCGCACCTGTTTCACGACCCCGAATTCTGGGTTGCGGTTGCCGCGCTGATCTTCGTGATCGTCGTGTGGAGGCGGGCGCGGACGAGCATCGTCGCCGGCCTCGACGCCCGCACCGCGCGCATCCGCGGCGAACTCGACGAGGCGCAAAGGCTGCGCGAGGAGGCGGAGCAGCTGCTGGACGATTACAAGCGCCGCCAGCGCGAGGCCAACGCCGAGGCGGCGGCGATCGTCGCGCACGCCAAGGCCGAGGCCGAGCGGATCGCGCAGAACGCGGCGCGCGACCTCGAGCAGTCGCTGCAGCGCCGCCAGCGCCTCGCCGAGGAGCGGGTGGCGCAGGCCGAGGCCCGGGCGGTGGGAGAAATCCGCGCGGTAGCGGTCGATGTCGCGATCACGGCGGCGCGCGAGACCCTCGTCGCCCAGCTCGACCAGCGCCGCGGCGCCGAGCTGCTCGACGACGCCATAGCGGCGCTGCCGCAGCAGCTGCACTGACGCCGCCGCCGCGCCGGCGGCCGCCCCATTATTGATCGAATTGTGCCGCAATAGCGCGGCAACCTTTATGCGAGCCGGGGAACGCGCTATTTATTGCTTGCGCCGCCCGTTGCCGGCGACGTGGCTTCGCAAAGTTCACCGGTCGCCGCCGTGCCGCCCCGATTCCGACCGCCCGCACCTTCGCCGCGCTCCTTGGCGGCCGGGCGCCTGTGCCTGCTCGCGGCGCAAGCCGTGCTCCTCGCCGTGCTGCTGACGATGGCGGCTGGCGCCGCCTTTGCGAAGGCCGTCGTCATCCTCAACTCCGACGATGATTCGCTGAGCGTCATCGATACCGGCAGCTACAAGGAGGTTTCGCGCGTTCATATCGGCCGCGCGCCGCACCACCTGATCGTCACCCCGGACCGGCAGACGCTGATCATTGCGATGTCGGAGGGGAACGAGCTCGTTTTCATCGACCGCGCCACCGGTCTCGTAAAGCGGCGTCTCGAGGTCAGCGACCCCTATCAGCTCGGCTTCAGCCCGGACGGCAAGTGGTTCGTCTCGGCTTCGCTGCGCCTCGACCGCATCGACATTTACGACGGCCAGACCTTCCAGTTGGTCCACCGCCTGCCGGCGCCGACGATGCCGAGCCATATCGGCTTTTCGCCAGACAGCAGCGTTACCTATGTCAGCCTCCAAGGCACCAACAACCTGACCGCGATCGACCTCGCCTCCGGCCGAACGATCTGGACCGTGCCGGTCGGGCCGCAGCCGGCCGGGGTATGGACCTTGTCGTCCGGCCATGTGTTGGTGGCGTTGACGGGGGCGGACTACATCGACGAGGTCGATCCGCACGATGGCTCGGTTCTGCGCCGCATTCGCACCGGCCGGGGCGCGCACAATTTCCAGATCTCCCGCGACGGCAAGACGCTGTTCGTGTCGAACCGGCTCGCCGGCACGATCACCTTGCTCGATCCGGAGACGCTGGCGGTGACCGGGACGCTGACGGCGCCGGGCGGCCCCGACGACATGGTGCTGAGCACCGACGGCAGCGAATTGTGGGTCACCGGCCGCTGGCGGGCCTTTGTCAACGTGATCCAGCTCGGCTCCGGCTTGCTCAAGGCGACGATCCCGGTCGGCCGCTCGCCGCACGGCATCTTTCTGTATTGAGCGCCGGCGCATGATCGAGACGCTGCAGCGGCTGATCGAGCAGGTGCACGGCATCGTCTTCGAGTATGCCTTCGAGCCGCTGCTCTACCAACTTGGCCTCATGGATTGGGCGGAAGACGTCTTCGACGGCGTCGAGGTGGCGCTGTTTGGCGCCATCGCCGTCGCGGTTGCCTATCTGATCTGCCGTCCGCTCGAATTGTGGCGGCCGGTGGAGCGTTGGGCGGAACGGCGCGCGGTGCGGACCGACGTCGTCTACACGCTGGTGCACAAGATCGGCATCGTGCCGGCGATCATCTTTCTCGTGCTGACCCCGATCGGGACGACGATCGACGGCTACCTCCGCTTCCGCGGCTACATCCCGGCAGCGATCGAGCAGCTGGTGCCGGCGCTCGCGGCGTGGCCGTTCGTGACGTTCCTCGTTTACATCGCGCTGATGGACCTGGGCGAATACTGGCGCCATCGTCTGCAGCACCGCCTGTCGTGGTGGTGGGCATTGCACAGCGTGCACCATGACCAGCGCCAAATGACCCTCTGGTCGGACGACCGCAACCACATCCTCGATGACGTGCTGGCGGTGGTGTGGAGCGGCACGATCGCGATGCTGATCGGCGTCACGCCCGGCGAATTCCCGCTCGTCCTGATCGCATTCCGGCTCATCGAGAGCTTGGCGCACACGAACGCGCGTCTCGGCTTCGGCCGGTTCGGCTCAGCGCTCGTGGTGGGACCGCAATACCACCGGGTGCACCATTCGATCGAGCACGCCGCGCCGCCGCACGACCGCACTATGGGCTGCAACTTCGCGGTAATCCTGCCGGTCTGGGACATCATCTTCGGCACCTGGAAGCCGGCCGCCGAATATCCCCGCACCGGCGTCGCGGCGCTAGCCGGCCCGGATATCCGCTACGGCTATCTGCGGCATCAGCTCGCTGGCTTCCTGCGCCTCGCCGCGGCGCTCCGCCACCTCGTCAACCGCCGCCGCCCCGGCTTCGTCGCAGCGTTCTCCGCGCAGTAGAATCGCCAGAACGCGTCGTTCGCGGGCTTGACCCGCGAATCTCATGGCCCAACGGATGGCCGGGTCGAGCCCGGCCATGGCAGCTTTTGCGGAGGGCGGCTCCGTCCGAACGGACGCTCTGGCGTAGTGGAGGCGGTGCGCCGATCTATTCGACGAGTTCGGGTTCTTTCGGCTCGGCCGGCGGCTCGGGTTCGGCGATCGGCCGTTCCTCGATCGCGAAGCTGAGCTTGTCCTCGCCCTCCTCGTGGCTGACCCGGACGATGCCGCCCTTTGCGAGCCGCCCGAACAGCAATTCCTCGGCGAGCGGCTTCTTGATGTGCTCCTGGATCACGCGCGCGAGCGGACGCGCGCCGAAATGCTCGTCGTAGCCCTTCTCGCCGAGCCAAACCCGCGCGCTCGCGTCGAGTTCGATCGTCACGTTGCGGTCGAGCAACTGCTCTTCGAGCTGGAGCACGAATTTGTCCACGACACGGCCGATCGTGTCCGGCGACAGCGGCGCGAAGGAGATGATCGCGTCGAGCCGGTTGCGGAATTCCGGCGTGAACATGCGGTTGATCGCCTCGTGGTCGTCGCCTTGCCGAATGCCGCTGCCGAAGCCGATCGCCTGCTTCGCCAGCTCGGATGCACCGGCGTTGGTGGTCATGATCAGGATGACGTTGCGGAAATCGACGATCTTGCCGTTGTGATCGGTCAGTTTCCCGTAGTCCATGACCTGCAACAGGATGTTGTACAGGTCCGGGTGGGCCTTCTCGATCTCGTCGAGCAGCAGCACGGAGTGCGGGTGCTGGTCGATGGCGTCGGTCAAGAGGCCGCCCTGGTCGAAGCCGACATAGCCCGGCGGTGCGCCGATCAATCGCGAGACGGTATGCCGCTCCATGTATTCCGACATGTCGAAGCGGGTGATCTCGATGCCGAGGGTCCGCGCCAGTTGCCGCGCCACCTCGGTCTTGCCGACGCCGGTCGGGCCTGAGAAGAGATAGCTGCCGATCGGCTTCTCGGGGTCGCGCAGCCCGGCGCGCGCCAGCTTGATGGCCGAGACCAGTGCGTCGATCGCCGCGTCCTGGCCGAACACCATCGTCTGCAGGTCGCGCTGCAGGTTCTTCAGCACCTCGCGGTCGTCGCGCGACACGCTCTTCGGCGGGATGCGCGCCATCGTCGCGATGACCGCCTCGACCTCCTTGGCGGTGATCGTCTTGCGCCGCTTGTTTTCGGGCACGAGCATTTGCGCGGCGCCGCTCTCGTCGATGACGTCGATCGCCTTGTCCGGCAGTTTGCGGTCGCCGATATAGCGCGCCGACAATTCCACCGCCGCCTTCAGCGCATCCGCCGTGTAGCGCACCTTGTGGTGGCGCTCGTAATACGGCTTCAGCCCGCGCAGGATTTTGATCGAATCTTCGAGCGACGGCTCGTTGACGTCGATCTTCTGGAAGCGCCGGACGAGGGCCCGGTCCTTCTCGAAATAGTTGCGGTATTCCTTGTACGTCGTCGAGCCGATGCAGCGGATCGCACCGCCGGCCAGCGCCGGCTTCAATAGGTTGGACGCATCCATCGCGCCCCCCGACGTGGCGCCGGCGCCGATGACGGTGTGGATCTCGTCGATGAACAGGATCGCGCCCGGCTGCTGTTCGAGCTCGGCGAGCACCGCCTTCAGCCGCTCCTCGAAATCGCCGCGGTAGCGGGTGCCGGCGAGCAGGGCCCCCATGTCGAGCGCGAAGATCGTCGCGTTGAGCAGCACTTCCGGCACTTCGCGGCTGACAATCCGCCGCGCCAAGCCCTCGGCGATCGCGGTCTTGCCGACGCCGGGGTCGCCGACGTAGAGCGGGTTGTTCTTCGAGCGGCGGCACAGAATCTGGATCGTTCGCTCGACCTCCGCTTCGCGGCCGATCAGCGGGTCGATCTTGCCGTTCTTGGCCTTCTTGTTGAGGTTGACACAGTAGGCGTCGAGCGCGTCGTGGCTGCGCTTCTGCCCCTTCTCGCCGCGTTCCTCCTCCTCGGCGCCCTGGACCCGGCGGGTCTCGGACCGGCCCGGGGCCTTGGCGATGCCGTGCGAGATGTAGTTGACCGCGTCGAACCGGGTCATGTCCTGCTCCTGCAGGAAATAGACGGCGTGGCTCTCGCGCTCCGCGAACATCGCGACGAGCACGTTGGCGCCGGTGACCTCCTCGCGCCCCGACGACTGCACGTGGATCGCGGCGCGCTGCAATACCCGCTGGAAGCTCGCCGTCGGCTTCGCGTCCTCGCTGTGCGCGGCGACGAGATTGCCGAGTTCGTTGTCGACATAGGTCAGCACGTCGCGGCGCAGGCGGTCGAGATCGACGCTGCACGCGCGCAGCACCGCGACGGCGTCCTGGTCCTCCGTCAACGCCAGCAGCAGATGCTCCAACGTCGCGTATTCGTGCCGCCGCTCGTTGGCGTGCGCGAGGGCGCGATGCAGCGATTTTTCGAGGTTGCGTGAGAGCACGTTCCGCTCTCCTTTCTATGCTGAGCCTAATCTTTTTCCAGCGTGCACTGCAGCGGATGCTGGTGCTGCCGGGCAAAGTCCATCACCTGCGTCACTTTGGTCTCGGCCACCTCGTACGTATAGACCCCGCAGATACCGACGCCGCGGCGATGCACGTGCAGCATGATGCGGGTGGCCTCCTGGCGGTTCTTGTTGAAGAACCGTTCGAGGATGTGAACCACGAACTCCATCGGCGTGTAGTCGTCATTCAGCATCAGGACCTTGTACATCGACGGCTTTTTCGTCTTCGGCTTGGCCTTGACGATGACGCCTGTTCCCGGTCCTTCCTCGCCGCGTTTGCCGTTGTCGCTCATGGTCGATCCGAGCCGATGCGGATGGCCGCGCCCCGTATGATATTGGCTTTGGCCCCGCGCCGAAAAGCCCCTTGTGCCCGCGGCGCCGGGACGCCTCAGGCGGTAAACGCTACAGCGGCGCTTGCGTCACGCAGCCGCAGCGCGCTCACGAAGCGCGGATTTTGCGCGGTGCTGCGGCGCCGCGTCACATGAACAGGCGTTCGCCCTTCATGCCGTCGTAGAGGTGGGCGACGTAGTCGCCGTAGCCGTTCCACATCAAAGTCGGCACGCGCTTGTCGAGGCCGAGCACGCGTTCGCTGGCCTGGCTCCAGCGCGGGTGCGGCACGGCCGGGTTCACGTTCGCCCAGAAGCCGTATTCGGCCGACTGCAGCGCCTCCCAATAGCCCTTGGGACGCTTGTCGGTGAACTCGAAGCGCACGATCGACTTGATCGACTTGAAGCCGTACTTCCACGGCAACACCAGCCGCAGCGGCGCGCCGTCCTGCTTCGGCAGCGGCTTGCCGTACATCCCGGTCGCGAGGAACGAAAGCTCGTTGCCGGCCTCGGCCATCGTCACGCCCTCGACATAGGGCCAGGGATAGAAAAACTGCTTCTGCCCCGGCGCCGTCTTCGGGTCGAGGAACGTCTCCATGCGGACGTATTTCGCCGAACCCAGCGGCTTCGCCAGCGACAGGAGGGCCGACATCGGAAAGCCGGTCCACGGCACCGCCATCGACCACGCCTCGACGCAACGGTGGCGGTAGAGCCGCTCCTCCAGCGTCACCTTCTTCAGGAGGTCGTCGACGCCGATTGTGATCGGCTTATCGACCATGCCGTCGATCTTGACCGTCCACGGCCGGATTCTCAGCGCTTGCGCCTCCTCGACGATGTCCTTGTCGGTGCCGAACTCGTAGAAATTGTTGTACGTCGTCGAATATTTCGCTTCGGTGATCGGCCGGTCGAGCGTGTATTTCGCATCGCGCGGTGCGGGATAGAGGCCGGCGGACGGGTCGGGCTCGTCTGCCGCCGCGGCCGGCAGGCCGCCCAGCCCGGCGGCCAGGATCGGCCCGGCCGCCAGCCCTTTCAGCAGCTGGCGGCGGTTGAAAAAAGCCGCTTCGGGAGTTGCCTCGCTCTCGCGCATCTCCCAGCCGCGCCGCGTCCTGATCAGCATCGCTTGTCCCGCCCTGCTCCGTTGCTGCCCCCGACATGGGAGCCTCGTGCCGCGGCGCAAGTCACGGCTTTGCGAGCGCGTCAATGCGTGCCGTTATAGGCGATGCGCCAGATCGTGCCGCCGGTGTCGTCGGCGACGAGCAGCGAACCGTCCTTCGCCACCGCCAATGCCGCCGGCCGCCCCCACACCTCGGCTCGCCGCTCGCCGGAGGCCCAGAAACCCGTCGCGAAATTCTCGTAATAGCCTTCCGGCCTGCCGTCCTTGAACGGCACGAAGGTGAGTTTGTAGCCGGTCGGCTCCGATCGGTTCCACGAGCCCTTCAGCGCGACGAACAACCCGCCCTTGTATGCCGCGGGGAACTGGTCGCCTTCGTAGAAGACGAGGTCGAGCAGCGACGAATGCGCCTGGAATAAGAGGTCGGGGGTGAGCGTCGCGGCGACCTTGTCCGGCGCCAGGTTGGCGAAACCGGGCTGCGGGTGCTTGCCGATATAGGCGTAGGGCCAGCCGTAGAAGCCGCCCTGCTGCACCCGGATCAGGTAGTCGGACGGGAGGTTGTCGCCGAGGCCGTCGCGCTCCTGCACCACCGCCCACAAATCGCCCGTCTCGGGTTGGAAGGCGAGAGCGGTCGGGTTGCGGGTGCCGGAGGCGTAGGTCGTCTGGTTCGAGCCATCGGCGTCGAACCGCTGGATCGTCGCCTTCGGCTCGGGTTCGACGCCGATGTTCCCGGACGAGCCGACCCCGACGAACAGCGCGCCCGTCTTCGGGTCGATCTTGAGGTCGCGGTTCTGGTGTCCCTGGACGATGCCGAAGACGCCTTTCCGCGTAATCATCTCGGCGCCATAGGCCCCCGCCACCGGCTTGCGTTCGTCGGGCGGAACTTGAGCGGCGTGCAGCGGCGGAGCGGGGCGTCCCGCGCGCAGCGCCCCCGTCACGTGCGGCACTTTCCAGATGCCGTCCTGGTCCGTGACAAGTAGGTGGTCTCCCTGCCAGGCGAGGCCGTACGGCCGGTTGAGATCCTCGACGTGGCGGTCGATCCAGCGGGCGTGGCCGCTGCCGTTGTCGCGCAAGAGGGTCAGATAGCCGGCGCTCTGCTCGGCCACGAGCACGTCGCCGTTGGCCAGCACCAGCAGGCGGCGCGGGTTGGCGAGGCCGGAGGCGAAGACGCTGGCGGCGAAACCCGGCGGCACCTGCAACGTCTGCCCGTCATACGGGATGATCAGCGAACGGTCGGTTACGATCGGCCCGCTCTTCGGCGGCGGCAGCTCGTTCGGGTCGAAATGAAAGCGCCGGCCGATCTCGTGCTCGGCCTGGAAGTTCTGCGCCAGCTGGTCGGGGGCGGCGGCCTGGCCCGAGACCTGCGCCTGCAGCGCCGCCCCGGAAACCAGCAGCGCCAGCCCTCCCGCCGCCGCGGCGGCGGTCTTGGTAAAGCCGGATGCCATGTCGCGCCTCCCGCCTTTGCCCTGTTCCCGATCTTCCCGCGGCATCCTGTCCAGGGCAAGGGCCGACTGCCTCCGGTCAAACGCCGCCCCTGCGAACCGGCGCGCCGTCGGCTTCACCTATCAGCGCAGCGGTGGCGCTTTCGATGCGGCTTTCCAATAGCGGCATGACCTGCCGCCGCGGCAAGCCGGGCGGGATCGGGTCGAGAAATTCCAGCACGATCCGCCCCGGCCGCTTCAGGAAGCTGTGCCGGCCCCAGTAAAGGCCGGAATTCACCGCCGCCGGCACCAGCGGCAGGCCGAGCGCCTGATAGAGCGCGGCCACTCCCGGCTGGTAGGGAACCTGGGCGCCGGGAGCGGTGCGCGTCCCCTGCGGAAAAATCACGATGGCGCGGCCATCGGCGGCGGCGCGTTGCGCCGCCTCGACCATGCGCCGCAGCGCTCTGGCGCCGCCCTTGCGGTCGATGACGATCGACCCCGCGCGGGCCGCGTACCAGCCGTAGAACGGCAGGAACAGAAGCTCGCGCTTGATGACCACCGCCGGGTCGCCGAGCGCGACCGGCGCGATCAGCGCGTCCCAGCTCGACTGGTGCTTCATCGCGATGAGGCAGCCGCCCGCCGGCACTTTCTCGAGTCCGCGAATTTCGCCCGCAAGCCCGACGGTCGCCTTGAGCAAGGCCAGTACCGTGGCCGCCCACCAGCGCCCGAAGCGCATGTTGACTTGCCGCGGCGCCAGCAGCACCGGCAGCGCCGCCGTCCCGATAACCGCGGTCCACGCGAAGAAGACGAGGTTGAACGCGATCGAGCGGATCAGCGGCATCGCGAACCCCGCTTCGGACGCGAACCGCGGGAGAGCCGCCGCCGTTTCGACTGAACCCGCCCGCGCGCCCGCCGTTGGAGCGGGCGAGACGAGGATGAGCCATGTCCGATCCCCGGCCGCAACGCTTCGAGCCGCCCGTCCCCCAGACGGGCCTCGACGATGGCGGCCATGGCGCCGCCCTGTTGCGGACGCGCTTTCCGATCTCCCGCACCCTGGTTCATCTCGCCGTTCTCGCGCTCGCGGTGTTGTTCGTCTGGCTGACGCTCCCGGTCGATCTAGTCATTTTCGCCGGCGTTATCCTCGCGATCTGCCTGCGCCGCGCCGCCGAAGGGTTGTGCCGCCTGACCGGCATCGGTGTGGGCTGGGGCATCGGCGCGATCCTGCTGCTCGCGCTCGCGGCGCTCGCCGCGTTCGGGTGGTTCTTCGCGCAGCAGATCGCCGCCCAAATCGACCTGCTGTCGCAGCAATTGCCGGCCGCCTTCCAGAAGCTCAGCGCCTCGGTCGTGCCGTTCCTCGACCGGCATTTCAACCTGAACCAGATGCAGACCTCGCCGATGACGGTCGTGAAGGACTTTTTCGGCGCAGCCACCAATATCGTCGAAATCTTGGGCGCGGCGATCATGATCCTTTTTCTTGGCTTGTACTTTGCCGTCGAGGCCGAATTGTACCGCGGCGGCGCCTTGCGCCTCGTGCCGCGCGATCGGCGCGAGCGGACGGCGGAGATCATGCACGAAGCCGCGAGCGCGATCTGGTATTGGATGCTGGGCCGCTTCTTCTCGATGACGGTGCTGGGTGCGCTGACGGCGCTGGGACTCTGGCTCATCGGCGTGCCGGCGCCCGTCGCGCTCGGTCTGCTTTCGGGCATCCTGACCTTCGTTCCCTATCTCGGCGCTTTCGTATCGGCGATTCCGAGCGTGATCCTGGCGGCCGCCGTCAATCTGCATCTCGCGATCTACGTTGTCGTGCTCTACGTCGGCATCCATGTCGTCGAAGGGTATGTCCTGGTGCCGCTGGTGCAACGCAAGGTCGTTCACCTGCCGCCGGCGCTGGCCCTGTCGAACCAGGTCATTCTCGGGGTTCTCGCCGGGTTTTTCGGCATCCTGTTGGCAACGCCGCTGCTCGCGGCCGCAATCGTTGTCGTCCGCATGGCCTACGTCGAAGACGCACTCGGCGATCGCAGCGATCCTCTGCCGTCCCCGGCACACGAACGGCAGTAGCACGCGGCCCGTCATGCGCGGACTTGATCCGGGCATCTTTTTCGGCCTGGCACCCGCAAAGCGTCCCCGCGGCGGCATGAGACGGGCGATCGAGGCCCGGCCATGACGATGCGGGAGGTGATCGCCTTCCGCCATCGGTATTAGTCGGAAAGGGTGAAAAACCACGGCCTGGATCGCCGAATTTGGGAACGCTTACTTGCTTTTCGTGTTTTATTACTCGCCACGGGACATGGGCGCACCGAACGCACGTGGGGTGGCGGAACGGTGGTCGGAATCATGGACATTGACGGCTATTCGGTCGGCAACATCCGCGCCAAGCGGAGGATCGAACCAACCGCCGGTGCCAGCGCATGATATCCGCGACGTCCAGATCCGCGATAGACATCGTCACCGCCTTGGCGACCGCGTCGGCAGCCTGGCCGGACGAGCTGTGGGCCGGCTCCGTCGGCTGGATCGACGGCCTGCTGCGCTCCTATTACGGCATCTACGAGTTTACCGACGACCCGGACTGCGTCTTCCGCATCGGCACGACCGAGGCGAAGAGCCGTGTGTTGCTCGCCGACGGCGCGCGCATCGAACCCGGTGAGGTCGTCGGCACCCTGCACTTCTGGAACGAGCAGCTGCCGCGCTATTCCGAGAGCGGGCCTGACCTGCGCTGGGCGCGTGCGATGCGCGACCGCGTGCAGTATTCGCTATGCGTGCTTGCCGACTATCTCGAACGGGAACCCGGTTGGCGCAACATCCGCGCGCTTTACGGCGAGGCCACGCTGACGGCCCGGCTCGGCACGGCGCAGGTGCTTCGCGTCGCGGAACGCTACGGCTTTGAGCCGATGCCGCGGCAGGAGGGCTATCTCGGCCGCCTGCATACGCTGGGCGAAAACATCATGCTCTGGGGCCTGACGCGGGCGTTTCATCCGGCCGCCCTGCCGCGCCTGCCGTTTCGGCGCGACTATAACGACTTGTGGATGTCGCGGACGACCCTGCGCCAACGCTACGCGCAGGCGCCGCGCAAGCTGAACTACCGCGTGCCGCAACCGCAGAGCGCGTGATGCTCGGCCTCGGCGTCGGCATCGCGTGGCTGCTGCTGGTGCTGTATCTGCTGTCCCGCGCGCTCCGTCAGTCCGCCGCGTATCACCGCGCCGCCGTGCCGACGCGGGTCTCCGAACTGCTGCGCTCGGTCACGATCGTCGTGCCGGTGCGCAACGAGATCGACAACATCGCGTCCTGTCTCGCCGGCCTCGCCTCGCAGAGCTGCCTGCGCGGCCGCTCTCTGCTCGTCGTCGACGACGAGTCCGAGGACGGCACCGCCGCCTTTGTCGAGAGCTACGCCCGTACCGAGCCGCGGCTGCGGCTGGTGCACGCGGGGCCGCTGCCGCCGGGATGGATGGGCAAACCGCACGCGTGCTGGCGCGGCGCCTTGCTCGGCGACGGCGATTGGCTCTGCTTCATCGACGCTGACGTCCGCGCCTCGCGCGACCTCGTCGCGAGCGCGCTTGCCGCGGCGGAGGCCGATCGCATCGACATGCTGTCGCTTTACCCGGCCCAGGAACTCGGCAGCTTTTGGGAGCGCGTCATCATCCCGGCGGGCCTCATCATCATCGCCTGCGCCAAGCCGCTGCCTCGGCCGGGCGCGGCGACGCTGCCGCGGGACAAGATCAACGGCCAGATTTTGCTGGTTCGGCGCGACGCCTATTTCGGTGTCGGCGGCCACGCCGCCGTGCGCGGCGAGGTCTGCGAGGACAAGGCGCTCGCCACCCTGATCGAGCGCGCCGGCTATCGCTATGAAGCGATGTCGGCAGAACATCTCGCGCGGGTGCGCATGTACCGCGATTTCGGCTCGTTGTGGGAGGGGTTCGCGAAGAATGCCGTCGAGATTTTTGGCAGCCCCACCGCGACGCTGCTCGCGGCCGCCGCCGCCGCTCTGGTCGGATGGACGGCCGTGCTGCTCCCGGTGTTGCTCGGGGTGGCGGTGTGGCACGATCCTACGCTGCCGGAAATGGTCGGGCTGGGGCTGGCGGCGTGCGGGTCGGGCGTCGCAATCGGGATCAGTTTCGGCGCGACGCGACATTTCCATGTCCCCGCTGTTTTTGGATTCACCTTCGCGCTCGGCTACACAATGGCAGCCTGTCTTGCGGCGCGCAGCATGATCGGGCAGTTCAAGGGGCGCGTGACATGGAAGGGGCGGACTTACCAGCTGAAACGGAACGCCGCCCCGGACGCTCCGTGAAGAAGCGCCGCGGCGGGCGCGGCCGAGTTCGATATCGTTCAAGGGTCGGCGGGTGGGCGATCGCGGCGGTTCTCGCGGTCATCGCGATCCTGCTCTACGAGATCCGCTACGCGCTGCTGCCGTTCGTCTTTGCGATCGCGGTCGGGTTCGTCACCGACCCGTTGATCCGGGCGTTGCAGAAGCGTCTGCGCAGCCCGCGCTGGCCGGTGGCGATCGCGTTATACGTCGTGCTGTTGGCGGTCCTCGGCGGCGCCGGATATTGGATCGGCAGTCTCGCCATCGCGGATCTGACGAAGTTCCTGGCGACGGCGCCACAGAAGATCTCGCATTTGTTGAACGAAGTCGTCGGCAGCAAGGGGATCGACGTCTTCGGCAAGACCTACCGCGCCGATCAGATCGCGGCGGAAATCGGCGGCGCGTTCGAGGGGATGCTGGGCGCGAACGCGCTCAAGGAAGCGGCCGGCTACGCCATCTCGCTGATCTTCGGCGGCTTCCTGCTGCTGGTGCTGACGCCCTATTTCATGGTGTCCGGACCGCGGCTGGCGAAGGGCAGCATCTGGCTGCTGCCGCCCGAGCGGCGCCACTCCGTCGAGGTTTTGCTGCCGACCCTCGTGCCGGCGCTGCGGCGCTATTTGATCGGCATCTGCCTCGTCGTCCTCTACACCTCCCTCGTCGCCTGGATCGGGTTCGGCGTGGTCTTCCATCTGCAGCACGCCGTGCTGCTGGCGATTACGGTCGGGCTGCTCGAACTGATCCCGGTCGTCGGCCCGCTCGCCTCCGCGAGCCTCGTCGGCCTGACTGCGATCGAACAGTCGAGCCTGTGGGAGATGGCGCTGCTGGTTGCCTTCGCGATCGGCCTGCGGCTGTCGATCGACAACATCATCGGGCCGCTGGTGCTGGGCAAGGCGGCCCGCATTCACCCCGTCGTCGTGATCATTTCCTTCGTCTGCGGCGCCATGCTGTTCGGCGTCGTCGGACTGCTGTTGGCGGTGCCGGCCGTGGTCTGCGTCAAGACCGCGCTCGAGCACTATTACGTCGAGCCGATCGCGGAGTCGGGTACCCCTACCTGAGGCCGCGTCCTCAGCCGATCGCGCCGTTCAGCACCGGCCCGAACAGCTCCCAGTGGGTGCCGTCGAAACGGCCCATCCGCACTTGCTCGATCGGCGCGAAGTCGTCGGGGCCGGTGTTGATGCTGAGGCCGGGTAGCAGCAGCGGCGGCGTGAAGCCGCGCAGGCTCGCGGCCTGCTTCATGACGTTCTCGCGGCTCAGATCGTCGCGGCATTGCCGCAGGACCTGCACGAGCGTCGCCGCGAGCGAGGGGCCGTAGACGTTGCCGGCGTCGCCCTTGTCGCCCTCGGGATAGTACTTGTCCATGAAGGCGAGCCAAGCCTTGTAGCTGTCATCGTCCCGCCATTGCGGGTCTGTCGGATCCTTGAGGTAGAAGTCCGAGACGATGCCGACGGCGTTTTCAAGTCCGGCCGGCCTCAACGTGTGTCCGACCGAGTTAGCGAAGCCCGCGAGGATGTGAAGCGGCTTCCAGCCGATCTCGGCGACCTTCCGGATCGCCTGGGCCGCCATCCGCGGGATCGCCGCGGTGACGAGCACGTCGCAGCCCGCGGCGCGAATGCTGACGATCTGCGAGTCGATTGTCGGGTCGGTGTTCTCGTACGGCAGCGCCAGGACGAGCATGTCCTTGTGCTCCGTCCCGAGCCCCTCGGTCACACCCTTCAGGTAGTCCTTACCGGCGTCGTCGTTCTGATAGAGCACGCCGATCTTGCCGTCGGGCTTGTTGGCCAGGATAAAGGTGGCGTAGATGCGGCCGGCGCTCTGGTAGTTAGGCTGCCAGCCCATCGTCCAGGGGTGCCCTTTCGGGTCGTTCCACTTGGAGGCGCCGCTGGCGACGAAGAGCTGCGGCACCTTGTGCTGGTTCAGGTAGTGCCACGTCGCGCTGTTCGTCGCGGTGCCGAGCGACCCCGCCATCAGCAGGACCCGGTCCTGTTCGACGAGGCGCCGGGTCATCTCGACCGCCTTTGGCGGGGTGTAGCCGTCGTCGTAGCTGATGAACTCGATGCGGCGGCCGTTCACGCCGCCCCGGTCGTTGATCATCCGGTAGTAGGCGGCCTGCGACTTCCCGATCATGCCGTAGGACGAGCCGGGGCCGCTATAGGGCGAGGTGTTGCCGATCTTGATCTCGTCGTCGCTGACGCCGGGGCCGTAGTTTTTGCCGGCCCGCGCCGGACGCACCGCGATCAGCGGCGGTGCGAAGCCAAGCGCGGCGGAAGCGCCGAGGAGAAAGCGGCGGCGCGTCGGGTTTATCATGGGCTCGCTCGCGGTGAGGCTGCCCCGCCGGGCCTGGCGGAAGCAAAGCCTCACACTCGGGCGTATTCCCTAATTTTTCATTTCGGCCCGTCCGAGACGACCGCGCGACCCCAGTCAGGCCAGGCATTCCGCGTATTGCGCACGTTCGTCGTGCCGGCGAAGGTGGGCCTCCACACCTCCGATGATCGGGCGCCTGACGCGGGTCCCGGCCTCGAAGCTCCGATGACGAGCCGCGAACGGGCCGCTATCCGACGGTGCCGGAAATCAGCGGGCCGAACAGCTGCCAGCGCTCGCCGTCGAAGCGCGCCATCTGGATTTTCTTGATCGGCGCGAAATCGGTGGGACTGGTGTCGATCGTGATCCCCGGCAGCAGCATCGGCACCCGGAAGCCGTGCAGGTTGGCCGCCTCTTTCATGATGTTCTCGCGGGTAAGGTCGTCGCCGCATTGCTTGACGACCTGGATGAACGTCTGCGCGAAAGACGGGCCGACGACGTTGCCGAGGTCGCTCTTGTCGCCGCTCGGATAGTACTTGTCCATGAACGCGACCCAGTCCTTGTAGCCCTGGTCGTCCTTCCATTGCGGGTCGGTCGGGTCTTTCAAGTAGAAGTCCGAGACGATGTCCTTGGCGTTCTCGAAGCCGGCCGGCTTCAGCGTTGCCGCGACCGAATTGCCGATGCCGCTGAGGATGTGGATCGGCTTCCATTCGATTTCCGCCGCCTTGCGGATCGCCTGCGCGGCGAATTTCGGAATGCCGCAGTTGATGAACACGTCGACGCCTTTGGCCTTCATGTCCAGCACCTGCGAGTCGACAGTCGGATCTGTGGTCTCGTAGGACGCTTTGACCACGATCATCGCGTCGGCCTTCTTGCCGAGCCCGTCGACGATGCCCTTCAGATAGTCCTTGCCGAAATCGTCGTCCTGGTAGAGCACCCCGACCTTGCCGTCGGGCTTGTGCGCCAATGTATAGGCGGCATAGGCGCGGCCCTCGGCCTGATAGCTCGGCTGCCAGCCCATCGTCCAGGGATGGCCCTTGGGATCGTCCCATTTGGTCGCGCCGGTGCCGACGAACAGCTGCGGCACCTTGTGCTGGTTCATGTAGTGCCAGACCGCCGTGTTGGTCGGCGTGCCGAGCGAGTTCAGCACCAGCAGCACGTTGTCCTGCTCGACCAGCTTGCGCACCATCTCGACCGTCTTCGGCGGCGAATACGCGTCGTCGTAGGAGATGAAGTCAATCTTGCGGCCGTTCACGCCGCCCTGGTCGTTCACCATCTTGAAGTAGGCGGTCTCCGACTTGCCGATGGTGCCGTAGGACGAGGCGGGGCCGCTGTAGAAGCAGGTATTGCCGATCTTGATCTCGGTATCGGTGACGCCGGGGCCGTACTGTTTGGCGCGCGCCGGCCGCGGCGCCGACACGAGCCCGGCAAATGCCAGCGCGCCCGGCACCGCCGCGAGCACGCTGCGACGTGTCAATTTCATGGTTTCCTCCCTGTTGCGAAGACCACTGTTCAATCCGCTCCCTGTTTTGCTTGGTTATGGGGAGCGTTCGTCGGTCTCTCTGTTCGATACCTCCAGCTTATCTATGATCGTAGAGCGTGATCCTTCGGTCAGCTGACCGTGGCGCTCAGCAGGTCGCCGAACAGCTGCCAGCGCTCGCCGTCGAACCGCGCCATCTGCACCTGTTTCAGCGGCGCGAAATCGGTTGGGCTCGTATTCGCCTTGATCCCCGGCAGCAGCATCGGCTCGGTGAAGTCATGCAGGCTGGCCGCCTGCTTCATGACGTTTTCGCGCGTCAGGTCATCGCCGCACTGCTTCAGCACCTGCTCCAAGGCGCCCGCGAGGCAGGTTCCCGCGACGTAGCCGGCATCGGTCTTGTCGGCGCCCGGCAGATACTTGTCCATAAACCCGACCCACCATTTGTAGCCTTCGTCGTTGGCCCATCGCGGATCGCTCGCGTCTTTCAGATAGAAGTCCGAGACGATGTCCTTTGCGTTCTCGAAACCAGCCGGCTTCAGCGTGGCGCCGACCGAATTGCCGATGCTGCTCAGCACGTGGAGCGGCTTCCAGCCGATCTCGGCCGCCTTCTTGATCGCTTGTGCGGCGAATTTGGGGATCGCGGTGTTGACGAAGACGTCGCAGCCCGCCGCCTTCATGCTCACGACCTGCGAGTCCACGGTCGGGTCGGTCGTCTCGTAAGACGCCTTCACCGCAATCATCGACGATTTACTGCCGAGCCCGTCGGTGAGGCCCTTCAGGTAGTCCTTGCCGAAATCGTCGTTCTGGTAGAGCACGCCGATCTTGCCGTCCGGCTTTTCCTTGAGGACGTAGGCCGCATAGATGCGCCCCTCGCTCTGGTAGTTCGGCTGCCACCCCATCGTCCAGGGGTGACCCTTCGGATCGTCCCATTTCGTGGCGCCGGTCGCGACGAAGAGCTGCGGCACCTTTTTCTGGTTCATGTAGTGCCAGATGGCGCTGTTGGTCGGAGTACCGAGCGGGCTCGCGACCAGCAGCACGTTGTCCTGTTCGACCAGCTTGCGCACCATTTCGACGGTCTTGGGCGGCGTGTACGAATCGTCATAGGAGATGTAGTTGATCTTGCGCCCGTTTATGCCGCCCTTGTCGTTCACCATCTTCCAGTACGCGACCTCGGCTTTCGAGACGCCGCTGTAGGACGAGGCGGGGCCGCTATAGGGCCCGGTATTGCCGATCTTGATCTCGCTGTCGGTGACGCCCGGCCCATAGTTCTTGGCGCGGGCGACGCGCGGGGCGAAGAGCGGAGCGGTGAAGGCAAGCG
>Ga0209810_1002231_pt1 | contig 24066 bp, 28 predicted proteins | sample Coa_R1_7_FD_187159 | JGI IMG/M metagenome (GOLD analysis project Ga0209810, IMG submission 187159) | Surface soil microbial communities from Centralia Pennsylvania, which are recovering from an underground coalmine fire - Coalmine... | ecosystem: Environmental > Terrestrial > Soil > Unclassified... | reverse complement strand
TTCCCGCCGGGCGACGGCGGCTTTGCCACCGTCGCTTCCAGCGCCGCGTAGCAAATCCACGATCTCGGTTTGCAGGCGGTTCGTGTCCTGGAACTCGTCCACCAGGATCGAGCGGAAGCGCGCCTGCTCGCGCTCGCGGAGCTCGGGCTGCGACCGGAGCAGCTCGCGGGCCTCGAGCTGCAGATCCTCGAAATCGAGGGCCGACTCGCGTTCCTTTGCATCGGCGTAGCACTCGGCGAACTGGGTCAGGAGCTCCTGCAGGAGCGCGCGGTCGCGCGCCGCAGCCTCGTCGAGCGCAGCCTGCTCGACCGCGGCCAGCGCCTCGCCATACGCGGCTGCACGGTCTCCCCGCGCCTTGAAGCCGCTGAGGTTCATCAGCCGGTCGGGCCGGCGGTCGCGGTCGAGCAGCTCGAGCAGCTCGGCGGCCGCCCGCTGCTGGGCCTCCGTCGCATCCGGATCGGAGGCGAGCGCGATCGAAGCGACACGGAGCTCCTCCACCCGCTCGCCGAGCTCTGGCCGCGCCGCAACCGCCAGGTCCAGCTCGCGGCCCGCAGCGCGCAGCGTCTCGTAGACGCTCGTCAGCATCCGCCGCAGCCGGTCGCTGCCGTAGGTCGCGAGCAGCTCGAGCCTCTGCGGGTCGTCGGCGGAGCAGAACTCCGCGAGAGCCTCCCCGAATGCCTCCGACCGAAGCACCGCGGCCTGCGCCTCGTCGAGCTCGCGGAATCTCGGGTCGAGCCCGGCCGCGAGCGGATACGTCTTGAGCAGCCGGGCGCAGAAACCGTGGATCGTCGAGATCCAGGCTCCGTCGAGCTCCCGCGCGAGGTCGTGCCTGCCGCGCTCGGCGAGCGCCGCACGGATCCGGGTGCGCAACTCGCCGGCGGCCCGTCGCGTGTACGTGATGACGAGGATCGAGTCGACGTCGAGGCCGCGCTCCGTAACAGCGCGGACGACGCGCTCGACGAGCACGGCCGTCTTGCCCGTGCCTGCGCCGGCGGAGACGAAGACTTCGCCCGACGCCTCGACCGCAGTCAGCTGCTGCTCGTTCAGCTCGTAGCCGGTCATGCCCGCTCGATCCGGCAGATGGACCAGAGATCGCACCAGGCCGGGCACTCGCCGCCGAGCGGATCGTGCCTGACGTCGCCCGTGCGGATCCGCCCGGCCAGCGCGGTGGCAGTCCCGCGGGCCGATTCTACGACGCCCCAGAACGACTCCTCGTCGAGGTAGTCGTGCGAGACGTAGCCCGGAAGAGTCTCGGCCTCCGAGCCGCGGACGAGGCCTCGCGGCTTCCGTGCCCCCGCGAGCGGCCGGTAGAGGCCGCCGAGCGGCTCCAGCCCGACGAGGTCGCGCAGAACGAGCATGTAGAGCGGGATCTGGAGCCGCAGCTCGCTCTCGATCTGCCGCGCCGAGTGCGCGCTCTTGCCCGACTTGTAGTCCTGCACGACGCCGCGCGCGCCGAACGGGTCTACGTCGATCCGGTCGATCTTTCCCGAGAGCGTCAGTCCCGGCCCGAGCTCGAGGCCGCGCTGGAGTTCGGGAGCCGCCCGGTCGCTGCCGAACAGGACCTCGAAGCGCCGCGGCACGAGCGGCAGCGAGGACTCGCACTCCTCCTCGACGAACGCCGCGAGGTCGCGCCACAGCGTCTGGTCGAGCTCCCGCTCCTGCATCTCCGTGAGGTCCATCCGCACCCCGGCGATCGCCTCGTCGAGGCAGCGGCGCATCAGGCCGGTCGCCGCCTCGACGTTCTGCGGCTCGAGCTTCTCCACACCGAGCTCAGCCGGAATGCGCGAGAAGAAGCGGTAGAGCGCGTTGTGGGCGACGCTGCCGCGCTGCTTCGCGTCGGGCTCGGCGTCGATCGTCTTCGGATCGAGGAAGCGGTCGACGAACCAGGCGGAGGAGCAATCGGCGAAGCGCTCGAGCTCGGTCACGGCGAACGACGTGCGCGAGCCGAGCTGCTCGAGCACGAGCGGGTGCGTGAGCCGTGTCGGCCGCCGGAAGGCGCCGACGGCGCGCTCGAGCCGCCGCTCCCAGCCGTTCGCCCGCGCGAGCGCCTCTGCTTCGCTCTCCTCCTGCGCGGCGAGCTCCGCGAGAGCCCGCAGCCGCTCTCGCTCGGTCGGCGCCTCTTCGATCTGCCACGTCAGCGCCGAGAGCGGCCGTCGACGTGTCCAGCGGCGCAGATCCTCCGGAGCGAAGAGCGCCTGGACGTCGTGCCAGAAGGGGCTCGGCTCGCGCGGGCTTCCGTCGTCGTCCGCGGCCTCGCGGACGAGATAGAGGCGCTGCGAGGTTCGCGTGCAGGCCGTGTAGAAGAGGTAGCGCTCGAGCGCTACGGGGTCGGGCTGCGCCAGCCTCGCGCCCTTCTCGTCCAGAGCCCGCCGCGCCTCGTCGTCGAGGAACGGCGAGCCGCCGCCGCGGCGGGGCAGCGTGCCTTCCTCGAGGCCGACGACGAAGACTGCGCCGAAGCGCCGCGTACGGGCTCGCCGCAGGTCGACGACCGCGACCCGGCCCGCATCGTCGCCCGGCCGCGGGTACAGCACGGTCCGCTCGACAGCGGCCAGCACGTCCTCCCTGCTCAGACTCCCGTCGAGGTCGCGCCAGCCGGCGAGCTCGGAGAGGAGCCTCCTCAGCGCCTCGTAGGCGCGGAGGTCGAGCCGGCTTGCGGCGTCGGCCGGCGGCCGCTCGAGGCCGTACGCGTTGCGCAGCATCCGTTCCGCCAGCTCGCGCACCGCCTCGACCGGGTCCGCGGCCTCCCGGAGCTCGGCGAGCGCGGGCAGCGGCCCGTCGCGCAGGCGCTCCGCCTCTTCGACGACACGCTCGGGCGACTGGACGGCGCGGCCTCGCAGGCGGCCCTCGACGAAGTCGACGGACCGCCGCTCGAGGCCCGAGAACGGCGAGCGGAGGAAGTGGAAGAGGTCGTTCCGTGTCCCTCCTCCCCACGCGAAGCGCAGCAGCGCCGCGAGCGCGTGCACGAGCGGCGTCTGCGTGAGCCGAAGCTCGCCGTCGACGCTGTAAGGGATCCCGAACGAGCCGAACACCGTCTCGAGAGCACCGCGGATCCGCTCGTAGCCCGGCACGACGAGCCCGATCTGCTCCGGCGCCATGCCGCCGCGGGCCAGAGCGAGCACTTCCTCGGCGACCAGCTCGAGCGTGCCGCGGCTGCCGGCTCCCTCGAAGAATCGGATCGCGCCGTCGAGCGGCGGCGCCTCCTTCGCCGCGTCGGAGAACAGCTCCCGCTCGAGGTGGGCGAGCGCTGCGGGCGCGATCGCGCCGTACTGCGGCGGGAGCTCCTCGACGGCCCCTGAAGCGAGGCCGGCGAGATCCTCGGCCGTGCGCCGAAGTGCCGCGAAGGCCGGTCGGGCCGGCTCGTACGGGAGGGAGACCGTGACCTCGGTGCGCGCCGCCAGCGCCTCGAGCAGGCCCCATTCCGCACCGGTCAAATCCTCGAACCCGTACGCGAAGACCGGCTCGCCGTGCCAGGCGCCGAGGTCGGTCCGGAGCCGCTCGACCGCGTGACTGCGCAGCAGCCCGCGATCCCAGCGCCCGAGCCGATCGAGCTCGTCCCGGTACCCGGCGTAGAGCACGCCGAGCTCGCCCTGGATCGCCTCGGGCGCGAGCAGACCCTCCTCGAGCTCGTCGAGCGTACGCTCGAGCAAGTCCGCGAAGCCCGCACGCGCCGCGGAACGGGCGAAGCCATGGAGACTCGCGCTGCCCACGACACGCCGGACGAGGAGCGCACGCTCGGCGCGTCCCAACGGCCGGCGGACGTCGCTCGAGTCGGCCGCGACTCGCTCGAACACGTCCTCGAAGGTGCCGATCGAGCCGCCGAGGAGCGCAGGGCGTTTGGCGAGCAGCTCGCGCTCGACGCGGTCGACGTCCGCCCGGTTCGGCACGATGAGTACCGGCTCGGCGCCCTCCCGGGAGTCGAGCACGTCGAGATAGCGGTCGAGCAGCAGCTCGACCTTGCCCGCGTTCGCAGGCCCCGCGATGAGGCGAAGCGGCACCCGCCTACGCTAGCGCGAGGGCGGGACGGTCTCTACGCGGGCTTCAGACTGCGGTCGCCGACTTGGGCCTGCGTCCGCGGCGCGCCGCCGCGCGGCCGGGCATCTTGCCGGCGCAGTTGTCGCAAAGGTCGGCCTGCTTCGCTCCGCGGCGTGCGTCGGTGTACGTGACCCGCATCACCGCGCCCTTTCCCTCGTCGACCTCGGTTCCGCAACTGTCGCAGACGAGCACTGTTTTCCGCGCCACGTTCTCCTCCTTCGCACGCCCGATTTGCCGGGAAACCTACAGAAAATAGGCGCGGACTATGCAGCTTCGCGAGCACGCCGGATGCGCCATGAACGAAGCAGGCTGAGCATCGCCTGTTCTTCCGGCGAGAGCGCGGGATCGCGTGCGCTTACCACGCGCAAATGCCGCGGGCGGAAATCGTCGATCGTTCTGCCGTCGAAGTACTGCTCGAGGACCGCCGGAGACACGTACGAGCTGCGAGTCACAGCAGGCGTATTTCCGAGCCGCTCGGCCACGCGGCGCATCACGGCGGTGACCGATCGCTTCTGCTCGGCCGCCGAGTCGGGGAATCCGTGCCGCTCGACGCGCTCGGCAAAGTAGACCGCGGCGAGAAGGGTGCCGCCCCACGTGCGGAAGTCCTTGGCGCTGAACTCCTCTCCGAGATAGATCTTCACGTACTCGTTGAGACGCTTGTTCGTGAGGTTGTAGAGGCGGCCCTCCCATTCGTACTTGAAGACCCGTGCGCCCCTGATCTCGAGCAGGCCCCGTAGCGCGGCTGCGAGCTCGGGCTCCACGAGCTCGGTGCGCACGCGGATGCCGTGCTTCGCAGGGAACGAGAGCCGGATGCGGCGGCCCCTCACCTCGACATGGCGCCGGAGGAGGGTGGTCACGCCGAACGTCCCATCCCTCACATAGCGCTCCGAGCCGACTCTGAACCAGCCCAGCTCGATCAGGCGCAGCGCGATGGCGGACACGCGCTCGCGATCGAACTCGTCCTGGTCGAAATGGAGGGCCATCGCCTCGCGCAATGCCGGCAGTGCCTCGCCGAAACGGATCAGCTTGTCGTACTTCGCCTGCTCCTGCTGCGCCCGGAAATCTGCGCTGTACAGGTACTGCTTCCGCCCGGCAGCGTCGTATCCCGTCGCCTGCAGCTTCCCCGTAGCGCGCGGAGAGATCCATACGCCCCGCCAGGCAGGCGGGATCGCGAGCCCCTCGATCCGCGCGAGCTTCGCCTCGTCGGTGATCCGCCTGCCGCTCGAGTCGTAGTAGCGAAATGCACCCTTGCGGCCTTTCCTGCTCCAGCCCATGTCGTCCCGTTGTCGTCGGCGGGCCGGCGCGGCAAACGCCGCTAGCATCGAGCGATGCGCGACGAGCGGACGATCGTCGTCCTCGAAGGCGACGAGACGGGGCAGGAGTTGCTGGAGGAGAGCCTTCGCGTGCTCGAGCCCGCGGTCACGGGAGTCGAGTTCGAGCTCCTGCGTTTCGATCTCTCGCTCGAGCGGCGCCGCGAGACCGGGAACGGCGTCGTCCACGAAGCGGCGGCCGCGATCTGGGAGCACGGGCTCGGGTTGAAGGCGGCGACGATCACGCCGGAGGGCCGCGGCGACGTCGGCTCCCCGAATCGCATCCTGCGCGAGGAGATCGGCGGCAAGGTCATCGTCCGCACCGGGCGCCGGATTCCGGGCGTCGCGCCGCTCGGCGGCGTGCATGCGCCGATCTCGATCGTCCGGATGGCGGTCGGGGACGCCTACGGCGCGAAGGAGTGGCGCGAGGGCGCGGGCGACGACGAGGTCGCGTTCCGCACCGAGCGCATCGAGCGCCGGATCTGCCACGCCGTGGCCGAGTTCGCCTTCCGCCAGGCCGAGCGCACCTCCGCGAAGGTCTTCGGCGGGCCGAAGTACACCGTCAGCCCGACGTACGAGGGGATGCTGAAGGAAGAGATGGACGCGGCCGCCGAGCGGCACTCGGAGGTGCCGTACGAGCCGCAGCTCATCGACGCGACGTTCGCGCTGCTTCTCTCCTCGGCCGGCGACCCGCTCGTGATCCCCGCGCTCAACCGCGACGGCGACATCCTCTCGGATCTCGTGCTGCCGCTCTTCGGCTCGATCGCCGGCTCCGAGTCCCTCCTCGTCGCCTTCGAGTCGGACTTCGAGCCCGCGGCGATCATGGCCGAGGCTGCGCACGGTACGGCGCCGTCCCTCCAGGGGAAGAACGTCGCCAACCCGATGGCGATGATTCTCGCCGGCGCGGCTCTCCTCTCGCATGCGGGCGAGGAGGCGCAGCGGGCCGGACGCGCGATTCGCGAAGCGTGCCTCGAGGCCGTGGCGCAGGGCGCACGCACGGCCGACCTCGGCGGCCACCTCGGCACGAGCGAGTTCACGGACGACGTGATCTCGCGGGTGCGGGCGAAGCTCGAGGTCTGGGCGAGCCTCTAGCCGACGAGCGAGGGCAACTTCGAGAGCGGCAGGAAGACGAGCTTCCCGTGCCCCTTGCCACCGGACGTCGCATAGACGAGACCCCTGGGGCCGAGCGCGGCGTCGCTGCCCGCGCCGCCCGAGACCACAGTGTTCTTGCCGCTCGCCAGGTCGACCAGGTGCAGCTGCCGCCCCTCGACGGCGGCGTACTGACCGTATGCCGCGAGCGGTGCCGCTGCGTTGATCGCGAACGGCTTGAACGAGAGAGGCCAAGTCTGCAGCAGTGAACCCGTCGTCCAGTCGAAGACTTGAAGCGTGGTGGTCCACGTCCAGGGAGCCGGCCCGGTCTCGGGGCTCGTCTCCGTCAGCACGATCAGACGGTTGCCGCTGAGCGCGACCGAATTCTGGAGGGTGCTGGCGTAGTAGCCATCGGACGATGGTGGCGGCGGGATGGGGGTTGTGAGCGAGATCTCACGCAGCAACTTGCCGTCGGAGGAGTAGATGCCCACGGTCGGCTCGGTCGTCGGCGTCGAGGGCTCGTCTGCCGGCCACGCCGCCAGCGACCGCAGGACGGCAACGTGACCGCCATTCGCCGCCTCGGCCACGATCGCGCCGGGGCCGGTGACGATTGGACGCAGCCCTTTGTGAGTGATGAGACTGAGCTTCTCGTGACTCGTGGCGGCGTCGTTCGACTTCCACGTGCTGACGGCGAGAACCTTGCCGGAACCGACGGCGCCTGCGATCCAGCCGCCGACCGCGTGAGCCGAATCCTCCCGCCCGAAGATGTACCCGTGCGCGATCACCTGCGCCGGCCCGCCCAGCGGCGCTGTGTAGAGCTTCTCGCTCTCCTCCGTGTTGCCGTAGGCCACCCGCTTGATCCAGGCGACCCGCGTGCCGGCGATCGCGACCTGGGAGGCATTGATGCTGTGTGTGGCGTTGCTGTACTCACCCTTGACCGCGGACGTCGAGCCCGTCGCCACGTTCCAGACGTAGATCCTCCCGGCACTCGCGTACGCGACGCGAGGACCGTCCATCGCGAGCGTCACGACGCCGTGCGCCGTCACCTTCACCTCGCTCCTCTGCGACTGCGCCGCGCCGGCCCGCGTGGGGACGAACAGCAAGACGGTGGCAAGCAACAGCCCCAGGAGCCGGAGACCGCTCATGGGGTAACGCTAGGGCCCCTCTGTTAAGAAGCTGCGGCGGCGTGCCACGTGTCCCAGCCCGCGGCCCAGGCCTCGACGAAGAGCTCCGCCGCGACCGGGTCGAACTGGGTGCCCTCCCCCGCCTCGATCTCGGCGAGCGCGCGGTCGTGCGTGAGTGCGCGACGGTAGGGGCGCGGCGAGATCATCGCGTCGAAGGCATCCGCGATCGCGAGGATCCTGGCCTCGATCGGGATCCGCCGCCCGCTCAGGCCCGCCGGGTACCCGCCGCCGTCCCACCGCTCGTGGTGGAAGAGGACGTACGGCAGCGCGTCGTGGAACCTCCGTAGCGGCAGGACGAGTTGCGCTCCCGCGGCGGGATGGCTCCGCATCTCCGCGAGCTCCTCGAGGGTCAGCGGCCCCGGCTTTCCGACCAGTTGCGGCCGCACCTTGACCTTGCCGACGTCATGCAGCGGCGCGGCCCAGCGGAGAGCGCGGATCCGCTCGCGATTCCAGCCCAGCGCCAGGGCGACGGGCTCGGCGAGCGCTGCGACGCGTGCGCCATGGCCGACTGTCTGGTCGCGCTCCTCGAGTGCGCGTGCGATCGAGGCGAGCATGTTCGAGACGGATTCCGCGCCGGGTCTCGGAGTCCTACTTCTGCCAGATGCCACCGATCGGCGTCCCGGTACGCGAGAAGCCGAGGCGTGGCAGCCCCCACGCATCCTCGATGGTGCGGAGGAGACCGTAGTGATTCGTCGGCTTCGCGAACCGCGAGCCGCGCCGCACAGTCGGCCCGAGCGCGAGCGCATCGACGTGCCCACCGCCTCCGGTGTCGCTCGAGCCCTCGTCGAAGACGACGAAAACCACGCCGCCCAGCAGCTCGCGCGAGTGCAGCAGCGGCACGACGTGGGCCTTCAGCCAGGCGTCGCCGGTTGCCACGGAGCAGTCGTGCATGTCGTCGCAGAGGTTCGGGATCACGAGCGAGAAGTCCGGCAGCCGGTGCCGGGCAAGGTCGCGTGCGAGCTGGGTGAACGGAACGACCCGGTCTCGTCGGCGACGCGAGTCGAGGACGTCCCGGAAGTAGAGGAATGGGTCGTGCTTCTTCGCATAGCGGCCCGCAGATCCGCCGGTGAAGCCCGCATACGGCAGATCCTCGGCATACGTCTTCCACGTCTTTCCGGCTGCCTCGAGCGAGTCGGCGAGGTTCCGCGCGCCGACCGCGCACCCGGTGCAGTCGCTCGAGATGCCGTGGGTCGAGCCGGAGACGAGCGCAAGGTAGTTCGGCAGGCTCGGATGCGCGACGGCGTCGTAGTCCGTCAGCGCCGCGTAGCGGCGAGCGAGGACGTTGAACGTCGGCGCGGTCGGGCTGCCGGCGATCGCGGATGCCTCGTGGTTCTCGAACACGACGACGACCACGTGCGTGAAGTCCGGGATGCGCACCGACCGCGGCACCGTCGTCGGAATCGTCGCGCTCGCCGAACCGCCGCAGCCGGCGGCCGCGAGCGCGAGGAGGAGCGCGAGCGCAAGCCGCGGCGCTACAGCCGGCTTTCCAGCCACTTCTTCCCGTAGTGCGTGGCGAAGAAGCCCACCAGGACCGCGGCCGCGATCCCGCCCGCGGCATAGATCCCGTAGCGCTGGATCGCGTCGGCGGCCGCGTGTCCCGCGTAGTAGGCGACGAGGCCGACCGCCGTCGCCCAGCAGATCCCGCCGGCTGCGTTCCAGAACAGAAATCTCCACCAGGGCATCCGGCCGATCCCGGCGGCCCACGCCGCCGTGTAGCGCAGCACGGTGACGAACCGTCCGAAGAAGACCACCTTGCCGCCGTGCTTCGCCATCAGCCGCTCGGCCGCCGGCAGGAAACGCTCGGCGTAACGGCGCAGGAATCCCCAGCGCTCGAACAGCTCGCGCCCGCCGAGCCGGCCGATCAGCCAGTAGCCCAGGTTGTCGCCGATGATCGCGCCGGCGGCCGCGAGCACGATGACCCACACGATCGAGTGGTGCCCCTGCGAGGCGAGCACCCCGAAGGCGATCAGCGCCGTCTCGCCGGGCAGCGGAATCCCGAAGGACTCGATCATCACCACCACGAAGAGCAGCGGCAGACCGTGGCTCGTGAAGAAGTGCGTCAACGTGCGTAGGCTACGACCTGGTGAGGGTCGGGATTCCGCGCGAGACGACGCAGGGCGAGCGCCGTGTCGCGCTTGTCCCCGAGAGCGTCGCGAAGCTCGCCGCGCAGGGCTTCGAGCTCGTCCTGGAGAAGAGCGCCGGCGACGCAGCGTCGTTCCCCGACGAGGCGTACACCGAGGCCGGGGCGTCGCTCGGCGACCCGTGGGAGGCAGACGGAGTCGTCAAGGTGCGAAAAGTGTCGGCGGACGAGCGGGAGCGGCTCCGCTCGGGCCAGCTGCTGATCGGGTTCCTCGAGCCGCTCTCGGACCAGGCGGGCGTGGCGGCGCTCGCCGAGCGCGGCGTCACGGCCTTCGCGCTCGAGTCCGTGCCGCGGATCACCCGTGCCCAGGCGATGGACGCGCTCTCGTCACAGGCGACGGTCGGCGGCTACAAGGGCGCGCTCCTCGCCGCCGAGCATCTGCCCCGCTTCTTCCCGATGCTGATGACGGCGGCGGGAACCGTGCCGCCCGCCAAGGTGCTCGTGATCGGCGCGGGCGTGGCCGGGCTGCAGGCGATCGCGACCGCGCGCCGGCTCGGCGCGGTCACGACGGGCTTCGACGTCCGCCCGGTCGTGCGCGAGCAGATCGAGAGCCTCGGCGCGAACTGGCTCGACCTCGGCGTGACCGGTGCCGAAGCCGAGGGAGGCTACGCGCGCGAGCTGACGCCGGACGAGATGGCAGCGCAGCAGCAGGCCCTCGAGGGACGTATCGCGGACTTCGACGCGGTGATCACGACCGCCGCAGTCCCGGGCCGGCCGGCGCCGAAGATCATCCCCGCCTCGGCCGTCCAGGCGATGCGGCCGGGCTCCGTGATCGTCGATCTCGCGGCCGAGACCGGTGGCAACTGCGAGCTGACCGAGCCCGGCGAGATCGTCGAGCGCGACGGCGTGACGCTCGTCGGCCTGACGAACCTCCCGAGCACGATGCCGTACCACGCCTCGACGCTCTACTCGCGCAACGTCCAGGCGCTCCTCCTCCACCTCGCACCGGAGGGCGACCTCACGCTCGACTGGAGCGACGAGATCACCAGCGGCGCCTGCGTCGCCGGCAGGCAGGAGGTCACGGCGTGAGTCATTCGATGCTCCTCGTCTTCGAGGTGACGATCCTCGTGCTGGCGATCTTCCTCGGCTTCGAGGTGATCTCGAAGGTGCCGACGCTGCTCCACACGCCGCTCATGTCGGGGACGAACGCGATCCACGGAATCGTCGTCGCGGGCGCGATGATCGTGCTCGCGTCCGGGCACAAGGGGCCGTTCATCTGGATCATCGGCTTCCTCGCCGTCGTGCTCGGCTCGGCCAACGTCGTGGGCGGCTTCGTCGTCACCGACCGCATGCTCGAGATGTTCAAGAAGCGGGAGCCGCCAAAACGGGACGAGCAGTGAGCACTCGAGTCGCCGACGCTCTCTACCTGATCCCGATCATCAGCTTCATCCTCGCGCTGCGCTTCCTCTCCAACCCGGCGCACGCGCGGCGCGGCAACCAGATCGGCGCGGCCGGCATGCTCGTCGCGATCGCCGTCACGTGGATCAAGGCCGGCGGCGGGAGCTGGTGGGCCCTCGTACTCGCGATGGCGATCGGCGGCGGCTTCGGGGCGGTCGCGGCGCGCAAGGTGCGGATGACCGCGATGCCGCAGATGGTTGCGCTCTTCAACGGCGTCGGCGGGGGCGCGGCGGCGTTGATCGCGCTCGCCGAGCTGCACCGGATCCTGCCGCCCCCGGGCCGGCCGACGTACGACGTCTCCACGGCGATCGCGCTCTCGGGCCTGATCGGCGCGATCTCGTTCGCGGGCTCGATGGTCGCGTTCGCGAAGCTCCAGGAGCTGATCGGCGGCAGGCCGATCACGTATCCCGGCCAGAACGTCGGGAACATCGTCCTGCTCGTCGGGCTCGTCGTCTTCGCGATCGCGCTCGCGGCCGGCGTGCAGGATCAGTGGCTGCTCTGGGTCGTCGTGGGCGGCGGGGCGCTCTTCGGCGTCCTCTTCGTCCTGCCGATCGGCGGCGCCGACATGCCGGTCGTGATCTCGCTGCTCAACGCCTTCACCGGCCTCGCCGTCGCGATCGGCGGCTTCGAGCTCCAGAACAACGTCCTCATCGTGGCCGGCATGCTCGTCGGCGCCTCCGGCACGCTGCTGACGCTGCTGATGGGCAGGGCGATGAACCGCTCGATCGGCAACCTTCTCTTCGGCGCCTTCGGCCAGGTCACCGCAGAGGCGGCCGCGATCGCGGCGGGTACCGACGGCGGGACGGTGCGCAGCGCGAGCGCCGAGGACGTCGCCGTGATGCTCGCGTACGCGCACAAAGTCGTCTTCGTGCCGGGCTACGGGCTCGCCGTCGCGCAGGCGCAGCACGACGTCCGCCAGCTCGCCGACCTGCTCGAGGAGAAGGGCGTCGAGGTCTCGTACGCGATCCACCCGGTCGCAGGGCGGATGCCGGGGCACATGAACGTCCTGCTCGCGGAGGCGAACGTCCCCTACCCGCAGCTGAAGGAGATGGACGAGGCGAACCCCGAGTTCTCGCGCACGGACGTCGCGGTCGTGGTCGGCGCGAACGACGTCGTCAACCCAGACGCGCGCGCGAACCGCGGCAGCCCCATCTACGGGATGCCGATCCTCAACGTCGACGACGCCCAGGCCGTCGTGGTGCTCAAGCGCTCGATGAACCCCGGCTTCGCCGGGATCGAGAATCCGCTCTTCTACAACCCGAAGACCGTGATGCTGTTCGGCGACGCGAAGGAGTCGATCACGAAGCTCGTCGCCGACGTGAAGAGCCTCTGATGCCCCGCCAGACGCCGCTCGAGCTCTAGGCGCCGGGGATCGTGATCGGCCCCGCGCCGGCCTCGCACGTGGCCCAGGCGTGGAAGGTCAGGGGCATGGTGGCTCCCAGTTGAGTCAAGTTCCCGACCACGACGTCCCAGCCGTCCGCTGTCTTTCCATCCGACGTGTCCGGCCCGTCTCCCACCACGACCGGATCCGCGCCGTACCCCTCTGTCACGAGATAGCCGCCACCGACGGGATACGACCCACTCGCACACAGCGCCGACGACTGTCCCGCCGATGCTCCGCTGCCATCGCCAGGCTGGACAACGACAGCAGGGCCTCGGACAAGGGTGAAGGCGATGTGCTGTCCCTGCTTCCCATGCAGCGAGGCAATAGCCGCCTCGGTGAGCTTCGTTTCGGGAATCGAGTGGTTCTGGATCAGGTGCCCGTTGATCAGCCTCGTAGCGGCGACGGCCGAGCCCGACGCCACGACGGCAGACACGAGCGCTGCGATGAGTGCCGACCTCATGCCTCTCCTCTCGCTGGCTGCGTACGCAACCTCATGGATGAACGACCCCGTCCCTCGGGGCGAACGTCATTCGCATCGTAGGGAGATGCGAGCGATAAGTCGAGCTAGGCGAAGAAGCGAGCCGGGTCGAGCAGCTCGAGCTGCGGGGAATCGCGCCCGAGCATCGCGTCGGCGACGAGCTCCCCGCAGGCGAAGCCCAGTACGTTGCCGTGACCGGAGTAGCCGCCCGCTACCCAGACGCGGCCGTCGCGGCCGGGCACCGGGCCGACGAGCGGCAGCAGGTCCTGCGTGAGGCCGAAGATGCCGGCCCAGCGGTGGGTCACCTCGACCTCGCGGTGGGCGAGCTCGTGGAGGAACGACTCGAGCGACGCCTGGATCGTGGGCGTCGTCTCCTCGACGTCGGTCAGCTCGTCGAGGATCGAGACGTCGCGGAAGCCCCCGAGCAGGATCCGGCCGTCGGGTAGCTGCTGCCAGTAGTCGAAGCCCTGGCGTGCATAGTGCGGCCGGTCGTACAGAACCTGTTCGATGGGCTCGCTCGCGACCACCTGGCCTCGGGTAGGCCAGATCAGGTCGGCGAGCTCCGGGACGAGGCCGTGCCCGTAGCCGTCGGTCGCGACGAGGACGCGCTCGGCGGCGAGCCCGTCGACGTCCTCGACGCGGTCGTGCTCGCGGATCTCGGCCCCCGCCGCCGCCGCGAGTGCGGCGAGCCGCCGGACGAAGCGCGCAGGCTGGATCGAGCCGTCGTGTGGATGTGAGATCGCGCCGAGAAAGCGACCGGCAGCTCCGCCGGGCACGTCCTCCAGCCATTCCGCGTCGAAGCCGTCCTCACGGAGCGCCTCGTATTCGAGGCGAATGCCCTCGCGTTCCTCCTCGTCGGCGGCGAGGCGATAGCTGCCGGTGCGCCGGAGCGCGTCGCCGGCGAGCTCCGCCATCCGCCCGAGCGCCTCTTCGGTCCAGCGCCAGTACGCGACCGCGCGCTCCGCGCCGTACGTCTCGCGCGCGACGTCGTACCGGGCCGCGCCTCCGCCCAGCGCGAAGCCGCCGTTACGGCCGCTCGCCCCCTCGGCGATCCCGCGCGCGTCATGGACGCGCACGCGGAGGCCGGCCTCGGCGAGGCGGCGCGCGGCCGAGCAGCCCGTCACGCCCGCGCCGACGATCGCGACGTCGACCCGGCCGTCATGGCTCCGGTCGGTGCGGGGCGGAGCGGCATCCTCGAGCCAGTACGGATTCACGAAGCGCGACGGTACATGCCGTCGCGAACGACGACACGGCCTTCCAGCTCGAGCTCGACGAGCGTCCGGGCGATCTCGTCGGCGCCCAGCCCGGTCTTGCGGGCGAGCTCGTCGGGGCTCGCGGGCAGGAGGTCGAGAAGTGGCGACCGCTCGTCCTCGCCCGGCTGCGGCTCGATCCCGAACGAGGCGAGGACATCGGCGGCGCTCGTCAACGGCGCCGCACCCAGCTTGAGCAACGCGTTCGTCCCCGCGGAGAGGGAGCTCGTGATCTCCCCGGGCACCGCGAAGACCTCGCGCCCCTCCTCGAGCGCGAGGTCGGCCGTAATGAGGGCGCCGCTGCGTTCGCGCGCCTCGACGACGACGGTCGCGGCACAGAGCCCGGCCACGATGCGATTGCGCGCCGGGAAGCGCCAAGGCGCCGGCTCGACCCCTGGCGCGTACTCCGAGACGATGAGGCCGGCATCCGCGACGCGGCGAGCGAGCTCGGCGTGCGCAGCGGGGTAGTCGCGGTCGATGCCGCAGCCTAGGACGGCCACTGTCTTTCCGTCGGCCTCGAGGGTTCCGCGATGCGCCTCGGCGTCGATCCCGCGCGCCAGGCCGCTCACGACGACGAGACCCGCGGCTGCCAGCTCCCTGCCCAGGCTGCGGGCCACAGAAGCGCCGTAGCCCGAGCTGGCGCGCGCACCGACGACCGCGACGGCGGGTCGGGCCAGCAGCTCGGGCTTCGCCACCCCACGCAGGAATAGGCCCGCCGGCGGATCGTGGATGGCGCGGAGGAGCGGCGGGAAGCCCGGCGCCGACCGCGGCAGGAACCGGTACCCGCCCCCGGCCAGCCGCTCGAGGTAGGCGCGCTCGTCGAAACTACGCACGAAGGCGCGCCAGCGCTCGCCGCGCGGGGGGCGGACGAGATGCGTGCCCGTCTCGGACGCGAAGGCCGCGAGCGCGAGCTCAGACACTCGACAGCTCGTCGGGCGAGCGATAGGAGAGCGCTTCCGCCACGTGCTCTGCGCGTACCGATTCGGACTCCGCGAGGGCCGCGATCGTCCGGGCCACCCGGCCGACACGCGCGTAGCCTCGCCCGGACAGGTGGAGGCGGTCGGCGGCGCGACGCAGCAACGCATCGGCCCCCACATCCCGCGAGGGCGGCTTCGCCGCAAGCCGCTGCCGCGCGGTCGCGACCCGTTCGGCTACCGCCGCCGAGCTCTCGCTCGGCGCGGCGGCGAGCTCTGCCCCACGGACGCGCGGCATCGCGAGGACGAGGTCGAAGCGGTCGAGAAGCGCGCGCGAGAGCTTGTCGCGGTAGCGGGCGAGCCGCTGCGCCGAGCAGCTGCATTGCGCAGCGGGGTCGCCCCGGCCGCCGCACGGGCAGAGGTTCATGGTCGCGACGAGCATGAACCTCGCCGGGAAGACGACCCGTCCGGCGGCGCGCGAGACCGAGACGAAGCCGTCCTCGAGCGGCTGGCGCAGCGCCTCGAGCGCCGGCCGCTGGAACTCGGCGAGCTCGTCGAGGAGCAGTACGCCGCGATGGGCAAGGCTCGCTTCGCCCGGCCGCAGATGCGGGCCGCCTCCGACGATCGCGGCCGTCGACGCGCTGTGGTGCGGGGCGCGAAAAGGAGCACGCGAGACGAGCGGCTGCTCCCCGTCGACGAGGCCCGCAACGGAGTGGATCCGCGTCACTTCGAGTGCGGCGTCCGAGTCGAGCGACGGCAAGATCCCCGGTAACCGCCGCGCGAGCATCGTCTTTCCCGTCCCCGGCGGCCCGCCGAGGAGCATGTTGTGCCCGCCTGCGGCGGCCAGCTCGAGCGCACGCCGGGCGCGCTCCTGCCCCCGGACGTCCGCGAGGTCGGGCGCCGCGGGGCCGTGGCCGTTCGGCGTGCAAGGCGTCTCGGGCTCCAGCTCGCGCTCGCCGCGCAGATAGGCGACGGCCTCGGCGAGATGCCTCACCGGGATCGCAGCGACGCCTGCGAGGGCCGCCTCGCGCGCCGATTCGGCGGGACAGAGGAGACGCTCGGCGCCGAGCCGCCGCGCACCCTCGGCGACGGCGAGCACGCCACCGACCCGCCGCAGCCGCCCGTCGAGCGCAAGCTCGCCGACCGCTGCCGTCCGCTCGAGCGAGCTCCGCGGAAGCTGCTGCGATGCCGCGAGCAGCGCGAGCGCGATCGGCAGGTCGAATCCGGAGCCTTCCTTGCGCAGCTCGGCCGGCGCGAGGTTGACCGTGATGCGCCCCGGCGGGAAGGTCAGCTCGGCAGCGGAGATCCCCGATCTGACGCGCTCGCGGGCCTCTTGACACGCACGGTCGGCGAGGCCGACGATCGCGAACCCCGGGATGCCGTCCCGAACGTGCGCCTCGACGTCGACGCGCCGCGGCTCGAGGCCGACGAGAGCATGCGTGACAGCGCGTGCAAGCACGCCTCGACGCTACGAGCGGACTGCTTACGCCGGTGTGCCGGTTTGGTCGCGCCTCTCCGGCGCTAGGGCCCTGACGTTACGGTGCCGAGGTGAGCAGCCAGCGCGTCAGGAACCTCCTGACGGTCCCGCTCGAGCAGGTCGACAATCCGCCGGGCCACCGGTTCTCGGCGACGTCTTTGACCCAGCCGTTCGGAGCCGTCGCGACCGGGATGGGCGTCTACGAGCTCGCGCCCGGCAATGCCGCCTGGCCGTATCACTTCGAGACGGTCGAGGAGGAGTGGCTGATCGTGATCGACGGCGAGCTCACACTTCGCACCCCCGAGGGCGAGGCCGTGCTGCGGGCCGGCGACGTCGCGTGCTTCCCCGCCGGCGCAGCCGGAGCGCATGCGGTGCGCAACCACACGGAGGCGCCCGTGCGGTACGCGATGCCGTCCTCGAGCGCGCGGTACGGCGACGCGGCCGTGTACCCGGACAGCGGGAAGGTGCATATCGCCAGCCGGGGCTTCGACCACCGCGGCCGGCTCGGCGAGCCCGTCGGTTACTGGGAGGGCGAGCAGTGAGCGTCGCCAACCTCTTCGCGGTCGAGCTCGCCAAGGACGAGGAGGACGCGCCCGGCTACGCGGTGAGCTACGTCCGCGTCGGGCCGCGCGTCGGCGGCGAGCAGCTCGGCCTGTCCGTGTACGAGCTCGGCCCCGGCCAGAGCATCTGTCCCTACCACTACGAGAACGCCGAGGAGGAGTGGCTGATCGCCCTCGTCGGCCGGCCGACGCTGCGCACGCCCGAGGGCGAGCGGGAGCTCGAGCCGTGGGATTGCGCCTTCTTCCCGACCGGCGAGGCGGGTGCGCACAAGGTGACGAACCGGACCGACGAGACCGTGCGCGTCTGCATGTGGTCGAACAAGCTCGCCGTCGCGACCTCGATCTACCCGGATTCGGAGAAGGTCGGCGCCTGGCCGCCCGGCAAGCTTTTCCGCCTCGCGGATGCCGTCGACTACTTCACAGGCGAGGCCTAGGAGCCCGCACGCGGCTGCCGCCACGGCCAGCCCAAGAGGACGAGGCCGGCGACGACACAGACGGCGCCCATGACGGCCCAGAACGTGCTGCCGGTCATCGACGAGCCCTGGAGGAGACCGGTGCCCTGGCCGATCCAAACGGCTCCCGTCACGCAGAGCAAGGCTCCCACCAGGCGCCTGAGGATGATCACGAAAGTCACTACGCGTGGCTCCGGATGCCGGTTCGCGGGCTCAGCTCGCCCGTGCGACGAGAACGTCCTCGAAGTATTCGCCGGCCCGCCGGCCCGTGCGGCGGTTGACGTGTCTGCGCAGCCGCGCCTCGAGCCTGAGCCCGGCGCGCGCAAGGATCTCCGGATAGAGGTCGCGCCGGTCGTTCACGACCACGAGCACGGGCGCATTCGGTCGCAGCGACGCCACAGCGCGCTCGAGCGCAGCGGCGATGCCGGCCCGATAGGCCTCGAGCGCCGCGAGAGACGTCCCTGACGCGGCAGCGCCGATCTCTCGTTCCCGCCGGTCGTCGAGCCCGAGCAGCTCGTACGCGTAGCGGTGCTGCTCGTGGTAGTCGATCAGCCCTGGATACGGCGGGGAGGTGAGGATCCCCTCGTACGGCCCGGCGAGGGGCGCCTCGCGTGTATCGCCGTGGAGCACGGTCGCCTCACGCTCCGGGTCGCGTTCGCCGGCAAACTCCGCGATCCGCTTCGCGGTGTCCAGCGTGTAGCGGCGGAGGAAGCCGGACGCCGACTCGACGGGCCGGCACGTCCGGCGGTGCTTGTGGCACCAGTATTCGCCGCGCTGGGGCTCTCTCGGCGCCTCGAGGTCGAAATGGGCCGTCCGGCGCGCCGACCGCGCGGCGCGCGAGAGGATCACGCGCAGCACGTCGCGATGCCGGTACTCCGGAATCAGCTCGCGGAACGCGAGGAGCTCCGCGGACGCCTGCGGCGCGTACCACTCGCGGAGATACCCACTCCTGCGCGCGCGGCGCCGCGGCAGCGCACCCACTCGCCCGGCGACGTCCCCCAGCTCTTCCTTCAGCTCCGCGAGGTCGTACGGAGCGGTCTTGACGCGCATCAGGAGGCAGTTGAACGCGGCGATGTCGACTCCGGTCGCGTCGAGGCCGGACTCGAGCGCCTGGACGAGCGTCGTGCCCGACCCGGCGAACGGGTCGAGGACGTGCTCGCCTGGCCCGAGGTAGCGGTCGAGCAGGGCCTCGACGAGCTGCGGGATGAACTTGCCGTGGTAGGGGTGGAGCCGGTGGACGTGCTTCGTCCGTTCCCGCTCGGGCAGCTCGGCCTCCGACCACGAGAGGTCGAGGTCCAGGGTCGCGTACAGCTCGTCCTGCGTGACGGCCACGCAGGTCTGTTCGGCGCGCGGCTCAGAACGCCTGCGGGAGCCGCTGCAGGCGGCCGTCCCGTACGGCGATCACGTCGAAGCCGACGGCCAGACGGCCGAGCTCGGGACGCGCGCCGAGCCAGGCTTCGGCGGCGCGCCGCAGGCGTCGCTGCTTCTCGGCAGTCAGCATCTCGAGTGGGTCGCCGAAGCGCGATCCCTTCTTCTCCTTGACCTCGACGAAGCGGAGCGTCCGGCCGCGCCGGACGATCAGGTCGAGCTCGTTGCCGCCGGCCCAGACGTTCTCGCCGAGGATCTTCCAGCCGCGCATTCGGTACCACCAGACCGCGCGTCGCTCGGCGGCGAAGCCGGAGCCTCGTCTAGGCAACCGCCTCCTCGCTCTCGTAACAGAGCGCCTGGAAGCTGAGCCGGTGGACGGCCGACGGCCCTCGCGCGCGGACGACGGCGGAGTGGCCGGGCGTGATGTAGCCCACGTGGTAGGCGAAGCCGTAGGCCGGATAGAGCGCGTCGAGTCGGCGCATCAGCCTGTCGCGCGTCACCTTGGCGACGATCGAGGCCGCGGCGATCGCCGCGCTCTTCTCGTCGCCGTCGACGACGGCGGTGTGCTCCGGCGCGGCTGGCCCGAGCCGAAAGCCGTCCACCAGGCAGGCCTCGGCGGGCGGCGCCAACGCGTGGAGCATCGCGCGCAGGCCGGCGAGGTTCGAGCGGTGGAGGCCGTTCCGGTCGATCTCCCCGGGAGGGATCACGCGCACGGCGATCCGCTCCGCGCACCCGACGACGGCCCGGAAGAGATCCTCGCGCCGCTCGGGAGAGCACTGCTTCGAGTCGTTGAGGAAGCCGAGCGGGCGGACGCGATGGTCGCGCAGCGAGCCGTAGTCGAGGAGGACGCCAGCGACGACGAGCGGGCCCGCGAGCGAGCCGCGCCCTGCCTCGTCCGCGCCGGCGACGAAGCGAGCGCCGAGGCGGCGGTCGAAGCGCAGGAGCTTCTGGCCGGTCCGTTTCACCTCGCGGCGAGGATATCGGCGTCCTCGGGCGACGAGGATCGGCCCGCCGCAAATTCCGGAAAGTTGTTACTCGGCGCTTGTTACTTCGGCGGCGGCCGGCTCGGCCTCTGCCGCGCCTTCGGGCTCCGAGCCCTCGTCGGCGGGAGCGTCCTCGGCCGGCTCGTCGGCCGGCTCGTCGGCGGGCTCTTCCTCCGCCGTCGGCTGCTCGTCGAGCGGCTCCTCGCCCGTCGGCTCCGCCTCGGTCTCGGCCAGGTCCTCCGGCTTGGTCGCCACGGGCGCCTCCTCGGTCTCCGCGAGCGCCCCGTCGACCGCCTCCGGCAGCTCGGAGCCGGCTCCGTAGCGCCGCTCGCGCACGCGCGCCTTCTTGCCGACGCGACCGCGGAGGTAGTAGAGCTTCGCGCGGTTTACGTCGCCGATCGCGGCGACCTCGACCTTCTCGATCTTCGGCGAATGAAGCGGGAACGTCCGCTCGACGCCGACGCCGGAAGAGATCCTGCGCACCGTGAACGTCTCGCGGGCGCCTGCTCCCTGCCGCTTGAGGACGATTCCCTCGAAGACCTGCACGCGGCGGCGCGTACCCTCGATCACCTGGAAGTGGACGCGCACGGTGTCCCCCGCCTTGAAGCGCGGGACGTTGCGCAACTGGGCGCGCTCGAGGTCCTGGATGACGTTGCTCATGGAAAGAGGGCCTGGCGGCCGACGGCCAATGTAGCAAGGCCGACGTCCGGGACTAGCGGAAGCCGATCCGGTCCGGAGGCCAGTAGACGAAGAAGACGATTCCGATCAGCTTGCCGCGCGGGACGGCCCCCCACGTGCGCGAGTCGCACGACTCGGAGCGGTTGTCGCCCATCATGAAGTAGTCCCCTGGTGGGACCTTCCAGGTCTCGCTGAAGTGGGCGTTGTCCGAAAGGCGGTCCTGGGCTGGGATGTACGACTCCTTCAGCTTCACGAATTTGATCGAGCCCGGCCTGCGAACCCAGATGAATCCCCGGTCGTCCTCGCGGAGCGTCTCGCCCGGCAGGCCGATGACCCGTTTCACGAACGTCCCGCCCTCGCCGCACTTGCTCGCGGCCTCGCTCGGGGTGTTGAAGACGACGATGTCGCCGCGTGACGGAGCGGCGAAGTCGAGGCAGATGCGGCAAGCGAGCACGCGGTCGCTCGAATCGCCGAGGCAGCCCGCCGCCGGCTTCGCACAGTTGAGGGCCGGCTCCATCGACGACGAAGGGATGCGGTACGGGTTCACGACCCATTGCTTGAGCGCGAGCACGATGAGGATCGCGCCCGCGATGGTGAGGATCCAGTCGAGCGTGACCCGGACACCGCGGGGGATCCCCGGAAACAGGCGCGCGAGCGGGTCACGGCTGCGGTGGGCATAGCGGTCCGCCTCGGCCTCGGCGGCGAGAAGCTCCTCGCGGCGCCGATAGCCGTGCTCCTCGGGCTCATAGGTCCTGGGCGTGTCGCCGTATTCGGGCTGTTGCCACGGCTGGCTGGGGGTCGGCCAGCCACTCTCGTCCTCCTCCGGCCAGCCGCCGGTGGGCTCATCGACGTTCGCCTCCGCCCCGTCCTTCCCGTCCTCGTCGCCGAGTTCGGGGCGGTTCCAGTCGAAGCGGTCGCTCATGTCACGTGCTCCCGCCGCCAGGACTCGACGCGCGCGTGGTCGCCCGAGAGCAGCACCTCCGGCACCGGCCACCCGCGGAACTCGGCGGGCCGCGTGTAATGCGGATACTCGAGCCCGCCGCCGAGCTCGGTGGAGAAGCTCTCGAGCTCCCCCGACCCCTCCGCCAGCGCGCCCGGAAGGCGCCGGGCGACGGCGTCGAGCAGGACCATCGCCGGCAGGTCGCCGTTCGAGAGGACGTACGGGCCGACCGAGAGCACGTCGGTGGCGAGATGCTCCACGATTCGCTCGTCGAAGCCCTCGAAGCGCGAGGAGAGCAGGGTAAGCGCCGGCAGCGCCGCGAGCTCCTCGACGATGCTTTGCGTCAGCTGTCGCCCTTTGGGCGTGAGCGCAATCACCGAGCCGGGCGGTTCCCCGCCGTAGGCAGCCTCGAGCGCGGCGGCGACGACGTCCACGCGCAGCACCATGCCCGCGCCGCCGCCGTACGGCTCGTCGTCGACCTGGCCCGCACGCAGCGGCGTCGAGTCCCGGTAGTTGAAGAGCCTGAGCTCGAGCTCCCCGCCGAGGACGCTCGCGACCGGGCGCTGCTCGGTCAGCCAGGCGTAGGCGTGGGGAACGAGGGTGAAGACGTCGATGCGCACGGCTGGGCTATTCCGGGTCAGCGAACCCCACGGCGACAACGATTCGCCCGCCGGCCAGATCCACCTGCCTGACGCACGCCTCGACGAGGGGGAGCGACGTGCCGGAGTCGAGCTCGAGCACGTCGTTTGCAGGGTACTCGAGGACTTCACGCACCCGTCCGAGCACCCGTCCGCCCTCCTCCTCGACGCGTAGCCCGACGAGCTGGAAGACGTAGAACTCGTCCTCTTCGCCGAGGCTCGGCAGCGTCGCGCGCGCCACGGCGAGCTCAACTCCACGCTCCGGATGGGGATCGAGTCGGATCACCGGCCGGCCGCCGGAGCCGCGCCGTGCGGCGACGACGGTTGCCGGCTCGCCGCCGGCGTAGAGCGTCGCGCCCTCGGCGAAGACACCCTCTCGCTCGCTCGCCCCCTCCACGAAGAAGCCGCCGTCGAGCCCGTGCGGCTTCCCGACCCGCCCGACTCGCACCAGGTCAGGCATGAGGCCTCCGGCTCGTCGCGCCGGCCCGCGCGGCCAGCGCGCCGCGGAGCGCGGCTCCGCCGCCCGGGAGCGGCACGCGGCCGGTGGCTTCAGAGCCCACGTTCCGTGAACTCGGTGAGCGCCTCCTCACGGGTTGCCTGCAGCACGGCGCCCTCGTAGGGCGTCCGCCGGTGCTCGAGGTCGAGCAGCCAGTACGCGCCCGGCTCCTCCTCGTACGCCATGCCGACGCTGCCGGCATTGATCACGCGCACGCCGCCCACCGTCCGGTCGAACTGCATGTGGGTGTGGCCGCAGACCACGGTCCCGACGTCGAGCCCGTCGAAGAGGAAGACGATCCGCTCCTCGGGCGTGCGCTCGGTGAAGATGTCGACGTCGTTGCGCGGCGACGCGTGGCAGTAGAGGACGTCCGCTACCACCTGCGTCTCCGGCAGCTCGTGCAGAAACTCGATCTCCTCCTCGCTCAGCTTCGAGCGCGTCTCGTCGAGGGACCCCGGCGGGGCAAGCCCCTCCTCGCCTGGATAGAGCTCTCGGTCCGCGTTGCCGCGAAGCCAGCGGACGCGGTCGCCGAGCCCACGGAGTCGTGTCAGCGTCTCGGACGGCTGCTCGCCACCCGCGACGACGTCGCCGCCCACGACGATCGTCGCGTCCTCCGGGACCTCCGCAAGCACGGCCTCGAGCGCGGCGAGGTTGCCGTGGATGTCGTAGAGAGCGGCGACGGCCACGGCCGGTCAGTCGACGATCTCGAGCTGAAGCCGGCGGCCTGCCTCGACGCCGCCGGCGCGGACGATCGTGCGCAGCGCGCGCACGAGCCGGCCCTGGCGGCCGATCACCTTGCCAACGTCTCCTTCGGCGACGTGGAGCCGGAGGAGGAGCGTGCCGTCCTCCTCTTCGACCTCTTCGACCTGCACCGCTTCGGGCTCGTCGACGAGCCGGCGGGCGAGCTCGGTCACCAGGTCGCGCATCGCTAGCCGATGCCGGCGGCTTTGAGGAGCTTCGCCACCGACTCGGTCGGCTGCGCGCCCTTCTCGAGCCAGCCGCGCACCTTCTCCTCGTCGAGGTCGATGAGCGACGGCTCGGACTGCGGGTTGTAGCGGCCGACGATCTCGATGAACTTGCCGTCGCGCGGCGAGCGCGAGTCGGCGGCGACGACGCGGTAGATCGGATTCTTCTTCGAGCCGACCCGCGTCAGCCTGAGCTTGACTGCCATCCGGTTACCTTCTCGCTTTCTTCTTCTTCTTCCGTTTTGAACTCGCCTTACGGGTCGCGCTCGGTCGCGGACCGCCGCCCATCGTAGGCGCTCCCACCGCCATCCCGGGCAACTGCGGCATCTT
>Ga0209810_1002229_pt1 | contig 24112 bp, 25 predicted proteins | sample Coa_R1_7_FD_187159 | JGI IMG/M metagenome (GOLD analysis project Ga0209810, IMG submission 187159) | Surface soil microbial communities from Centralia Pennsylvania, which are recovering from an underground coalmine fire - Coalmine... | ecosystem: Environmental > Terrestrial > Soil > Unclassified... | reverse complement strand
GGCGTGTTGCTGCTCGTCGCCTTGTTCCGATCCTCCGGCGCGCTCGCGTCCGCATATGGCATCGCCGTCACCGGCACCATGGTGGTGACGACGATGATGGCATTCGTCGTCGTCTGGCGCGTGTGGCGATGGTCGCTCGCGGCGGCGGCGGCGCTGATCCTGCCTTTCCTGTTCATCGACGTGACGTTCCTGTCGGCCAATCTGCTCAAAGTGGTGGAAGGGGGATGGATACCGCTTGCCCTCGGCGGCGTGGTGATGACGGTGATGTATACGTGGCGGCGCGGCAGCCGGCTGCTGTTCGAGAAGACGCGCAAGCAGGAGACGCCGCTCGAATTCCTGGTGGCGAAGCTGGAAAAGACGCCGCCGCAGCGGGTTCCCGGCACCGCGGTCTTTCTGACGAGCGATCCCGGCTTTGCGCCAACCGCGTTGCTGCACAGTCTCAAGCATTACAAGGTGCTTCACGAGCACAACGTCATACTCACCATCGAAACCGCCGACACGCCGCGGGTCGACAACAGCGCGCGGGTCCGCATGGAGCCCGTCGGCCAGACCTTCTCCCGCGTGGTCCTGCGCTTCGGCTTCATGGAGACGCCCAACGTGCCGAAGGCTCTGGCCATCGCGCGCAAGCTCGGTTGGCAGTTCGACATCATGTCGACCTCGTTCTTCCTGTCGCGACGGTCGCTCAAGCCGGCGGCCCAATCCGACATGCCGCGCTGGCAGGACCGGCTGTTCATCGCGCTCACCCGCGCCGCCAATGACGCGACCGATTATTTCCAGATCCCGACGGGGCGGGTGGTCGAGGTCGGCACCCAGGTGGCGCTGTAAGAAAACCGGTGCAAATCGCGGCGTGCCACGCTAAATAACGCGGCGGTGGCAGGCTGCATCATGACCGACGAGATCGCGCGCGCCCACGAGGTCGAAAATCTCACCCCCGAGCAGGTCGCGGAGGGGCTGCGCACGGGCCGCATGCTGCTCGTCGACGTGCGCGAGCTCAACGAAACGGCGGCGGAGAGTTACCCCGAAGCGGTGGTCGTGCCCTTGTCCTGTTTCGATCCCGCGGCGATCCCCGATCCGCAGGGCCGGCAGGTGGTATTCGCCTGCCGTTCCGGACGCCGCTCGGTGACCGCCTCGCTCGCCGCTCAGGACCGCGGCTACCCGTACAAGAGCCATCTGGCCGGCGGCATCATCGCATGGAAGCAGGCGGGTTTCCCCACCAAAAGCGGATGTTGAGATTGTCGGGACTGGTCGCGCGCCGGACGCTGACGACCGCGGTCCTGGCCGCGGCGATCGGCCTCGTGCACGCATCGGCCGCGGCGGCGCAGGACCGCGTCGTCAACGTCTACAACTGGTCGGACTATATCGATCCCAAGGTCCTCGACGACTTCACGCGGGAAACCGGGATCGCGGTGCGCTACGACACCTTTGATTCGAACGAGACGCTCGAGACCAAGCTCCTTGCCGGCAGATCCGGTTACGATGTGGTGGTGCCCACCGCCTATTTCCTCGAACGGCAGATCAAGGCCGGCATCTTTCTCAAGCTCGACAAGAGCAGGCTGCCGAACCTGCGGAACGTCTGGCCCGAGATCGCGCAGCGGCTTGCCGCCTATGATCCGGGCAACGAGCACGCGGTCAATTACATGTGGGGCACGACGGGCATCGGTTACAATGTCGCGGCGATGCACGCGCGCCTCGGTCCGGAAGCGACCATCGACAGCTGGGACGTGGTGTTCAAGCCCGAGCTTCTCGCGAAGTTCAAGGACTGCGGCGTCCACATGCTCGATTCGGCCGACGACATCATTCCGGCGGCGCTGCATTATCTTGGCATCGACCCGAACTCGGTCGATCCGCGCGACCTCGAGAAGGCCGCGGCGCTGCTTGCCCGCATCCGGCCCTCGGTCAGGAAATTCCATTCCTCGGAATATCTCAATGCGCTGGCGAGCGGAGAGATCTGCCTGGTCGTGGGATGGTCGGGCGACATCAAGCAGGCGCAGAAGAGGGCGGCGGAAGCCAAGAACGGCATCACCATCGCCTATGCGATTCCGAAGGAAGGCGCGCAGATGTGGTTCGACAATTTCGCCATACCCAGGGACGCGCCGCATGTCGCGGAGGCCTATGCCTTCATCAATTACATGCTCAAGCCGGAGGTGGCGGCGAGAAACACCAACCTCATCTCCTATGCCAACGGCAATCTGGCGAGCCAGAAATTCATCGCCAGGTCGGTGCTCGAGGACCGGAGCATCTACCCCGACGAGGCGACCATGCAGCGCCTCTATACGGTCGGCGCGCGCGACCAGAAGGCGCAGCGTTTGATCAACCGGCTGTGGACGCGGATCAAGACCGGACGCTGATCGCCGCGTGCCTTCACCCCGCGCAAACTTCCGCGCGCGGCAGGGAAGGCGCTCGGCTTTGCCCACGCGCGCAGCCGTCAAGAGGCGCGGTCTTCATCTTCCGGCCGCCAGCGCCGATGCTGCCAGAGCCATTGCTCCGGGTACTCGCGGATCCAGCTCTCGACGATGCCGGTGATCACCTGCATGGTTCCGGCAATGTCGATCCTTCCCTCGGCGTCGCGCACCGGCGTGACCGCCTCCGTGATCTCGGCGGTGAAGCGTCGGTCCGGCAGACGGATGATACGAACGCCGTGTATGGGACAGTCGAAATGGCGGGCGAGCCGGGCGATCAGCGGGTTGGCGCGCGTGCGGCGGCCGAAGAAAGTCACCTCCACTCCGCGCACGAAATACTGATCGACCAGCATGCCGACATGGGCGCCGCGTCGCAGCGCATCGGCGAGCTTCACCGGCGCCTCGAGGCCGGTGGGGATGAGCTCGCCCATCGTGACGCCGCGCGTCCTGCTGATCCAGCGGGCGATCAGCGGGATGTTCGGCCGTCGATAGAGCACCGCGCTGTCGAGCTTGTAGGTCGCGGCGCAGATCCCCGGCATCTCCCAATTGGCAAGATGCGCCGCGAAGATCAGCGCCGGTTTGCCGTCATCGGCGAGGCCCCTGAAGCGCTCGATCGCCTGTGGCGGGATGACGAAGCGACTGCCGCCGTCCGAACGCTCGGGATCGAAGTCCCACAGACGGTCGAGGTGAGCGAACTCCGCCGCCATGCGGCCGAGATTGTCCCAGCTCCCGGCGAGGATCCGCTTGCGCTCCGCCTCGGACTTTTCCGGAAATGCATGGCGGAGATTGTCGCGGGCGATCCGATGCTCGGGCAGGAACGGGCCGATCCGACGCATCGTCCAGCCGGCAAGATCCGCGATGCGGTCGGGGTTCGCGCGGCGCAGGAGCTGCAGCGCGCCGACGGCGAGCGCGCCGATCATTGCATCGCCCGCGCTCTTGAGACGGCGCCGCAGGCGCCGACCCGTTCGCTTGATCGCGGTCCGCATCAGAAAACAACGACCACCTTGCCGAACACCTGCCGGCTTTCGAGTCGCGCCAGGCCTTTCTCGAATTCCGTCAACGGCACTTCGGTATCGATGACCGGGGTGATGCCGCTCGCCATTTTCGACAGGCTGTCGCGGATGTTGCGCAGCGTGCAGCCGAACGAGGCGAGGATCTTGTACTGCTGCTGGAAAAGCTGCATCAGGTTGATCGTGACCGTGGGCCCCGCGGTCGATCCGCAGGTGACCAGGCGCCCGCCGCGCTTGAGGCACAGCAGGGAGGCGTTGAAGCCCTCCCCGCCGACGTGCTCGAAGACGACGTCGACGCCCTTTTTGCCGGTCAGTTTCCGCGTCACGCCCTCGAAACGTTCCGTCTTGTAGTTGATCACGTGATCGGCGCCGAGGGCCCTGGCCTTTGCCGCTTTGGCGTCGTCGCCGACGGTGGTGATCACGGTGCAGCCGAGCGCCTTCGCCATCTTGATGGCGACCGAACCGATTCCCGAGCCTCCGGCATGCACCAGAATGGTTTCGCCCGGCCTGAGCCTGGCATTGTCGAACAGCATGTGTTCCACAGTGCCGAAGGCGATCGGCGCGCAGGCTGCATCGCGCAGGCTCACGCCGTCCGGCACGGGGATCACGAGCCGCGCGGGCAGGTTGACTCGCTCCCGCGCGAAGCCATCGACGTGGAAGCCCATGATCCCGCCGACGTTCTCGCACAGATTGTCGCGACCCTCGCGGCAGGCGGGGCAGCAGCCGCAGGTCAACGCGCCGTACATGACGACCGCATCGTGCAGCTTGAAACGCGTGACGCGGGTGCCGAGCGCCGCGATCCTGCCCGAGGCTTCCACGCCGACCACCAGCGGCAGCCGCCGTTTGGCGAAGGCCATGCCGCGATAACCCCACACGTCGAGGTGGTTGAGGGCGACGGCCTTGATCTCGACCTGCACTTCGTCATCGGCGGGGGGCGGCGGCGCCGGCACCTCGTCCAGCCTCAACGTACGACTGTCGACGAGCCGAAGCGCGCGCATGCGAGGGAGATCGGCGCTCACGCCGGCTCAAGCCCCATGACCAGCGAGACATTCTGCCCGCCGAAGCCGAAGGAATTGGACACGGCGTGGCGCAGTCTCGCGTCGCGCGCCTTGTTGGGAACGACGTCGAGAGGAATCGCGGGATCCGGCACGTGATAATTGATCGTCGGCGGAATGCGCTGATGCTGCAGTGTCAGCAGCGTGAAGACCGCTTCGACGGCGCCGGCGGCGGACAATGTATGCCCGATCATCGATTTGTTGGACGAAATCGGGATCTCCTTCATGCGCTCGCCGAATACGCCGGTGACGCCGATATGCTCCATCTTGTCGTTTTCCGGCGTTCCTGTCCCGTGCGCGTTGATGTAGTCGATGTCGTCGATGCCGAGGGCGGCATCCTTCAACGCATTGGCGATGCAACCGATGATCGGCTTTCCGTCCGGGCTCGACCGCGTGCGGTGGAATGAATCGGCCATTTCGCCGCAACCTTCGATCACGCCGAGGATCCTGGCGCCGCGTGCCCTGGCGTGGTCATAGCGTTCGAGCACGAGGGCGCCGGCGCCTTCCGCCATCACGAAGCCGTCGCGGTTCTTCGCGAAGGGCCGGGCGGCGCCCTGCGGCGGCTCGTTGCTGGTCGAAAGCGCCGAGAGCAATGAAAAACGGACGACGGCCTCCGGGCTGATCGAGCCGTCGCTGCCCACGCAAAGCGCGACGTCGCATTCGCCGCGGCGGATCGCTTCGACGCCGAGCTGGATCGCACTTGCGCCCGAGGCGCAGGCCGTCGAGAGCGAGATCGGCGAGCCTTTGGTTCCGAACCGATCGGCGAGGTGATCGGCGACCGAGCCGATCAGGAAACGCTCGTGATAGGCCGGGAATGCAGTGCAGGCGCGCAGCAGGTCGCCATAGCCGATCGCGCCGTTGGTGCGCACGCGGGCGGCAAGCTCGATGCGCTGCGGCCATTCGACCTCGATCGGCGGCAGGGCGAGGAACAGCGGGCCGGGAAAATCGCCGCGCGCTCCCACGCCCGCCTCGCCGACGGCCTCCTCGACGGCGAGGGCGGCAAAACGCTCGGTCATGTCCACGGTGGCGCCGCTTGCGGGAAGAAAGTCGATCGTCCCGGCGATCCGCGTGCGCAGGCCTTCGGTCGGGAATCGCGTGATGGCGCGGATCCCCGATTCGCCGGCCGTGAGCTTCGCCCAGTTGTCGGCCTTGCCGACGCCGAGCGAGGTGATCACGCCGAGCCCGGTGACGGCCACGACGGGCCGGCCCTTCTTGTCTTTGACCGAGGACATCGTCCCCCTCCTTAAACCACCGCCTCGACGAGCGCGAGCCCTTCGCCCCGCCAATGTCCGACCCCGGTCACCAGGACCTGTCGCAGCTCCGCCCGCATGGGCTTCTCGAGGCCGGTCGAATCGCGCGGGGGGAAGAGACTGGCGCGTCCGAGCGCCACGGCCGCGAGCGCGACATTCATGACGAATTGCGGTTCCGCCGCATGGCCGAGATAGGTGCCGGTCGCCCGCGCGGGAAGCTCGGGATGGTCGGCGAGAAACGCGCGTTCCTCGCCCGTGGCCGGTTCGGCCCCGCTCGCCCCCGACAGCAGCGCGGCGTGGTTGATCATCAGCCTGTCCTCGATCCGATGCAACAGGCTTGCGAGCGTGCGCCTCACCGCGCCGTTCGTGCGCCTGCTGCGCTCGGCCAAGACGGCGCTGAGCCGGGCGAGCGGCCGCGCGCCGCGGGCCTCGGCATGCTCCCGCGCTTCGACGACGAGAAACGCGCCGAGCGAGCCGAGCGCGACGCCGCCGCGGTCCCCGCGCTCCCAGACCGGGGCGAAACGGTCCTTGAGCGCGCTGCCGTCGAATTCATAAAGCAGCAGCAGGTCCGGCCTTTCGGCGTTGTAGGATCCGCCAACCAGCGCGATGTCGCTCTGCCCCGCGGCAATGCGCGCACGCGCGATACGCAGGCAGTCCACGCCCGCGGACTCCTCGCCCATGAAGGTCCGCGAGGAGCCGGTGACGCCGTGCACGATCGAGATATTACCCGCGAGCAGGTTGGAGAGCTGGGCAAGGAAGAGCGTGGGCCGCAGGTCGCTCATGAGCCGTTCGTTGAGAAACGCCGCCGGATCGCGCGCCTGCGCAAGGCCGCTCAAGATCGTCGAGTCGACGGCAAGATCGCGCTCGCCGCCGCCGGCGGCGACGATCATGTCCATGCGCGAGAGGATTTCGGCCTTGCCCTTCACGCCCGCGGAATCGAGTGCCAGGCCTGCGGCATAGACGCCGATGCGCTGCCAGTCCTCCATCTGCCGCTGGTCGCCCTTCCTCGGAATCTGTGCGTCGAAATTGAGCTTGACCAGCGGATGAATCACGAACGGCGCGAATGTCGTCGTATCGACATTCATTTCTCCCGCAGTGAGCTTCTGCCAATGCGCGTCGGGACCTTCGCCGAGACAGGAGACGATGCCGATGCCGGTGATCCAAGCCTCGCGGGGCGAGTCCTCAGTCATGGGTCAGCGCCTCACTGATCGGCAGGCCGATCGCCGCTGCGCGCTTGCGCATCTCGGTCGCAAAGCCGGGAGTGGGAAATTCCGTCAGGCGGAAGGTGATGTCGGCGTTGCAAACGAGCTTGCCCTCGCAGGTGATGCTGGCCTCCGTCATCGCGTAGCCGGACCCGGAATGACTGAGCACGGCCTCGGCGAGGAGTTGCTGACCGGGGGTGACGAAGCTGCGAAGCTTGGCGTCCTTCACCGCGGCAAGAAAGGGCATGCGCTGCAATTTGTGGGCCGCAACCAGCATCCAGCCCGCGGTCTGCGCCATGCATTCGATCAGGAGCACGCCGGGCATCAGCGGATAGCCCGGAAAGTGTCCCTCGAAGATCGTGCTTGTGTCCGGGACCTTCGCTTCGCAGGTGATGTTGCCGGCGGCAAGATCGAGCCTGACAACTCGATCAATCAACATAAAATACTCGAGCCGCATGGCCGCTGCGAGCTCACGCACCCTTGGCTGCGACCAGTTCGTCGACGCGGTCGCTCAGGTTCTTGAGCACGAAATACTGGTCGGTGGTCGCCTTGCCTTCGTTGACCTCCTGTGTCCACTGCTCGAGCGGCATCTTGATGCCGAAGGCCTTGTCGATGGCGAAGGCGATGTCGAGAAAGTCGAGACTGTCGATGCCGAGATCGTTGATCGCGTGGCTTTCGGGCTTGATGGAATCGCGCGGAATATCGCACGTCTCGGCGATAATATTGGCTATGGTATCGAAGGTGGTGGACATCATTAACTCGCTGATTGGCCTATCGTTCCGCCGATCCCCCGTCCGCGCGGCAAGAGCCTCGCGCACAAGGCGCGGGGCCCGCCGACGCGGCCGGCTGCCCGTATAGCGAACGAGCAGGTCGAGTTCAATGGCGGCGCCGCTCGCGCGCGCCCCTTGTGCCTTTACCGGCGAGGCCCGCTCACGTTGAGCGGCGCGCAGTCGTGTCGTCCTGACAGCACGCAGTCCTGGTTCCTGCGCAGATCCGCCATCGTGTCGGCGAGCCACAGACCGGCGCCGATCAGCACCAATATGAAAAGGAAGGCGAGGCCGTTGACGATCATGCGTTGCCGATAATCGTCGGGATCCTCGCCGGGCTCGCGCATATATTTCGCGAAATCCGGAATCGGCGGTCGCGACGCCGCGTTGGAATCCTTCTCGCGGCCGCCGCGGCGGAACGGAAGCACGCGATGCTCGGACGGTTCGGCGGGCGAGGGTGTCGAGGCCATGGCGCAAGTCTAGCACGGAAATCGCCGTCATTCGCCGCCGGCCGCGCGAGGGCGCGGCTCGACAGGAACGGTTACGCGAACTAGAGTGCCCGTCGCAGGATCGTGAGCATGGGCAGAACCGGCATCTCCAGAGCGCTCGTCGCGCTTGCGGCTGCCTATGCCCTCGCGCTGCACGGACTGCTGCCGGTGCTGTCGTTGGTGGCCGTCGCGCCCGGCGCGGCGGTCGTCTGCGCACCGGCGCATTCCGGCACGGCCTCGCCGCCGCTGCCGGGCAGCGATTGCCCCTGCGCGGCCGGCTGCGGCATGCCGTGTCATTGCGCGAATGCGTCCGTGCCGCCGCCGCCCACCGTCGTTGCGACCGCCTATCGTGCCGCCTCGATGCTTTCGGCCGGCGCGTCGGCGCCGGCCGATCCCGCAGCGCGCCTTGCGCCGTACAGGCCGCGCGCGCCGCCTCGTCCGGGACACGCATCCTGAACGTCAATGATCCGTCCTGTCGCGGGAGTGCGCGCGGCAGGACGCGTGTCCCCTGTGATGAGGAGATTGGCAATGTTGCGCTTCGTGGCCGCTGTCCTTGCGATCGCAGCGGCGTGTGCCGTTTCGTCGGCCAAGGCCCATGAGTACACCGTCGGCAGTCTGAAGATCGGACATCCCTGGACGCGCGCGACGCCGAAAGGCGCGACGGTCGCGGGCGGATATCTGACCGTCACCAATACCGGTTCAACGTCGGATCGTCTGATCGGCGGTTCGCTCGAGGGCGCCGACCGCGCCGAGATTCACGTCATGCGCATGGACAACGGCGTGATGACCATGCGCCCGCTGGCCGGCGGCATCGAAATCAAGCCGGGCGAAACCGTGAAACTCGAGCCGGGCGGCTATCATTTGATGTTCATCGGCCTGAAGGCGTCGCTGCAGCAAGGAAGCCGCGTCAAGGGCACGCTCGTGTTCGCCAAGGCCGGCACGGTCGCGGTGGAATTCGCGGTCGAAGGGCTCGGGGCGATGCACGGGGCCGACGATCATGCCATGCCGGGCATGCGGATGAATCACTGAGCGAGGGTGCAGCGGCGCAGGCGATACGCCGCGCCGGTCGCGATGGGCGCGGTCCCCGGCGTTGCGCCCGCTCACCTGCCGGACGGTTCCGTGAAGGCGAGCGGCGCGTCCTCGGGCGGCAGCATGCGGAAGACATTGAGCGTCATGGCGACCATCGCATAGTAGCCGAGCAGGCCGGTGAGCTCGACCATCCCCGCCTCGCCGAGGATCGCGCGCACGCGCTTGAACACCCGGTCGCTCACGCGCCGGGTCCGGTAAAGCTCGCGGACGAAGGCATAGATTGCGCGTTCGTCCTTGGCCGCGGATTTCGGCTCACGCCCGGCGCGCAATTCGGCGATCGTCTTCGGCTTGACGCCGGCGCGTTCGGCGATGGCGGCATGCGCGTGCCATTCGTACTGCGCACGCCAGAAACGGGCCGTGCAGAGGATGGCGAATTCCGACAGCCGCGGCGGAATGCCGGTGCGATAGCGGCAATGCGCGCCCAGCGCCTGCGCCAGCAGGCCGAAGCGCGGGGCGTGAATCCAGGCGGCAAAGGGACCGCGCAGTTCGAGCGCGGGGCCGCGCGGGCCCGCGCGCAGCGCGCGAACGAACTCGCGTTGCGCGTCGTCGAGCTCGGTTTCGGCAAGGACGGCAAGGCGGGGCGCGGGGCGCGGGGCAGGCATGAGATCATCCTGACGGGAAGCCGAGGGCGGGCGGAAACGGGCCGACTATATCCGAAAAAGCCGCCGGTCGAACACGGGACGAGCGCCGCCGCGCGGCGTTCCGGGGCGGCAGGCCACGGCCCCGCCTCGGCCGCCTTCGGACCTCACGTGGCGTTCGGCAATGCCTGGCGCGTGCGCGTCATACCCGCCCAGGGATCCGTGCGCAGGCGCGCGAGCCGGCGAAGCGTGCCGGACATGGTGTAGTGGCTTGCGCCCGCAAGCGCGGCGAGCTCCGACCAGGCGAGCGGCACCGCGACCGGCGCGCCGGGACGCGCGCGCGTCGAGTAGGGGGCGATCGCCGTCGCATCGCGGCCGTTGCGCAGATAGTCGATGAAGATGCGTCCGGTACGGCGTGTCCTGGCGGCACGCGCGACGTAGCGGCGCGGGTCGTCCTTTTCCATGGCGGTGGCCAAGGCGCGGGCGAATGTGCTCACCGCGTTCCAGGGGGCGGGGCGGATCGGCACCACCACGTGCAGTCCCTTGCCGCCGGTCGCCTTCACGAAGCTTGTGAGCCGCAGATCTTCGAGGCGGAGGCGGACCTCGCGGGCGGCCGCGACAACCGCGTCCCAGCCCACTCCCGGGCCGGGGTCGAGGTCGAACACGAGCCGGTCGGCGCGGCCAAGGTCGGCAATGGTCGAGCCGCGGACATGGATCTCCAGCACGCCGGCCTGGACCAGGGCGATCATCCCCTCGAGCCGATCGACCGCAAAGATCTCGTCATCTTTTTCCGGTACGAGATGGAGGCGATCGGCGGCGAGGCCGCTCTTCGCATGTTTCTGGAAGAAGCACGGACCCGTGCTGCCCTCGGGGCAGCGCAACACCGCGAGGGGCCTGCCGGCCACATGGGGCTTCATCCATTTCCAGACCGTCGCGTAATAGTCGGCGAGATCACGCTTGCGGACCGGGCCGTCGCGCCAGTAGACGCGGTCGGGATGGGTGAGGATCACTCCTGCGACGGAGACGGACGGGTCCGCCTGCCTCCCAGCGCCGCGGCGTGAGGGCGCCCGCGCGGCACTCCGCTTGTGCCGAGGGGATGCGGCTTTCGGGCTCTGCGCCGCCGCGGCGATCTGCGCCATGCTGCGTCCGCTTTGCACCGAGAGCGGCAGCTCCGCGAGGATGTCCTTGTCTCGTGCGGCGCGGGCCTCGGCATCGCGCTGCTTGATCAGCAGCCACAGCTTGCGCTTGCCGCTGTCGCGTCGGCGCATGCGAACCAGATGCCAGCCGCCCCGCAGTTTTTCACCATGGAGACGAAACGACAGGCTTCCTTCGGCAAGCCCGCGGCGCGGGTCTCCCTGGGGCTCCCAGCGGCCGCGGTCCCAGATCATCACGGTGCCGCCGCCATATTCGCCCTGCGGGATCGTGCCCTCGAACCTGGCGTAGTCGACGGGATGATCCTCGACCTGTACCGCCAGCCGCCGATCGCCGGGCACCAGACTCGGGCCTCGCGTCACGGCCCAGCTCTTCATGACGCCGTCGAGCTCGAGCCTCAGGTCGTAATGCAGGCGACGCGCGGCGTGTTTCTGAACGACGAACGCATATCCGTTCCTTGCGGCGGTCCTGCCCCTCGGCTCGGCGGTCGCGGAAAAACGTCGCTTGCGGTTGTAGGCATCGAGTGCGCGGTCGGCCCGTTTCATCCGCGCGCTCATGGTCCCCGTCGCGCCTCGGCGGCAGGCCGAGATCCGGCCGCGTGCGTCCGAGCGATGCTCGCGAGGGGCGCGTCGGCGGCGCCGCCGATCATGCGCCCTGCGCCGAGAACCGGCGACACATCTCCGTCATGCACCATCACGGGCGTGCGACCTCACCTCATGGCGGCATCGGCCTTTGCGACGCGCGCCGCAGACAAACATGCGAACCCACCCCATGGCAACCGCGGCGCGCGCGCCGGGTTCCGCCTCGCCCGTGCGCGCCATCGACTTCGGCGCGCGCCAAGCCGCGCCGTCTCGGCGGCACGATCCGTCGGGGCCTTGGCGCGCAGCCGGAATGCCCCCACATTACCGGAACATCCGCGCGCGGCTGTGGTTTGCACTGTCGAACGGGTGAGGCGTGAGGTCGCAATCATGAAAAATCCGCGTGTTGCCGTAGCCGCCGCCGCGGCGATGGTGCTTGTCCTCGTTCCGGTGGCCTTCGCCGTGGGCGCCCGTTCGGCAGGGCCCTCGCCCACGGACCTTGCGCTGATCGACGGCGTGATACAGCTCGTCGAGCGCGACTATGTGCGGCCCGTCGATGCGCATGAGCTCACCAAGGATGCGCTGAAGGGGATGCTCAACCGCCTCGACCCGCATTCGGACTACCTGGACGAGCAGGAATTCAGGGAGTCGCAGGCGGATATTTCCGGCAAATTCGGCGGCCTCGGCATCGAGATTTCGCAGCAGGGCGGTTTTCCCAAGGTGATCGCGCCGATCGACGGCACGCCGGCCGCGCGCGCCGGCCTTCAGCCGGGCGATTTGATCATCGCCGTCGACGGAAAGAACGTGCAGGGGGAGAATCTCGATAAAGTCGTCCGCATACTCCGCGGCAAGCCGGGGACCAGCGTGAAGCTGACCATCGCGCGCGGCGACCAGCCGCCGTTCGTCGTATCGATCACGCGCAGCATCATCCAGGTTCAGACGGTGAAAGCGAAGCTCGAGCCGAACGGCATCGGCTATCTGCGGATCACGGAATTCGCGGCGGACACGCCCAAGGAAGTCAAGAAGGCACTGAGCGATTTGCGGCTTGAAGCGGGCGCGCCGCTCAAAGGCCTCGTCCTTGATCTGCGCAACGATCCCGGCGGGCTTCTTACCTCGGCGGTCGCGATTGCCGGGGATTTCCTCAAGGGCGGCACCGTGGTGACCATTCGCGGCCGACGCAGCGCCGATAATCAGAGTTACCAGGTGCCGCCCAACGAGGCGATCTTCGCGGAGCCGCCGATGGTGGTTCTCATCAACGGTGCATCCGCGTCCGCCTCCGAAATCGTGGCTGGCGCGCTCCAGGATCGCAAGCGGGCCACCATCATGGGCACGCAGAGCTTCGGCAAGGGCTCGGTGCAGACGGTAGTGCCGCTCAACGGTCACGGCGCGTTGCGGCTGACGACGGCGCTGTACTACACGCCCGGCGGCCGTTCGATCCAGGGAAGCGGCATCACGCCCGACGTGGTGGTGGAGGCGCCCAAAGAGCAGCAGATTGCGGGCGTCATTCTGCCGCACGAAAGCGAGCTGCGCGGCGCCTTCCGCAACCCCGGTGCGGTCAATCGCAAGGACGACAAGACGCAGGCCGTCGAACAGCGGTATTCGGCGCCGATCAGGGCCGATCTCATCGGTACCGACGACGACGCGCAGCTCAAGGCGGCGCTCGACTATCTTTCCCGCAATCTCGGCAAGGCCACGGAGCGACAGAAGGGCTGAGCGGGCATTTCCCGCCTGCGCATCCGCGCAATGCGCGGCCCTCGTGCCGAGCCTTTCCTTGCGGCGGAGGGCGGAGGCGGCCGTGCCGCCCGTGCTACGGACGCTCGCCTCCGGCGAGCACCGCGCGCGTCTGGTCGTCGGGGCCGAACTCGTCGGCGCTGTTGATCGACAGCAGTTCGGCAAGCCGGGTTCGCGCGCGGTTGACGCGCGACTTGATGGTTCCCACGGCGCAGCCGCAGATATGGGCGGCCTCCTCATAGGAGAATCCGGACGCCCCCACGAGGATCAGGGCCTCGCGCTGATCAGGCGGCAGTTGGGCGAGCGCCTCGCGGAATTCGCGAAACTCGACCCGTCCGGGCTGCTCCGGCTGAGACTTGAGCGTCTCGGCGTAGCGCCCTTCGCCGTCTTCCACCTCGCGACGCCGCTTGCGGTATTCCGAGCGGAAATGGTTGCGCAGAATGGTGAACAGCCATGCGGACATGTTGGTGCCGGGCTGGAACGACTCGATATTGGCCAGCGCCCGCAGCAGGGTTTCCTGGACCAGGTCGTCGGCTCGGTCGACGTTCCCGCACAGCGAGATGGCAAAGGCGCGGAGGCTGGGCACCGCGGCAAGCACGGCTTTCCGGACTGACTCGTCCATGGGCATTACGGCTGCCTGTCCTTGTCTTCTTTGGCGTCGATGCGGTTGATGAGTTCGGCGAACCGTTCCGGTACGCCCTGGTTCACCACTTGGTCGTACATGGCGCGGAGCTGCTGTCCGAGACGGGCCTGCACCTCGCGCGTCAGCTTGGCCGGTTTGTGGTTCGGCTTCTTGGTTCGGGTTGCTGCGGACTCCACCATCTGTGCCTGCTGCGCCGGTGGCTTGCTACGCTCGTTCATCGCCGTTCCCGTAATGCTCACGCCAGCATCGCGCCACTGGCCGCGAGCCCCCGTCTGGTGTTCATCCAAAACCCATGACGAGGCAGAAGGTTCCCCGCAATCGGGAACTTTTTTATGGATGCGGCGTTGGCTGATCCGTCCTATGCTGGCCGGACATGTCGGGGGGTGTGACCGGCAAAGGGGGACGTGTCTGCATCGGGTCGGGAGGGATTATTGTCGACATCTCAGGCAGTTGCACAGCATCTTCCCTATCTTCGCCGCTACGCGCGCGCACTTTCGGGCAGTCAGGCTTCGGGAGATGCCTATGTGGCGGCCACGCTTGAAGCCCTCGTCGAGGATCCGAAACTGCTCGACACCGGCGCCTCCACCCGGGTCGCCCTCTACCGGCTGTTCACGAAGATCTGGAGTTCGGTCGCCCTGAATGGCGGGCCCGGCGGCGCGACCGCGGCCGACGAGCCGGTCGAAAGGCATCTGTCGCAGATTTCCCCGATGCCGCGGCAGGCCTTCCTGCTCGTCGCGCTGGAGGGGCTTTCGGAAGACGATGCGGCCAAGGTCCTGGACATCGACGTGCCGCGGTTGCGCGCGCTGGTCGAGGAGGCGGGCCGCGAGATCGCCCAGGAGATCGCGACCGACGTGCTCATCATCGAGGACGAGGCTTTCATCGCGCTCGATCTCGAAAGTCTCGTGGAAAGCCTCGGCCATCGCGTGCTCGGCGTCGCCAGAACCCACAAGGAGGCGGTGGCGCTGGCCAAGACGAAGCGGCCGGGCATCATTCTCGCCGACATTCAATTGGCCGACGGCTCGTCGGGGCTCGACGCGGTCAACGAGATGCTGCGGTCGTTCGAAGTCCCGGTCATTTTCATTACCGCCTATCCCGAACGTTTCCTGACCGGCGAACGACCCGAGCCCGCTTTCCTCATCGCCAAGCCATTCCAGCCGACGACGGTTTCGGCGGTCCTCAGTCAGGCGCTGTTCTTCGAACGCAACGCGCACCGACGCGAGCGGCGCGCGAGCTAGGAACGGGACTTCGGTGGCCAATGCTCCCCGGTTCTTCCCCGACGTTCCTCCTTCCTCGCGCGACAGGAAGGATCAGGGTCGCCGCGGCGACCGCGTGAGCTTGCCCTGCCGCCGCAGCGCGTCATCCGCCGCGCCGCCCCGGGCGTGACGCCGGCATCCGCGACGCTGCGGCATTTCCGCCAGCGCTGCGGGAAGAGGCCGAGCGGCGGAACGAAGGCAGCGACGTGTCGTCGCAGGAGAGAGGGAAACATCGGCGATCATGCCGGGCTTCCGACGATTTGACCCACGGGGGCGATGAACGGGTGACCAGCGGATCGGGTCAGCGATTGACAGCACGGCGATGCGGCATGTTCATTCGAAGGCCGATTGCCGATCATGAAAACCGGCCGGACCGAGTCGATGGAAAAGATCGGTACAGCCGGATCTGAGCGCAGAGCCGCCATGGCACGTCAGATGTCGGAGGCGGAAAATTCCGAAGTGGCGAAGCTGCTGGCGGAGTGCCGGCGGCTGCAGGCGCAGATCGACGCGCAGGCCTCCGAGCTCAAGCTGCTGCAGGCCCGTTTCGCGCGCTATGAAAACGCGTTGCGCGGCTCTCAGGTGATTGTCTACACGCAGGATCGCAACCTCCGTTACACCTCGATCAGCCAGGCCATGCTCGGCCGCTCGGTGGAGGAGATCCTCGGGCGCACCGACGACGAGATCCTGCCGCGGGAGGTCGGCCAGCAGATCATTGCGATGAAGCGCGAAGCGCTGGCAAGCGCGCAACCGAAACGAACGGAAATCGCCCTCGAGGACGCACACGGCCTGCGCTGGCACGATCTCCACATCGAGCCGCTGCGCAACGATGCGGGAATCGTCGTCGGGCTCGCATGCGCGGCCGTGGACGTGACGGAACGCAAGGAGGGCGAGGCGCATTTGCGCCTGCTGCTGCGCGAATTGACGCATCGTTCGAAGAACCTGCTCGCGGTGATCCAGGGGATGGCGCGGCAGACCGCCCGGCATGCCGATTCGATCGACACTTTTCTCGATCAGTTCGGGGCGCGGCTCCAGGCGCTCGCCGCCTCGCACGATCTGCTCGTGCGCGAGAGCTGGCACGGAGCGTCGATCGACGAACTCATCCGCTCGCAACTTGCGGTCTATATCGACCGCAACGGCAGCCAGATCGCGATCTGCGGTCCCGCGATCGCGCTCAAACCGGAGGCTGCGCAGAACCTGGGGCTTGCCTTCCACGAGCTGGCGAGCAACGCCGCCAAATATGGGGCGCTCTCGATTCCGGAGGGTCGCCTGTCGATCACCTGGGAGCGCCGGGAAGGCCGCGACGGTCGCGGGCTGCAGATCGACTGGCATGAACGGAACGGGCCCAAGGTCAAACCGCGCGGCCGACAGGGCTTCGGGACGATGGTGATCGAGCGCAACCTGCCACGCGCCATCGACGCGAGCGTCGAACTGACCTTCGATCCGGAGGGCGTGCGCTGCCGCATCGCCATCCCCGACCGGCAGATCCTCGCCGCGCGATGACGGCTCGAGGGTTGCGTCATGCGCAAGCCGCGGCCGCGGGGAAGTGGAACCGCCCGGAACCCGCGCGGGGGTTCTGCGTTGGTAGGCAAGTATTCACAATGGAAAAAGGGAGCCAGCTCCATGCGCGTGTCTCTGAAGACTCTCTCGTTGGCCGTGGTCATCGCAACGGTTGTGGCGCCGGCCGCCGGCTTCGCCCAACGCGGGCCTCGTCACGCGGCGGAGGTCGAGCGGACGAAAGTCGGCACGCTGAGCTGCGACATATCGGCCGGCATCGGGGCCATCATCGCGTCGCAGAAACAGGTCACCTGCATGTTCACGCCCTCGCAGCCGGGCCCGCGCGAGGTCTACACCGGTACGATCTCGAAATTCGGGCTGGATATCGGCGCGACCTCCGGCGGTGAAATGATCTGGGCCGTCTATGCGCCGAGCACGCGTCGCCATGGCGCGCTCGCCGGCACCTATACCGGTGCGACCGCCGAAGCCACCGTGGGCGCGGGGCTTGGCGCCAACGTACTGATCGGGGGATCCAACCGGACCGTGGCGCTGCAGCCGCTCTCGGTCCAGGGTCAGACCGGCGTGAACGTCGCGGCCGGCGTCGCCAGTCTCGAGCTGCGGCCGGCGCGCTGAGGGCCGCCGGCAGGCCGCCCGCGGACGGATACCGGGCGCGGCATTCGGGCGGAGCGCAGCACTCGCGCCCGCCGCATTCCCTCGGATCGACGATGTCGCGGCGCCGATAGCCTCGGCGCCGCGACGCGTCGCGGTTCGGGCGATCACTCGAGAAGAAAGGCGTCGTGATAGGCGCCTTGAACCTGCCCGCCCGGCACCGGCCCGCCGCCCGGCACGTGGATCCGATCGCCGATCACGGCGCAGGTCGCGCCGTGCAGGCCGTGCCGCGGCACACGCATCGGCGCGAGCGCCTCCCAGCGGTCGGTTTTCGGATCGTAGGCTTCGTTGGTGCCGAACACGCGGCCCGTGGCCTCGCCGCCGAACACGACGATCCTGCCTTTGACATAGGCGCATGAGGGTCCGCTGCGCGGGGTGGGTAGCGGCGCGCGGAAGCTCCACGCGTCGCTTTTAGGATCGTAGACGGCGTTGAGACCCGTATTGAAATCGTAGGAGTCCATGCGTCCGCCGATCGCGTGAATCATCCCGTCGACCACCGCCACTCCCATGTGATCACGCTGGCCGACGAAGGGCTGCGTCCCGGTAGAGCCGCGCATGCCGGCGAGGATGACGTATTTGTCCGCTTCGGGGTCGTAGACCTCGTGCCATTCGACCGAGCGCACGTCGCGGCCGCCAAGCAGGTGGATCTTTCCGTCGAGCACGACCGCCGAGGCGGCGCCGCGCGGGCGGCTCAGCGGCGCGATCGGCGACCAACGATCGGCGGTCGCGTCATAGACGAAGCATTTCGAATGCGGACAGCGGTTCTGCTCGATGAAGCCGCCAAAGGCATAGATCCTCGGCCCAATGGATGCGGCCGCGACATGGTTGCAGGCGATCGGGTAGGGCGCCTTCAGCGACCACTGGCCCGCCTGCGGGTCGAATACCTGATGAAAATTCTGATCGACGCGATGCAGGGCATAGCCGGCGATCGCATGGATCCGTCCCTGACATTCGACGACGGCATGTTCGCCGGTCGGGACGGGCATGCGCGGCTGCTCGAGCCATCTCCCCGGGCGCGCGGCGGGCGGCGCGACGCTGGTCATGTAGCGCTGTTTCTCGACCGTCCTGGGGATGTCGGTGATCGAAGGATCGTTGAGACCCATGAAGAGCGGAAGGTTGTCCACTGACATGATCGCCTCAATTGACGCATCCGGGCACCGCCTCCTTCAGGAGGCGGCGGGTGAGAAGGAGACCCTCGCGCGCGACCTCGATCGGCGGGCGGGCCCACAAGTCGGGGTTGGGGGCTTCATAGGAGAGATAGCCGGTATAGCGCTTTTCGGCGAGCAGGCCGAACACGTCGCGCCATTTCACCACGCCCTTGCCGGGCGGCAAGCGGTCCGTGGGTCGCCGCACGCCGGTCACGGGCACGGGCGGCACGTCGCTGTACTGGAAGCAATAGATCTTGTCGGCCGGCAGCGCGGCGAAACCGCGGCCGCCCGCGCCCGAGCGCTCGAAGTGGTAGGTGTCGATCAAATAGCCGCAGTTCGGCCTGTCCGCGCCCTCGACAAGGCGCTGTAGCACCTCGAGACGATTGAGCACGTCGTGCTGGGAGTTGAATTCGATGGCGAGTTTCAGCCCGTATTCCCCGGCGATGTCCGCCGCGCGCTTGAGATAGTCGATCGCCTGCGGTATCGGCCCATTGAGCTGTCCCGGCGCGCTCATCAGCATGGTGCAATTGAGTGCGACGGCGTTCTCGCAGGTCTCGCGAAATACCGCGAACAAACGGACGCTTTCCTCGCCGGCGGCGAACAGCCAGCCATATTCGACCCCGAGCACGCCCACCGGCATGCCGCTGCGCTGGATGAGCTCGACCACCTCGCCGTTGCTCATGCCGGCCTCGAAGCAGCGCTTGAAGTCGGTGCGTCGAAGCTCGACCGCGTCGAAACCTGCCGCCTTGGCGGCGGCGAGACCGTCGGCAAGCGGCGTGGTGTCGATGGTCCACATGTGCAGGGCAAGACGTCCGAACTTTGCTTCCATCGGCGATGCTCACGGATTCTCGTACTGAAGGATGTACAGGCCGGCATTGGTGTCGGTCATGTACATCACGCCGTCCGTCGCGACGAATACGTCGCAGGACTGGATCACGCGCGTCGCCTCCGGGCGGAAGTCGACGAGCCGTTCCGGCGGCGGCGGAACATAGTAGCCCGCGGGCTTGGGCCGGAACGGGTCGGACAGATCGAAGACGCGCAAACCGGCATTGTGATAGGTCGCAAAGATCAGGGTCTCGCTCTGCAGCGAACCGGGACGGTTTTCGTGCAGGTTGTGCGGCCCGAATTTGCCCCCCTTGCCGCAATAGTCCTCTTCGCTCGGCGTGGGCAGGGTCGCGATGGTGACGGGATTGTGCGGCGCGCGGACGTCGAGCACCCAGGTGTAGGCGATCCCGTCGGCGCAGTTGCTGGAAGTCGCTTCGTCGGCCACGACGAGGAGGTTGCGGCCGGGGAGGGGAAGCGGCGTGTGCGTGCCGCCGGCAAAGGGCGGCGACCAGTTGACGTGGCTCACGAGCCTGGCATGCGCGGGGTCGCGGATATCGTGCACGGTCAGTCCGCCGTCGCGCCATGCCCCGTAGGCGAGGTGTCCGGCGGTGATCGCATGATGCGCGGCATGGCGCCGCCCGCGCCAGGCGGGGCGCTCGCCGCCCGCGAGCCACATGCCTGGCAGCCACCAGCGCCCGGCAAGCCGTGGCCGCGCCGGATCGCTCATTTCGATCGCCACCATGATGTGGTCGGTGAATCCCTCCAGGTGCGCCGAGGCATAGGCGTAGCGCTCGCCCACCCACCAGATGCGGTGCAGGCCGAGGCCGGGAATCTCGAGGAAGGCGATCTCGCGCGGCGCGGCGGGTTGCGACACGTCATAGACGCGCAGACCGGCGGCGAAGCCGCCGGCTGCCTCCCGCAGCGAGTCGGTGAGGGAGGAGGTGAAATAGTCCTTCTGTCGCGCGAACCTGGCGAGCGCCCATACATTGGCCCCATTCACCGCGAGCAGAATCCCGTCATGCACCTGGATGTGGTGCGAGCGCGTGTTGGGCGGAGCGGGAAGAAAGACGACCGGCCGCGGACGCCGCGGATCGTCGACGTCGATAACGCTGATGCCGTCCGAGAACATGTGACCGATGAAGGCATGCCGCTTATAGACCATGACCTGCGTGCCGTCCGGCCGTCCGCCCTGATCGCTGCGCGCGAGGAAGCGGATGTTGGCGGTATGGGCCGCGCGCGGCGGGTCGGCCGGCGCGGTGGCGCTTTTGACGGTGTCGCCGCCGTTCATATCGGCAATTCTCCCTGACGCGGAGCCCGACCCAGGGCCGGGCTCCGCCGCTGGTGCGGCCGCGCCCCGCCTCTCAGCCGGTCGGCGCCGCGATCTCGTCAAGACCCTTCTGCCGCGCCTCGGGACCGAGCTGCGTGACGGAGACCGCCGCGACCACCAGCAGGATGGCGAGGCAGACGAAGACGGTGGTCAGGCCGTAGGCGTTCTGCACCCACAGGATGGTCGGCATGATGAACGCCGTCGCGAGCCGCCCGACGCCTGCGGCCCAACCGAAGCCGGAAGCCCGTGCATTGGTCGGGAACACCTCGGAGGCGAAGATCTGCATCGCATTGCCCGAGACCTGCACGAAGAACACCATGACGAATCCGGCGACCATGAGCTGGGCCGGGGTCGCGGCGTTGGCGAAGGCGATCGCCATGATGGCGGCGCCGACGAAGGCCAGGATCGAGGTGATCTTGCGGCCCCATTTGTCGAGCGCGTACATCATGAAGATGCTGGCGCACGGCACGGCGAAATTCATCGCCAGCGTGTATTGCAGCGATTTGGTGATGGTGAAGCCCTTGGCATTCATCATGTTCGGCAGCCAGGCACCGAGGCCGATTGCCACGCCGAAGAACGCGGTGAAGCAGATCATGCCGGCGATGACGCGAACCGGGAACATGCGGAAGACGACTCCGAAGGGATCGCTCCGGGTATTGCTGGCGGCGCTGGTGGAGAGTTCTGTCAGCGCCGGTGTGGCGATCCCCAGCCGTCCGAGCACGTCGAGTGCCTGCTGCCCCTTGCCGTGCGTCGCGAGATAGCGGGGCGATTCCGGCAGCGTGAAGCGGAAGACCCACACGATCAGCGCGCCGATGCCGATCAGCAGCCATACCCCGCGCCAGACGCTGGCGGCCTGCTCGGGCGCGGCAAAGATGCTCCCGAACAGCAGGACGAGCGCGGTCCCGAGCGGCCATACGCAGGCGCCGCCGATGAAATGGATGAATGCCAGGATGCGGCCGCGGATGGCCTTGGGCGAATATTCGCCGGCATAGGCGAAGCAGAGCGGCTGCTCGGCGCCGAGGCCGAGGCCGGCGATGAAGCGACAGATGATGAGCAGCGTGACGCTCGGCGACAGCGCGCCGAGGATCGTGAAGAGGCCGAACAGGAGCAGATTGAACTGATAGATGAAGCGGCGGCCGAAGCGATCGCTGAACTGTCCCTGGCCGGCGGTGCCGATGAACATGCCGAAGATGGTGGCGCTGCCCACTGCTGCCACTTCGGCACCGGTCGCGAAGTTGGATTTGAGGATGTACGGCACCAGCGAGCCGAAGATGGTGAAGTCGATGACGTCGAAGAAATAGCCCGCTGCGATGAGCGCGATGACGCGGCGATGCAGCGGGGATATTTTCGCCTTGTCCAGCGCGTCGCCGACAAAGGCTTCGATGGTCTGAGCCACGGCGTTTCTCCCTACCCCGTTTCGGCGGCGCCGTGCATGTGGAGACGATCGTTCTTGGACGCCGCCCGGCAACAGGATGATGCAAAAACCGCCAATTGCCTAGGGCAGGGTCCCGCGGGATCAAATCGCTGCCGCCGTCGCGAGGAGCCCCGCAGGACGACGCAGCGATCCAAGGAAAGTCGGCCTTTTCGTTCCGGATTGCTTTGCCTGGCGCGCCGTGCGCGCCATGGCGCGGTCGCGATCACCGAAATCCGTCATCAAGCGCGGTGCGTCGGGATTGAACCGCCGTGGCCGTCCAACATTCTGCCGGCGCACGATCTTTTTTCGAAAACCGGGTCCCGTTTTTCGGGATGATCCGCCGTCCCGCATTATTCCGCATGGCTCTTGCGGCGCGCGGTGGCGCGCGTGGATTTCGCTAAATGAAAGATGCCGCGCGGACGCGATCCCCGGCCGGTCCGGCCGGCCTGTCCGCGCGGCGCGCTCTTGCGCAGAAATGCGGCGCAAAGGACGAGGTCGAATTCACGATAGTTGTTGGTGATCTCCTCGCCGCGGCGGATGTGGCGACGGGCGACGGCATAGCCGTTGCTGAGATAGGTATTCGGGTCGTCCGAATGGTTCATATGGTGGTCGTGGTCGGCGGTAAGGAGAATCTCGCCGTCCACGCGGTAGCCGTGCTGACGAATGAAGTCGCGCGCCGGTTTCGGCAACCGGGCAAATTCCTCGGGCGAATAGGCACGGTCAAAGCCGTCGACGAAGCGCCATATCTTCGTGCCCTTGCGAATGAACTGAGCGGCGAAGACGCCGAGGCCATGGATCGGGCTTTTGTCGAGATAGGTTTTGACGAGCAGCATGGGATCGTTCTTCCGTTTGCGTGCGATGGGGCGTCCCGCACGGTGAGCCGCGTCCCTCGCGCCGCCGCCTGCGGGCGCTCGAGTTCCGCTACGCGGCGTCTTCAAGGAGCGTCAGCAATGCGCGCAGGAGGGCCTGCGGCGAAGGGGGACACCCCGGGACATGAAGATCGACCGGCACCACGTCGGACACGCCGCCGACGCATGCATAACTCCCTTTGAAAATGCCGCCGTCAACGGCACACGCTCCCACGCCGACCACCCACTTGGGGTCGGGTGTCGCATGGTACGTGCGTTCCAGCGCCTCGCGCATGCTCCTGGTCACGGGTCCGGTCACCATCAGCACGTCGGCATGGCGCGGAGAGGCGACGAAACGGAGCCCGAAGCGTTCGAGATCGTAGAACGCATTGTTGAGCGCCTGGATCTCCAGCTCGCAGCCGTTGCACGAGCCGGCGTCGACCTGGCGAATCGACAGGCTGCGGCCGAGCCTCCGGCGTGCCGCACGATCAACCTCGGCGCCGAGCTCGGCGAGGAGCGCCTCGTCCGCTGCGGCCGGCGCTTCGGTGAGCGGCCGGCGTACCAGGCTTTCGAAAAGGATTCTCCGCATGACGTTGGCCTAGAGATCGTGTCCCGAGTAGGAGCAGTTGAACGACTTGTTGCACAGCGGAAAGTCCGCGACGATGTTGCCCTCGATGGCGGCCTCCAGGAGCGGCCACTGGAACCACGAGGGGTCGCGCAGATGACAACGCGCGACGCGGTCACCTTCGATCCGCAGCCACACGAGCACGTCGCCGCGGAATCCCTCGACGAGCCCGAGGCCTTCCCGGATGCTCCCGTCAGCCCCATGCACGGCGTTCCTGATCGGTCCGTCGGGCAGCCGCCGCAAAATCTGCTCGATCAGGGCCAGGCTTTGCTCGACCTCGCGAATGCGGACCCAGACCCGCGCGTTGACATCGCCGGCGTCGAACACCGCGAGGTCGAAATCGAGTCGATCATAGGGTGCATAGCCCGGCCGCTTGCGCGCGTCGTAGGCGCGGCCGCTCGCGCGGCCGACATAGCCGCCGGCGCCGAATTGCCGCGCCAATTCGCCCCGCACAATGCCGGTTCCGGCGGTGCGGTCCTGCAGCGAGGCCGTGTTGTCATAGAGGTCGACGAGCTTCGGAAAGGTCCGATGGATGTCCTTCGTCAGCGCGCGCAGCCTCGCCATTCC
>Ga0209810_1002227_pt1 | contig 24119 bp, 18 predicted proteins | sample Coa_R1_7_FD_187159 | JGI IMG/M metagenome (GOLD analysis project Ga0209810, IMG submission 187159) | Surface soil microbial communities from Centralia Pennsylvania, which are recovering from an underground coalmine fire - Coalmine... | ecosystem: Environmental > Terrestrial > Soil > Unclassified... | reverse complement strand
AGACTGGCGGTACGGCGTTGGGTGAGACCTCGACGAGGTCGAGGTTCCGGTCACGGGCAATATCAAGCGCGCGTCCAGGGGGCATAACTCCGATCATTTCTCCGTTCTCATCGATCAAACGGATTTCACGCGCACGAATGCGCTCATTCACGCGAGTCTCGCGTGCGCGGTCGTTCCCCCGAAAATCCCTGTTAATAGGCTAATCCTCCCTTTTTTCTAAAGCAATTCTACAGTATGGTGTCCGGGCCTCATAAAGTTTACCATATCCCCTCCCGTAAGTCAATGAAATTTTACGGGTGAGCGGTCGGCACGATGATTAAACTTCTACTGTATCGAAGACGCCGATGGTGCGGAACTTGCGGTAGCGTTGTGCAAGCAGGTCATCGGTGGAGAGTTGCTGCAGGTCGTGCAGGTTGCGCACAAGGGCGGCTTTGAGGTTATCGGCGGCCAGGCGATAGTTGTGGTGCGCGCCGCCCAGCGGTTCGGGGATGAGTTCGTCGATCAGGCCGAGCGATTTGAGCTGGCGGGCGCTGATGCGCATGGCCTCGGCTGCCTGCGGGGCGAAGGCTTTGTCGCGCCAGAGAATATTGGCGGCGGCCTCCGGCGAGGCGACGGCGTAGATGGTGTATTCCATCATCAGGATGCGGTCGGCGACGCTGATGGCGAGCGCGCCGCCACTGCCGCCCTCACCGATGACGGCGGCGATGATGGGGACGCGCAGGCTGGACATCAGGTAGAGATTCTCGGCGATGGCGGTGGCCTGCCCGCGTTCTTCATCTCCCAGCGCGGGAAAGGCTCCGGAGGTGTCGATCAGGCAGATAACGGGGAAACCGAATTTTTCGGCCTGTTTCATCAGGCGGGCCGTTTTGCGGTATCCTTCGGGGTGCGGCATGCCCAGGTTGCGGAATTGCTTCTCCTTCATGTCGCGTCCCTTCTGATGACCGATGAGCATGACGTTCTGGTCTTCCAGCCGCGCCATACCGGCTACGATGGAATGGTCATCGGCATAGATACGATCGCCGTGCAATTCGAAGAAATCTTCAAAGATTAGAGGAACGTAGTCCAGGGTGTAGGGGCGGTCTTTGTGGCGCGCAACCTGTACCGTCTGCCATTCGCTGAGATGGCTGTAGATTTCCTCTGTCTGGTGGCGCAATTCGCGTTCCAGATCATGTAATTGCTGGTGTTCCTCCGGTTTGAGACGATCTCCCTTACGCTGCAGAGCAACGATACGTTTTTCCAGTTCGGCCAGCGGCTTCTCAAATTCAAGGTCGTAAGCCATTGCATCTTCCTCTCTCTTTATTCGCCGGTGCTTTTGAGGGCCGTGAGTCTGCTGCCAGTTTCAACACCGGGGTGGGCATAGAGGCGCAGCAACTTCGCGAGCGTCTGGCGCAGGTCGCGGCGGTGGACGATGGCGTCGATCATGCCGTGCTGGAGAACAAATTCGGAGGTGACGGCGCCTTCCGGCAGTTTGATGTGCATAAAGCCCTCGATGACACGCGGGCCGGCAAAACAGATAAGCGCGCCCGGTTCGGCCAGAATGACATCGCCGAGCATGGCAAAGCTGGCGGTCACGCCGCCAGTTGTCGGGTCGGTCAGCAGGCTAAAAAATGGGATGCGCGCCTCTCCGAGCCGGGCAAGCGCGGCTGAGGTTTTCGCCATTTGCATGAGCGAGTAGAAGCTTTCCTGCATGCGCGCGCCGCCGGAGGCAGAGGCGATGAGCAGGGGAATGCGCTGCTCCGTAGCAGCTTCGATGGCGCGGGTGATCTTTTCGCCCACGCCCGAACCCATGCTGCCGCCGATAAAACGGAAGTCCATGATGGCCAGTTCGATCGGCATACCTTCGATGGCGCCATGACCAATGACAACCGCCTCGTTGAGCTGCGAGTTTTTGCGCTCGTCGCTCACCTTTTGCGCGTAGACCTGCAGGGGGCTGACAAATTTGAGCGGGTCGGCCGCCGTGATCTCACGGTCCGTCTCCACAAAGCTGTCCGGGTCGACCAGCAGGGCGACGCGCTCATGGGCGGAGAGCTTGAAATGGAAGTTGCAGCGCGGGCATACTTTGAGATTCTTTTCCCAGTCACGTCCAACCAGCAGTTCTTTGCATTTCGGGCATTTGACTGCCAGATTTCCTCCAACGGGCAATCCAGGACCCAGTTTAGTCATCTTTGCAGATGGCTGGGTCGACGGGGGATCAGCCTCTTTGACCATGAGATATGCCTCCTTATTCATCTTGCGGGATGAGCGCAGTGACGAAACTTTGCGGTTCAAACGGTGCCAGATTCTCGACTTTCTCACCGGTACCGACAAACTTGATGGGGACGCCCAGATCATCGGCAACGGCGAAGGCGAAGCCTCCTTTCGCGGTGCTGTCCAGCTTGGTGATAATCACACCGGTCAGCCCGACGTCTTCGGCAAATTTGCGCGCCTGCAACAGCGCGTTCTGGCCAGTGGTGGCGTCAATGACGATTAATAGTTCATGCGGACCATCAGGGATAAACTTCTGGATCACTTTATTAATCTTCTTTAATTCTTCCATCAAATTATATTTCGTATGCAGGCGCCCTGCCGTATCGACAATCAGAACATCGGCCCCGCGCGTGGTGGCGGCCTGGAGAGAGTCATAAACGACGGCCCCCGGATCAGACCCCTGATTCTGACTGATGACGGGAACGCCGATGCGCTCGCCCCATACTTTGAGCTGTTCGATGGCCCCGGCGCGGAAGGTATCGGCGGCGGCCAGCACGACGCGGTGTCCCTCGCGGGTGAGTCGGTAGGCCAGTTTGGCAATGCTGGTGGTTTTGCCGGAGCCATTGACGCCGATCACCAGGATGACGGTCAGGGGCGACTGTCGAGAGAAGTTGAGGTTCGCCGGCTTCCCCAGCAGGCTCGCCAGTTCCTGGCGTAGCGCGTTCTGTAGCTGTTTCGTGGTGCGCATATTCTCGGTTGCCGCACGCTCATGCAGGCGTTCCATCAACCATACAGTAGTGCCAGGTCCCACATCGGCGCTCAACAGGGCCTCCTCTAACTCATCCCACGTATCTTCAGTAATCAGTTTTTCCTGTTGCAATGTCTGGCCGCCCATCCGGTTAAAAAACTGGCGGGTGCGGTCCAGACTGGCTTTAAATGGATTAAAACGTTCAGGCATAACAATTCCTCCCTTCCCTGTTCGCCCATATACTATCACTTCCCGGCTCGCTATAGCAACATATGATAAGATGATAGACATGAACAGAAGGCAAAAGGAACGGCTCCCTTTGCCTTCTGCCCTTGCTCCATACCGCCATTCGCCGTATATAGCCCGGCTCTCATTTTCCAATGAGGGAGTTGGAAAACTCAGGAGCGATTGCCGCGATACGAATGGAGAGATCCGTCGCTGATCGGCTCATTGATAATGATATCGCCATTGCGGATCTTGATGTTGTACAGGCACGCGGGGTTTGTGCAAACCCAGGCCTTGTACTCGATGGAAGCTCCCTGGCTGCCGAAGTCCGAGAGCGGGACTAAATCACCTTCACTACACTTGCGACACCGGGGAAACGCATTTTCCACGAAATCGCCTCCTTCCTTCCCTTCTGGAGGGTTTACTCGCCAACACAACTCGCCGCCGTGTCCGCACAGTGCTAGACCGGCGAAGAAGTTAGCCGGGGGGAGCCTCCGCCTCTGCATCCGCATCCCCACTCCTGGCAGTGACTGCCCAAACTGGCACTATCATACCATAGATTGCCTCTGCTGTCAGCAAAGAAATGAAGTTTTTTTCATCTCCTGTGCCAGTATCCCTCACGATTCCCCGCTCCAGCTCAGCCTCATGGGAACCCATTACTGGCCCACCGCAGCCCAATCTATGGCTATTCACAGCCAGCCTGGCAACGTCTGCCGTATACTCTTAGCATAACAGGTGTTACAAGATACGTCAAGCGTTCAGTGACAGTTTTTTCATGAGTTTGTATCTTTCTTTTTACGCCGCCTGCCTGTGGAATTTTCCCCACATCTGGAAATCTGTTCCGCGCTTAGAGCATATGCCATGCCATGACAAAGGCCCCTTGACGTGTCGTCCTGAGTGAAGCGAAGAATCAGCGACAGCGAAGAATGACATGTCCCGGCCACTTTCTCATGGCATGCCATGACAAACGCCTCCTGGCATGTCATGCCAGAGGGCGTTTCTCTTGCCACAACACAGGCGAGACAACCCCTTTAGAAGCGAACAGAAATGCCGATTGAGATAACGTGACGGGTGCGCGCGCCGGTGATGCACGCCGGTACATGATGAACAATAATGAGATATATACCCCGTCCTGCTTTCTGGCACGATTCTTGCTCTTAAGAAAAGTGGGAAGCGATATCAGTAGAGACGGTTTTCCCGAACGTACATACGTTTGACCGAATAGCGCGCTTCTATCAAGGATTGATACTAAGGAGAATGCTCATGGCGACAAAAAGGATGAGAGCTTCTATCGTCGATAGCGAAACGGCTGTACTACCAGGCAAGAAGCGGCATGCCAGACAGAGCAGTATCTGCGACGAGGCCGATTCGGGCCTGGGAGCGGACATAGAGATGGAACTGGATTTTGATGATGAGTTCGAGGACGAGTTTGAGGAAGGTGAGCAGGAGGAATGCGGCGCCGGAGCCATGGATGATTCGGTGAAGCTCTATCTTAAAGAAATCGGCGCCTTTCCCCTGTTGACTGCCGAGCAGGAACTGGCGCTGGGCGAGCGTATAGCGCGTGGGGATCAGCGCGCGCGGCAGAAACTGATCGAGGCCAATTTGCGCCTGGTGGTCAGCGTGGCGAAACGGTACTCCAATCAGGGCCTGTCGATGCAGGATATGATTCAGGAAGGCAATATTGGCCTGATGCGAGCAGTACAGAAATTTGATTACCGGCGCGGTTTCCGCTTCAGCACCTACGCCACATGGTGGATTCGCCAGTCGATTACCCGCGCCATTGCCGAACACTCGCGCACCATCCATATCCCCGTCCATGTAGTGGAGGTGATCTATAAGATCAAGCGCGTGGCGCGTCGTATTTACCAGGAGCAGGGGACGGAGGCGCTGCCGGAACAGATTGCCGTTGAGGTCGGGTTGCCGAAAGAGAGAGTACTGGAATTGCTCAGCGTGGCCGATCAACCCATGTCACTTGACGCTCCGGTGGCCGATGACGAACTCTACCTGCTGGCCGATACGCTGGAAGATACCACTATGTCTCCCGCCATTGACCAGGTTTCGCAGCGCATGCAGCGCGAATACATCGAGCGGGCAATGACGACGCTGAACGAGCGCGAGCGCGACATCATCGAACTGCGCTACGGCCTCGCCGATGGCCGCTCCCTGACCCTTGATGAAATCAGCGCCCGCTACCGGCTGACGCGCGAGCGTATCCGCCAGATCGAAGTCAAAGCCCTGCGCAAGCTGCGCTACCCCGACCGCTACGCCAGCCCTGTCAGCCTCCGCGAACTCGCGCCTGTACAGGTGGTATCGGCGCCGACATGTCATGCTGAGCGGCAGCGAAGCATCTGATCGCGGCCTTCTCAGAAGTGCTGACCTCAGATGCTTCGCTGCCGCTCAGCATGACATGTCCCCGTTATTACTTTTCAGCAGACAGTTCTACGCTTCTGCCGCGACCCCACCCGCCTGGGCTTGCAGGTAAGCGTGGATGAACCCGTCAATCTCGCCGTTCAGATAGCCAGAGGTATCGCTGGTCTCGTAGCCGGTGCGATGATCCTTCACGATGTTGTAGGGGTGGATCGTCACCGAACGAATCTGGGTGCCGAAATCGGCCTGCACGTGTTCGCCTTTGAGCCGCGCGGTCTCCTCCTCGCGTTTCCGCTGCTCCAGTTCGTAGAGGCGCGCCCGGAGCAGGCGCATCGCTACTTCGCGGTTCTGAATCTGCGAACGTTCGTTCTGACAGGTGACGACGATGCCCGTTGGGATGTGGCGGATGCGCACTGCCGAATCGGTTTTGTTGACGTGCTGGCCGCCCGCGCCGGTCGAACGATAGGTATCCACCTCGATATCTTCGGGGCGAATGGTGATCTCGATGGTATCTTCGATATCGGGCATGACCTCGACTTTGGCAAAGGAGGTATGCCGCCGGTGCGCGGCATCGAAGGGCGAGAGGCGGATCAGCCGATGGGTGCCGATCTCCGAGCGCAGGTAACCATAGGCATAGCGCCCGCTGATACCGACGGTGACGCTTTTGATGCCTGCCTCTTCACCTTCCATATATTCGTAGATTTCCGTGCGGAAGCCGTGACTTTCGGCCCAGCGCAGGTACATACGCAGCAACATAGAGGCCCAGTCCTGCGCGTCCACGCCGCCACTGCCAGCATGGATACTCAGGATAGCGTCGCGCGCGTCGTGTTCCCCGCTCAACATGAGGGCGAATTGCAGCCGCTCGACCTCTTGCTCGACCTTTGTGAGGGATTGCGCAACCTCCGCTTGCATCTCCTCATCCGGCTCCTCCTCCAGCAATTGTGCCAGTCCGAGCAGATCATCGAGCTGTGCCGCGATATTCTCCCACGTCGTGACCTCTTCGCGCAGGGCATTCAGTTGTTGCATCTGCGCCTGCGCGCGGCGGTTATCCGACCAGAAATCTTCCGCTATGCTCTCTTCTTCCAGTTTCTGGATGTGTTCTCGTTTGTTCGCCAGGTCAAAGACGCACCATTGTCTTCTCAACGCGGTCTTGCAGGCGTTCGATTTGATTGGTTAGTTCACTCATGGGGCTTATTGTACCATGTTTTCGCATACAGGCCAAGTGCCGCTCAACGTCACGCGCAGCGAATTTCTGGCCTTCTCTAGCTTTCTGCCCATGCACTTTTCATCTCGCCAAAACAATCAGAATACGCTATAATCTTGCCTGTGAACGGAAGCAGTCTTTGAGAATAGTGATGATCCGGTAAAGAGAACAGAAAGTACCTATGGCAGAGCAAATGCATACGGAACCAACATTCGCGGTCGCCACCCTGGGATGCAAGGTCAATCAGGCCGATAGCGAGGCCATTAGCGAGCAGATGAGCGCGGCTGGCTTTGCGCAGCGCGACTTTAATGAGAAGGCCGATATCTATATCGTCAATACCTGCACAGTCACGCACCTGGGGGATCGCAGTTCGCGCCAGCTTATTAGCCAGGCCCGGCGGCGGCATCCCGATGCGCTGCTGGTCGTGACCGGCTGTTATGCGGAACTGAATCCGCAGGCGGTGGCCGCGCTGCCCGGAGTGGATATGGTGGTGGGCAATAGCGGCAAAGGCTCGCTGGCCGAAGCTATTCAGCAGCAATGGCAATCTGACATAAGCAATAAAGCTGGAGCCAGCGCACGGGCTATGCCTGCGGCGTCGACTCAGCAAGGGCGCGCCCTTCCTGTGCTGCCGCTTGACGTGCTGCATATCGGCAGCGACCGCTCGCTCAATGTTGTTGGCGAGGAGCCACAGCCGGATAATCCGGCGCGCCTGTCGCCGTTTGTTGCTGAAACCGGCGCGGACGAGGCGGCGCAGAACCGGCTCGTTTCGCGCACCCGCGTGCAGATGAAGGTGCAGGATGGCTGCAATAATCGCTGCACATATTGCATCGTTCCCTATGTGCGCGGCCAATCGCGCAGTCGCAGCATCGCTTCGATTGTCGAGCATGTCAACCGCAAGGTGCGCGCCGGCTATCAGGAGATCGTGCTGACAGGCATTCACCTGGGCGATTATCACCCTGACGGCGATAAGCAGCGCAACCTGGGAGATCTGATCGCTACCTTGCTGCGCGAAACAGACATTGCGCGTATCCGCGTCTCCTCGCTGGAACCGGAAGATTTCCGGCTTGAGTGGCTGGAACTGTGGGCCAATCCGCGTATGTGCCGCCACCTGCACCTGCCTATGCAGAGCGGCTCCGATGCCATTCTCAGACGGATGGCGCGCCGCTATACCAGCGCCCGCTACCGCACCATCGTCACCACCGCTAAACAGCTTATACCCGGCATCGCCATCAGCACCGACATCATCACCGGCTTCCCCGGCGAAAGCGAGGAAGATTTTGAGCGCACCTACCAGTTAGCCTGCGAGCTACAATTTGCGAAGGCGCACATTTTCCGCTTCTCAGCGCGCCAGGGAACAGCCGCCGCGCGCATGCGGGGCCAGATACGTGACGAGATCAAGAAGGCTCGCAGCGAGCGCCTGCTCGCGCTCAATGACGAACATGGCCGCCTCTTCCGCCAGCAATTTCTGGGCGAAACCGTGCAGGTGCTGCTGGAAGCGCGCAAGCACGCCCGATGGGAAGGACTGACCGACAACTACCTGCGCGTCGAAATAGAGGATTTGCCGGACGCCGAAACGCGCAACTGGCAAAACACTCTGGTCAAAGCGCGCCTGAACCATCTCATCGACGACGGCATCAGCGCCACTTTTGCGGGTTTTTGACCTGAAAGTAGGAGCAAGCAATGATCATCAGACCGGCGAGAATAGAGGACGCTGCGGGCATTGCCAGGGTGCAAATCGATAGCTGGCGTAGCACATACAAAGGCATTGTGCCAGATGATTACCTTGCTAGCATGTCTTATGAGGAACACACACAACGCTGGCGCACAGGATTAAGCAACCCGACCAGGATTGCCTGTGACTTTGTCGCCGCGGACGAAACAGGACAGATCATTGGCTTCATATCTGGAGGGCCAGCACGAGAGCATGATGCTGTCTACAGGGGAGAGCTATATGCCATCTATCTTCTACAGCAGCGGCAGGGACAGGGGATTGGTCGCCGCCTGACGAGGGCGCTGGTGGAAAAATTGCTCCAGGCAGGTATAGAGACCATGCTCGTCTGGGTGCTGGCGGAGAATCCTGCCCGCAAATTCTATGAGGCACTCGGCGGCCAGTTCATCAGAACAAAACAGGTGATGATTGGCGGGGCGACGCTTGAGGAAGTAGCGTATGGCTGGACAGATATTAGAGTTCTTCAGTCCAATAGAACAAAGGATAAGCCATGAAACGGCTGTTTTCGCTCTGTTGCTCTCTCATCCTTCTGAATCTGCTTCTGATTGGCTGTAACAATCCCACTCCGTCGCCAGCGGGGAACGGCTCTGGCAACACAAGCACCACCTCGCAAATCGTGGCTACAGGAAATTTTCAGGAGTATGCCCTGCCGCAGAAGAATAGCGGCTTGATGCGCCCGGCGGTTGACCATGAGGGACGTATCTGGCTTGGAGAGATGGGCAAAAACTACCTCGCTGTCTTCGACCCGCGCACAAAAACGTTTCAGCAGATCACGCCGCCACACGGGCTGGATGGCATCATGGGTATTGCCGTAGCCGCTGATAATACGATCTGGTTTGCCGAGCAGAGCGCCAACTATATCGGCCACTACTTCCCCACAGGCCACCAGTTCCGCGTCTATCCGCTGCCCACGCTTGCGGCGCCTGACTCGACCAGCGCGCACAAAACGCTCTCGCTGCCCAGCGCGCCCAACGATCTGGCGCTGGACGCGCACGGCAACGTCTGGTTCACCGAACTGAACGCCGACTCGCTGGCAATGCTCAATGTGCAGACAGGCACGATCAAACAATTTCCGCTCTCCGCACACAGAAGCGTGCAGAAACTCTACCCGTATGGCATCACGGTCGACGCGCATGGCATTGTCTGGTTCACCGAATCCAGCAACTCACGCCTCGGACGCCTTGACCCACAGACAGGCCAGATAAGCTACTTCACGCCACCGGATGCGAGTGGCCCACTGATGGAAGTCACTAGCGATGCGCAGGGCAATATCTGGGCAACGTCATTTTCGTCGGGCCTGCTACTCAGCTACAACCCGCATACCCATACCTTCAAATCCTATCATGCAACCATCAAGGGAGAGGGCGCAGGCGGCATCTATGGCGTAATAGCGGCTACCGGCGGCGAGGTATGGGTCGCTCTCACCTCGGAAAACGCTATTGCGCGGCTAGATGTCGCCGCCAACCATTTCACCTTTTACCCCATTCCCACCCAGGCCAGCCTGCCTTTTGGCCTCGCTATGGCCCCGAATCATGCCATCTGGTTTACTGAAGCTGGCAGTGATAAGATTGGCGTGTTACAGCCCTGATAGATTCATTGCTTCTGTTTCTCGGCAAGCTCTTTGACGCGCTGCACGTGGTCTCTGTGGCAGACGACGGTGACATCATCCATCTCGACGATCACCACGTCCTCAAGGCCGATGGTGTAGACCTTGCGACTGGTGTTGTTGTAGATGAAGGTGTTCTGGCTGCCGAGGTCGAGATGGGGGCCGACAGCTCCCACGCCCTGCTCGTTGGCCGGGAAGAGCGCGCCGTACTGCTCCCAGTTGCCCACGTCATTCCAGCCGAGGTCGACGGGGATGACGACCAGATTGCTCGTCTTTTCCAGCACGCCGTAGTCGATGGTGATGGGTGAAATGGTGGGCCAGACCTCATTCAGAATGGTCTGCTCCTCCGGCGTTCCCTGCGCGTTAATGATCTGATCGAGCTTTTTGCTCAGTTCGGGCAAATGAATGCGCAGTTCGTTGAGAATGGTTTCGACTTTCCAGATGAACATGCCGCTATTCCACACGTAGCGGCCATCGCGCAGGTAGCCTTCCGCCGTCGCCAGATTGGGCTTTTCCACGAAGCGTTCAGCGCGGAAGGCGCGATTGCCATAGCCTTCGTGTACCTCAGTGGCGAAGCGAATGTAGCCATAGCCGGTCTCCGGCGCGGTGGGCCTGATGCCGAGCGTGACCAGATAGCCCTGTTCGGCCAGTTCATAGGCCAGGTACAGCGCCTGTATCAGCGCCTCTACCTTCGTGATGACGTGATCGGCATGGAACGAACCCATGATCGCCTCCGGGTCGCTGCGGGCAATGGTGGCAGCGACCCAGCCGATAGCGGGCGCGGTGCCGCGTCCCATCGGCTCGCCCAGAATATGCGCAGGCGGAACCGAGGGCAGATGTTCATGCACAAGATTCGCCATACTGCGTCCGGTGACCACCCACGCTTGCTCAGGGGAAATAAGCGGCTCTACCCGCGCCAGCGTCTCCTGTATCATACTGTTACCGCCGGGCAGCGGCAGAAATTGTTTGGGAAAATCCGGGGTACTCAGCGGCCACAGGCGCGTCCCACTTCCACCCGCCAGAATGACCGCATTAAAATGCTTCATACCTTGTACTCCTCATCACGTTGTTTCTTCTGTATTGTTCTTGTTTTGCCGCTCTGTTCTATCCACAGGCCCAACCTGTGATTATCGTTGGCTTCTTGATGGAAGGATTGTATAGTGTTCCGCCTGCTGTGTCAAATTTGCGGGCGTTCTACCTATTTCTATCGGTTCTCTATCCATCAGTTTGTAGGAAACATATGCTGAATTCTCGCCAATCTACTAGCCGAATATCCTGAGATATGGTATGCTTGACAGGCAAAAGGATGCTCTGCCGTTGCCAGGCGGGTGAGCGAAAAACGCCCTTTCTGGCCTCAACGAAGGTAGAGTGAGCGGCCATTTGAGACATATTAGCTGCATGCTTCGTCATAGACAGCATGGAGATACATAGATCAATAGATAGAATGTACAGAGCGAGCATGGGAAATAACGGACCAGTACCACCTCAACCACAGCAGCCACAGCAACCCGAGCAATCGGGGCAACCAGGCTACTATGGCTGGCAATACGATCAAGATGCTACGCCGGATGGGTCAGCGCAACGCATGAATCCACAACAGGTGTCGCCTGTCTACCCACCCGGACAACAGCCACCACCGGGCTATCCTCCGCACGTTTATCCCGGCCAAGGACAGCCAGGGCAGATGGGCGCGCAGCAACGACCGCCGCTGCCTTCCCGCTATCAAGAGCCGGTGCAGGATATGGGATCATCGCTGGGTTACACGCAGGGCATGGAATTCCAGTATTTCGACGCGCCACAGCCATCGCAGGCTCTACCCGTCCTGCGGCAGCAACGCCTGCAACAGTTACGTGAAGAGCGCATGCGCCGCCAGCAGCGGCGTATGGTACCCGACGTTACCTCGGTGATACAGCGCAAAGGTCGGCAGCAAAAATCGGCTCCAGCTGCTCCAGCCGCACCACAGGGGTCGCCGGGCCGGGGGCCAAACGCTCAGCCTTTTACGCCCTCGCAGATGCCAGCAGCACAGATATCGCCGGCAATGGCAATGCCGCCGGTGGAGATCTCGCCATCGCTCGCACACCCGGCCTTCTCGCCAACACAGGCCCCTGCGCAACTCAGCCCATCTCAATATGCAGTCAGCCCTGATGGGCTGGAATCGGCGCAGCAATCTTCACAGGATACCGGCATGATCCAGCGAGCGCGCATAGGCCGGGCCACCATGATTCTGACCGGCGCCTTCGTTGCCAGCCGCGTTCTTGGCCTTGTGCGCACCTCGATGTTCGCCTTTGTCTTTGGCACCAGTTCGTTCTCCGACGCCTACCTGCAAGCTTTTCTCATTCCCGATTTCATCTTTAATATCGTCGCAGGCGGCGCGCTCAGTTCGGCCTTCATCCCCGTTTTCACAAACTATATGATCGGCAAACGAGATGAAAAGACGGCCTGGCATATCGCCAGCGCCGCTCTGAACCTGGCCATCAGCGTGATGATCGGACTGGCTGCGCTTGCCATTATCTTCGCGGGCCAGCTTGTGCCGATTTATAATCACGGAGTACCGGCCTCAGAAATAACCCTGATTACCGCGCTCACGCGCATTATGCTCCTGCAATCAATCATTCTCGGCGGCGGGGTCATCGTCAATTCTGTCTTGAACGCCAAACAGGACTTCTTGCTCCCTGCTATTGGTACGGTGCTGTATAATGTGGGCCTCATCATTGGCCTGCTGCCCGGCGTGGTTCTGGCATTTCATGGTAGCCGTAATGATACCTTCGATGTCTATGCCGCCAGCTGGGGCGTGGTTCTGGGCGCGTTCTTACAGGTCGCGGTGCAAATCCCTGGCCTCGTCAAAGTTGGCATGAAATACAAACTCACCTTTGACTGGCGTCATCCCGGCGTCATCCAGGTCGCCCGGCAGATGCTGCCGCGTATCCTCAACGCCGGCATGCTCTACTTCTCCACCTTTGTTGACCGTAGCCTGATCCTTTTACTCATCGTTGTGGTAGGGGAGCAGGCGGCCAATGGCCTCATCACACGCTATTATCAAGCATTTCAGCTCGTGCTGCTGCCGCTTGGTATCTTTGGCATGGCCGTTTCAACCGCCGCCTTCCCGACGCTGGCCGAGAATGTCGCTCGCGGGCGCTTTGACCGCGTGCGCGGCACCATTCTGGAAACGCTGAGAAGCATCCTCTTCATGTCGGTTCCCTCAAGCGTAGGTTTGATTATCCTGGGCCTGCCGGTCATCCAGGTCGTACTCGAACACGGCGCATATACGCTGAAGGATGCGCAATCAACCACAGTACCGCTGGGTTTCTTTGCTCTGGGCCTGGCCGGTCTGGCAGCCGTTGAGATTCTTACACGCTCGTTCTATGCCCTGCGCGACAGCGTCACACCCGTAGTCGTCAGTATTGCACAATTCCTCTTCAAAATCGCTCTGGCTCTGATCCTGATTGATTTCTCCGTACTTGGCACGACGCCAGATGCAAAAGGGGCATTAGGTATGGGCATGCTCGCGCTCTCAACCTCGATAGCAGCACTTCTGGAAGCGGCTGTCCTGCTCTGGCTGCTCCATCAAAGAATACGCAACCTGGAAGAGCAACCGCAAGGGCTTGAACTGCGCGGGCTGGCCTTTTTCACCGGGCGTATTCTGCTGGCCTCGCTGGCGATGGGCGTGGTGATCTTGCTTGCCCGCTTCGTGCTGGATATGATTCTCGTTACTACAAGCGCCCAGGCGCTGGGCATCGGCGGCACCTTACTCGCCTTCATCAAGCTGCTGATCGAAATTTTCGCCGGTTTCGTCGTCTACATGCGCGTGGCCCATATGCTCGGTATCGAAGAACTTGGGCCGGTGAAGCGCCTGCTGAATCGGCTGAAACTCTCATGGATATAGTACAGAAAGATTATGGCTATATGAAAATTATTCGCCTTTCCATCATCGGCTTCGGCACTGTCGGGCAGGGGCTGGCGGAGTCGCTTGCGCGTAAAGAAACGTTGCTCAAACGCGATTATGGCCTCGATGTCAGGCTTGTCAGCGTGGCGAATGCGCGGCACGGCTTTATCTATCGCGACGAGGGGCTAGATATCTCGACGTTGCTGGAACTGGTCGCGAACAGGCGCCCGCTCGCGGAGTATCCGGCAGCCTTTCACTGGAACAACGCGCTGGAAGGCTTGCAGGTAACCGGCGGCGATGTGCTGGCCGAGGTTACCGGCACCAACCTGCGCGACGCAGAGCCGGGTCTCAGCCACATACGCGCGGCGCTGAGCGAGGGCATGCACGTTATCACAGCCAATAAGGGGCCAGCCGCGTTGTATGCGCGAGAACTCTTCGCGCTGGCGCGGGAACACGGCGTGCAACTCCGGCTCGAATCAACGGTTATGGCCGGCACGCCCGTCATCAGCACCCTGCGTGAGGGTCTGGCGGGTGCGCAGGTGCTGGCCATACGCGGCATCCTGAACGGCACCACCAACTACATCCTGAGCGCCATGGCCGCCGGACGCGAGTATGCCGATGTGCTGGCCGAGGCGCAGTCACAGGGCTACGCCGAAGCTGATCCCACCGCCGATGTCGAGGGCTACGATGCCGTTGCCAAAACCCTTATCCTGGCTGCTCTGGCTTTCGGTCGCTCCCTGCGGCCAGAGCAGGTCACGCGGCAGGGCATCACCGCTCTCACAAAAGAGCAGATGCAGCGAGCGAGAGAGCAGGGGAAACGCATCAAGCTCGTTGCCTCCCTGCGTCTGCTATCAGAACCCCCTGTCGGCGACAGGGAAGCGTCTTTAGCAGCGCGAGTCGAACCCACAGAACTGCCGGAAAGCGACCCGCTGGCCCGCGTCGACGGCGTCCTCAATGCCATCTCCATCCAGACCGATACGCTGCCAGAAGTCACCATTATCGGACCGGGCGCGGGCCGCATCCAGACCGGGCAGGGCCTGCTGGCCGACCTGATCGCAGTGGCGGCTACAATGTGATCGAATCCGTTTCCAGGCGTCGCAGGTTCCGTTCTCCGGCCACCCATCGCCGCAGGCCACCCGCAAGGGATGGCCCTCATAGGCGTTCACTTAAGCCCGTGCGAGCGCCACGCAGGCCACCCGCAAGGGGTGGCCTGAGGAACTCTTCGGGCTTCAGTTCGCCATCTAAGGCAGCTTTGGCGGGATATTACCTTCTGCCTGTTCGCCTTTCTCTTTGTTCTCCAGGATATCGCCTTCTTTAAAGAGAATTTTCTGCGCGGCAACGCGCCATTTGGGAACTCTGCGCAGCAGCCATTCCAGGTCCATTGAGAAGTGCAAGAACTCTTCCTGCTGCGCATCTTCCATGATACGCTTCGCGGTCTCATCCTTCTCAATCGAAATACGCTGCTGGTACCAGTTTATCGCGTCAGCTTCTTCAATCATCGAGGCAATCATACGAGCAAAGGTGCGTGTCTCCTGTGAAAGCTCATCCGCAGGCTCGTGATACTGCTCAAATCCTGACATTACTCTTCCTTTCCATGCTGTATTTTTTTGTCTTCTTATCAGAATAAGCACAACTACTGCGCTTATTACCAATAAAACTATAAGCCGAGAAAAGGAAGATATCAAACAGAGCTACTGGTCAGGAAGTACGTAAGAGAAAAGTACAGAAATGACTGGATTGGACGTGGTGGACTCTTATAGCCCCTACTCAGGATTCAGCCTTCTCAGCAGGTCATCATAGTCGCGCTGTGTGCTAACGGTATCAGGATGCGCCGTACCCGGCGACTTCTGGCGGATGACCAGCGCGCGCCTGAGAAGCGGCTCGGCCTGTTCGTAGAGTCCCTGATCGATAAAGAGCATTGCCAGGCTGTGCAGGCTCTGCGCCACATTTGGATGGTCCTCTCCCAGCGCCTTCTCGCGAATGGCTAGAGATTGTCTGAAATAGTCTTCGGCGCGGGGATACTGCTTCTGAGCGTAGTACAGCCGCCCCAATGCCTGCAGCGTGTCGCCTATATCAGGATGCTGTTCTCCCAGGGCTTGCCTGCGAATGTCCAGGGCGCGCTGCAAAAGCTGCTCCGCCTCCCCGTATCGGGCCTGCAGCAGGTAAATGATGGCGAGATTGTTGAGGCTGGTAGCAACATCCGGGTGTTGCGGCCCCAGAATTCTTTCTCGCGCGGCTAACGCTTTCTGAAAAAGCTGTTCCGCCTCCGCATATTTCCCCTGCACACGGTAGAGCGCCGCCAGATTGTTGAGGCAGAGTATAATTTCCGGGTGATCTGGCTCCCGTGACCGCTCACGGATGGTCAGCACCTGTTGATAGTACGGTTCGGCCTCCGCATATCGCCCCTGCAGGTAGTAGAGATAGCCCAGGTTATTCAGCACACCGGTTGTCATGGCATCTTCCAGCGGCAGCGCGTCCTGCGCTATGGCCCACGCCCGCAGTAAGATCGGCTCCGATTGAGTATACTTGCCCTGTTCGTTATAGACTGCCGCCAGATTGTTGAGCAAGCCGACTATTTTAGTCCGCCTCGCTTCCTGCAACTGCTCATAGATATTAACCGCTCGCTGGATAAGCTGTTCCGCCTGCTGATAATCCCCTTGATAATAGGAGTTCGCCCCCAGCGTATCCAGAATTTCGGCGACGGTGGGGTGTTCGGGTCCATAGTGCTGCTCGCAGATAGCCAGGGCTTGCTGGAGCAGTTGCCCGGCCTGCGGATACTGGGCGCGTTCTCCCAGGTACGATGTTGCCCGACGCAGTAATCCGATCGCTTCGGGAAAAGCGAAGCTGAATTGTTTGATAAGCCCGGCACAGGTTTGCGCCTGGGGAAGCAGTCGCTGGCAACGATGCCAGTTAGCGAACTCCACTTCTGGAAAGGCGCGGCTCACAGCGCGCACGGCCCGCTCCGCCCACAGACCCCGCGTCGGCTCGTCCATTGCATCTTTGAGAACCGCCTGGACAAGGCGGTGGATCGTCAGTGACTGCAACGTCTCCTCGCCTTGCTCCGCCTTACCGCCTGCGCCTACAGGCAGAATATCTTCATCGCGGCGCAAGAGAGAGTAGCGCCGCAGCACCCGAAGCGCGGCATCTAATTGCAACAGATCCCCGGCAACGGACGCAAAAGTGGTGCCAGGTTCAGCCGCGCCTTCCGTGATCACCTCCTCCGGGATGCCATCCGGGTGCAGAAAGGCGCAGAGCCGCAGCAGGTCGGCGGCCACCGGGCTGTCCCTCTCCACCATTTCAAAGGAAAGAGACCATGTACTGGCAACCGATTCGGGGTGGTCATAGGGAGCAGTGCGACCGCGCAGCTTGAGCAGGTCGCTGTGATGCTTCTCATAGCGTTTCAGATACCCGGCCAGGCCACAGGCCGTCTCTTCGATATACGCCCCGGCTTGATCCAGAGCGAGCGGCAAACCTGCCAGCATCTCTACAAGAGTGGTAGCGATCTTCCATTCATGTCCGGGAATAGCTTCAGGGAGCGTATCCGGCGCGATCAGCTTCACGCGTCGCAGCAGAAAAAACGCCCCTTCCTTTAAGTTCATCTCACCTAGCCTGATCTGGGGAGCCAGCGTTCCTATCACCTGTTCCCGCGTCGTGAGGAGAACATGACCGCCATACTGCGCTGGAAGGAAAGCACGCACCAGATCCAGATCATCAACGTTGTCGAGAATGAGCAGCCAGTCGCGAGCCTGCTCTAGCCAGCGTTTGACTGCTTCCACTACACTGTCACGATCCTGCTCATCCTTCTCCGGCAGCCCCAGCAGGCGCGCGATGTTCACAAGGTCAGCAACGAGCGTCTCTGCGGTATCCGCTCTGGCCCATAACACGGCCTGGTAATCCTTACGGTAGCGATAGGCATATTCAACAGCCGTCTGCGTCTTACCGATACCGCCCAATCCGCTGATCGCCTGCAGTTGCGTGAGCGCCGCCCTCCCCCCGGCAGCAAGCGTTTCATGCAATTGCTTGAGGATAGCTCTGCGACCAGTAAAAAAAGGGTTGCGTCGATAGGGAAGATTCCACAACAACGGACGAGCAGGTTCGACAACAGGGTCCCAGTAACCCGCCTGCAGGAGTTGTCTCTTCTCCTCATCGCTCAGGCGTAAAGCCTTCGCCAGTTCCTCCACCATAGTGCGTACCTTTGGCAGCCCGTTCCCCTTTTCCCACGCGACGATGGTATTGCGATGGACATGCAGCCGGTCAGCCAGTTCCTGCTGTGTGATATCCTTACGCACACGAAACTTTCTGAGCAGTTCGCCGAATGTATACTCCCCCTGTCTGTCCATCTAAACCCTCTTTTTTCAAATTGCCTCTCACTGTGCATGATGCACACCTCAACTGTGCATGCTTCGCCTTATTATAAAGCATAGGATCGGGTAATGACAAACGTATTGTACAGGCACTTACAGGAAGGAGTCAACATCATGGCAGTACAGGAATTCGCATTGGATGCAATCGGTAGCAGTCGCGTACAAATTTCCAGGGAAGTTAGCCCCGACGGAGAACAGCTCTATGTTCTGCTCAATCGCAGCATGCTGGGAACCATCACGGGTGAGGAAGCCCGGCTGACGGGCAGGGAATTCGCGCTCCCGGACGGTTCGATGCTGAGGGTGCAGTCGGTCGAGAACCAGATTCAGGTACTCAGGAACGGGCAGGCCCTGCTCGCCGTCCCTGCTGCGCAGCAAAAGCTGGTGCTGCCGCCAAAAACGTTGGGACGTTTTCGTGGGGCATACGGAGCAGTGTTCTTGATCGGCATCTTCAATCTGGTGGGAAGCATCGTCATCATGATCTCGCAGGATCAGGCACTGGCGCAACAGGTGCCGCCACTGGCCCTGATGATCCTGGGCGGCATCTTCCTGCTGCTCGGCTTCTTCACGGCACGCAAATCGTCACTCGCGCTGGGCATCGCCGTGACCATCTATAGCCTCGATGGCGTGCTATCCCTCTTCCTGGGCAATCTCCCGGCAGTGTTCTTTCACATCATCCTGCTCATCTGGATGGCTCGCGGCTTCTCCGCCATTCGCGCCATCCGGGAAGCTGAAATCGCTCAATTGCAGTAGCGCGTCCATCTATTCTCTGGCTCACACTCTACCTTAGAGACAGGTCTGCCAGCAAAAAAGGAGATAGCCATGCCACCAGAATACCGGCGTCCCGAAGAATTCCCCTACGATAATCCAGTTGAGGAATTTTCGGAGCAAATTTACCCACAGTACATCAGCAATTTCTCGTATCACACGCCAGCAGAAAGCAGCACAAATGAGCCTGTGGCTCCGGCAACGACTATCAACCCGCCTGTACAGGTCTTCCGCAGGAAGCCTTCCGCCCGGCTCATCGCGGGCGTCATCTTTCTCGTCGCCGTGCTGGCCGGAAGCAGCCTGTTCTTCCTCGCAAAGTCTGGAAGATCGATCTTTCCGGCAAACTCACATGCGACAGTGACACCGGGGGTAGGAGTGCCGGTGGTCAAAGGAGACTGGGAGATCACACTGAACAAGGTTCACCAGGAAAGCTCGCTGCAAGGAATGGAAACCTTCGGGACGAGCAGCAGCACCTACACGCCCGACAGCGGCTATACCTTCCTCGTCCTCGATATCCGCCTGCATGGACTGCACAAAAACCAGCAGCTAGCAATCTCACCAGACATCTTCGCCCTTGTCAGCCAGGACGGCAACACCCTGTCACCTGCCCTGGTCTCAAGCTCGGCGTTCCCCGGCTATAGTGCGGGAGTTGTCTCCCTGATCACTTCAGGCAGTGAAATGCTGCTGAGCCTAGCCTTTGTAATCCCGCAGGGGTCCATCGGCCAGACCTTCAAGCTCGACTTTCAGGGTGCGCCTCTGCTCTCTTTCATCGGCAAATGAGAGAAGCATACGTCGATCACACCAAAAGCGTATCCGAAAGCTTCTTCAGGCTGACGCAGGAGCATATTCGGATACGCTCTCACCCAGAGGAGGAAATAGCACATGCAATACCAGAAAACGCTGCTGTACCTGGTTGCGTTGATCTCGATGGCGCTGCTTTTGATCGGCTGTAGCACAGCCACCACAACGACAACCACATCTACACCCACGTTGGCTCAGGTGAAAGCAACATCCACAGCGACAGGCGTTCTGGCATCAACACCCACACCTGCGCAACCCTCGGTAACTCCTGTCGTCGAAGCCACAATACCGGTGCAACTTGCCCAGCCGGTCACACTGGTGGATCAGCAGATCAAACTTACCGTGTTAGCAAGCGGTTCTGTCGTTGGAAACGGAGCCTATATCCAGCCTGCCCATCAAAGTACGGAACGCCTGCTCCAACTGACCGTATCGATTGAAAATCTGACAGGCCAGCAGATCTGGTTCGGGCCTAACCCCGGTACACTGGAAGAGCAGGGCCAGGCTCAGACAAACTACAGGCTGCTGGCAGAGGCTACCGGCGTCCAGACTGCCAGATTTATCGCATTGAAAGTCACAGGTATCACTTTGAAAGTAGGCGGAGTTAAAGGGCCAGGCCAGAATTCCTGGGGCTACGGAGCCTATTCTGTCCAGCCGGGAAGCTCAATACAGATGGCAATCGCGTTTGCCGTCCCCATCCAGGCAACCCAACTCACCGCCACGCTGATTACCGTAAGTTTTTCCTGACATACTCCTGACTCAAACACAGGGAATGCTTCTACGGAGCATCTGCTGGTATTTTTCCGGGCAGCATAAACTGCCGGTAACCGGCTTTTTGCCTGACAGATGCTGACTGCGACGACTGATGTAAACCGCCGTCGTGCGACATGGGAACAGGAGGCACAGTGGGCAGTATGGTCGGCATTCCACCACCAGACACTCCATAAGATGTGGATACCTGCGGCATTTCGCCTGTCCTATGCATACGCACCGCAGAGAGCAGGCCCGTACCCTGGTTCCCGGTTGCGCCACTCTGTACGGCAGGGAGGGAAAGAGATGGCTGCTGAACTACCCGGCTCTCATGGCCTGTATCCTGTGTCCTGCTTGATGGAAGCGGCGCAGGCGGCGAGGCGCCCGGCGATGGCGCAGGAGTGAAGACATTGAGCGTTGGAACAGCCGGGGGCGCAGCGGCCTGCGCTGCCCTCTTTCTCGCCCTGCGTCGCCACAGCAGGACAACAGGGATAGCTGCCAGCAGGATAAAAATTGCTCCCGCGATCAATGCCACCGTCAATTTGCCATCGCTCTGTCCGCTGCCGGGTGCTGGCGTTTGAACTGCTGGAGTAGGCTGTGCGCTACTGGTTGGCGTCAAAGCTTGCGACTGCGCACCGAGACTACCGGCGGTGGCCGTTGCTGTCGGCGTCACTTTCTTCGTCGGCGTGGCCGTTGGCGTCTTGCCCGCCGTCGGAGTGGCCGTTGGCGCCGCTACGGAACCGCTATTCCAGTAGAAGTCGGTGCGATCCTCACTGTTGACGGGAACGCCGTTGACCCAGTCGACCTCAAGGAACATCCTGGTATCAGAGAGCGTCGCCAGGTTTGTGACCACTTTATTCGTTGTGGTATCAATAATCGAACCGGAGTTGCCAACGAAGAGGTAGCGGCCATCCAGGCTCTGCTCCAACCAGCCCTCTTTTGTACAATCGATACTGCAAGGCGACTCGGTGCCGCTGATGGGAGCGATGGGGATGCTGGCCGTCATGGTCGGGGCGATGGTGGGCAGACCGCTGACATTGAAGACATGGACATAGCTGTTGGGCATATCCACCACATAGACGGTCCTGCCGTCCGGGGAGAGCGAGATACCATGACTGGGAGTGACATACTGGCTGTCGAAGCCAGGAGGAAGCTTGAAGCCGGGAGCCGAGACATTATACAGCACCTGCCCCGTTTGCAAATTGCCAACGCCGAAGCCGATCAGCCCGTTTTCGGTGGCATAGGCCAGCGTGCCGCTTTGATTGACGACAAAGGGACGAATAGCATGGGTAAAGGGCTGCACCTTGCGCACAATCTGCCCACTGGCCGTACTCGCTACCCACAGCACATTACTATTGACGCCCTCCATATAGACATACTGCCCGCTGGCGCTCATATCCGTATCATGCGGCGCCACGCCACTGGCCGTCAGAATTGCGCCCGTGACCTGCCCCGTAGCGGTATTGATAATGTGCCAGGTACCATCGCTGGCGGCAGAGCCATCCGGCATGTAGATCGTCCTGCCATCCGGCGTGATCGCCATGCTATCCACGCCAAAATTGTAGTTCTGCCTGTAGACAATCGTTTGCGTCACCAGATTATATTTGATCAACTGCCCCGTGCCGTTTGCGCCGCCATTGCCGCCATTGCTGAGATACAGCATCCCGCTGTGCGGATCGAAGACCACCCCGCGCACGTTCGTTGTGGGCAGTGCAACACTCTGCACAGGGGCAAAGTTATTATCGATGTCATAGACATTCATGGAGCCATTGGGGAAATCATAAAAGTAGTGATGGTTGCCCGTTACGGCATTCCGCAAAGCCTGAGCATCGTTATGATGTCGAAGGAGCAACACGGGTGTCACTGCTAAGAGAAACAGCAGTGGAGAGAGCAGCAACCATCGCTTCAGCGCAGTATGCAGTATACCCATATGAACTTTCCCTGTGCAGGTCAGGCAAAAGTAACGGCATCTGCTTCCCCCGTTAGACTTTGATAGATATGGAGTGCAGGTGTGAAGCAGAATTGTCGTTTACATCTATAGCGACGTAGTAGCGCGGCACGGGTAACAGGAAGAATCGGTATCTTACAGGAATTGAGAACAGGCAGCATCATCGATAACCTGTAGCGTATAATGGCTTTGAAACAAATTCTCTAAAATGGACCCGGAAGATAGATGTGACTGCAGCAAACAGAGCCTTGACGGTACATGCCCATTGCGATAAGCTGTGGATGAAAGAGGCCATTGAGCGATGGGAAAGAGAGGATTGATATGCCTGAAAAATCTGTCCGCCTTGCTGCCGGGCCGGGCTTCTATGGGGATTCCTGGCGACCTGTCAGAGCCAGCATCGAACGCGGCAACGTGCAGTACGTCTGTTCGGATCACCTGGCCGAGTTGACGCTGGCTATCCTGCAAAAGAATCGCCAGCGTGACCCCAACCTGGGCTACACGCAGGATCTCGTGCCGATGCTGGCCGATCTGCTGCCCCTGGCCGTGCAGCGCGGCGTCAGGTTCGTGCTGAACGCGGGCGGGCTGAACCCGATGGCGGCTCGTGAGGCCCTGCTTTCCCTCCTGCGCAAGTTCGGCCTCAAGCTCAAAGTTGGCGTCGTGCTGGGCGATGCCGTGCTGGAACGGCTCGACGACCTGCAGGCGGCGGGGGCATCGCTGGCGCACATGGATACCGGCGCGGACATCGCTACCGTGCGCGAGCGACTGCTGTTCGCCAGCGCGTATCTGGGAGCGCGCCCGCTGGTCGAGGCGCTGGACGCGGGCGCGGATATCGTGCTGACGGGGCGCGTGGCCGATGCCGCCCTCTTCCTGGCCCCCATCGTGCATGAACTGAGTTGGCGCTGGGACGACTGGGACAGGCTGGCGCAGGGCATTGTCGTCGGCCACCTGCTGGAATGCAGCGCGCAGGCCACCGGCGGCAACTTCGGCGGCGACTGGCGTTCTATTCCCGACATGGCGCATATTGGCTATCCCATCGCTGAGATCCGGGAAAGTGGCGAGGCCATCATCAGCAAAGCGCCGGGAACGGGCGGGCGCGTCAACTTCGATACGCTGCGCGAGCAACTGCTCTACGAAGTGCATGACCCCGCGCACTACCTGACCCCCGATGTCGACGTGGATATGACCACCCTGCACATGCAGGAGATTGGCCCCGACGAGGTACGCATCACGGGCGCGAGTGGACGACCCGCGCCGCAGACGCTCAAGATCGTGGCGGGCTACGAAGATGGCTACATGGGCCAGGCCATCATCGGCTACGCCTGGCCTGACGCGCTGGCAAAGGCGCAACTGGCGGCGCAGATCATCACGCAGCAGATGGCCGAAACGGGGCTGAAGTGCGAAGAGACCATCATCGAATACCAGGGCTTCAACTCCATTCACGGCCCGCTCTCCGACCCCACACACGTCGATGATCTCAACGAGGTTTACCTGCGCATCGCCGTGCGCTGCGCGGATCGCAGGGAGGCGGCAAAGCTTGGCCGACTT
>Ga0209810_1002224_pt1 | contig 24185 bp, 21 predicted proteins | sample Coa_R1_7_FD_187159 | JGI IMG/M metagenome (GOLD analysis project Ga0209810, IMG submission 187159) | Surface soil microbial communities from Centralia Pennsylvania, which are recovering from an underground coalmine fire - Coalmine... | ecosystem: Environmental > Terrestrial > Soil > Unclassified... | reverse complement strand
CGACTTCCTCGCCGACTTCGGCTTCCAGCCGGTGCGGACGCACGGACGGGTCGAGCTGGCCCGGCTCGAGCTCGGCGGCCTGCAGCCGGCGGCGGAGGGCCGGCGGCAGAAGGTGCTCGCCGCGGTGTGCGACGCCTTCCTGCCCCCGCCGGCGCCGCAGCGCCCGTAGCGGGCGGCTGCGCTCGCTGAGCCGGTCGTCTCCTCGCCGGTTCCGGCAGGAGCACCGCTTCGCCGACTCGTCGGCGGCCGACGACGACCCTGCCGCCGCGGCGCTCCTGCGCGAGCAGGCGTTCGCGTTCCTCGCGGAGCTCGGCGGCTGAGGCCCGCGCAGGGAGCGTGCGTCCCGCTGCTCGCCGACGCAGGGCGCTGCGGCTCGCGCGGCTACGGTTCCGCGATGCGCGTCCTCGTGATCGTCGCGGCGGCGCTCGCCCTCTGCGTCGCAGCGGCGGCCGCCCGAGCGCCCGCCCGGACACCCGGCCTGAGCCAGACCGCCCTCGCGGTGCCGCTGCCGGCCGGGGCGAATCCGAAGGGGGGCACGAGCCTCGCCCAGGTTGTCTGCCCGTCGAAGGACGGCTGCGTCGCCTTCGGGACGTACACGAGCCGGCGGCCCGCGGGCAGGCGGACGCTCGTCCTCGTCTGGCGGGCGGGTGGCCGGTGGACGGCCAGCCGCGAGCTCGTGCCGGCCGGCCTGACCACCGCCGCCTGCCCCGCCCTGGGGAGCTGCGTCGGCGCCCGCAGCGGCGAGCGGCGGGGGTACGTGCTGAGCGAGCAGGGCCGACGCTGGGCCGAGACGCCCGTGCAGCTTCCCGGCAGCCCGAACAGCGCCTGGCCGACGCTCTCCTCCGTCTCGTGCGGCTCGCCCGGCAACTGCACCGCGGTCGGCTCCTTCCGGAATCCGGTGCTCGAGCCGCTGGTCGTGAGCGAGAGCGTCGGCCGCTGGCAGGCCGGCGTCTCGCCGCCGCTCCCACCGACCGCGGCCACGGCTCCTGCGGCGGGCTCTACGGACGCCGGGGGCGGGCTGTCGCTCGTCTCCTGTCCGCAGGCTGGTACGTGCGCGGCCGTCGGCACCTACACGGACGAGGCGTCGTCCGGCCAGGACGGCTGGCTGCTCGACGAGCGCGCCGGCCAGTGGGGAGCAGGCGAGACGATGCCGCTGCCGGCCGACGCCGCGCCGTTCGGCGATCCGGAGCGGGGCGGGACGTCGCCCTTCTTCGGTTTCAGCGGGCTCGCCTGTCCCTCGGCGGGCGAGTGCACGGCCGTCGGCGGCTACTGGGGGCGGGGCGACGTGGAGCAGGGGCTGATCGAGACCGAGCACGACGGCGTCTGGATGCCCGCCGTGCGGGCGCCGGTTCCCAGCAACGCGGGTCTGAACACGGCGTCAGCGAACGCGTTCGAGAGCCCGCTCGAGGCGGTCGCCTGCGCGGCGGCCGGCGACTGTGCCGCGGCCGGCTGGTACCTGGATACGGAGGGCCGCCGGCACGGCCTTCTCCTCTCCGAGCATGGAGGCGTCTGGCAGGCGCGCGAGCTCCGCCTGCCCTCCGGCGTCTCGCCTGGCGCCGGGGTCGACCTGCGCTCCGTGGCCTGTCCGGCCCCGGGCGCGTGCGTCGCCGTCGGCGAGACGGTCGACCACGGCCGGGCTCGCGGGCTGCTCGTCGCCGAGCGCGGCGGAGTCTGGGCGCGCGCCCTGACGGCCGCGCTGCCCGCGAACGCCAGAGGGGGCCGCAGCGTCCTGACGAGCGTCGCCTGCGTCTCGTCGCGACGCTGCACCGCCGTCGGCTACAGCGTCGCGCGCTCGGGCCGTACGCGCGGCCTCCTGATTGGGCTCAGCTTCGCTCGCTAGCCGGTCCGGCTCGTGCGACGAGGAAGCGGTATTCGTTGACCAGGCGATAGCTGCCGTCAGGCCGGCGAAACGGGGCGAGGCCGTCGACGATCGCGCTCCGTAGCACGGACTCCCGCTCGGGGCCGACGATCCGGGCCAACCCGGCGACCGCGACCATCGCCCGACCGAGGGTCTCGGCGTCGGCGTACTCGAAGGCCCAGGAGGTGGCGAACTCCTCCGCGGGCCGGAGGCCGGCCTGAACCGCAACCTCGCGCAGCGCATGGGGACGCGAGACGTCCGGCTCGACCGGCGCGCCCGGCGGACGCGGCGGGAAGAAGGGCCGCGCGATCGCCTTCATCGCCTCGAGGTCGCAGCGCTCGTGCGGCCCCCAGACCTGGATCACGACCGGGGCCCCGACCTTCGCCACGCGGGCAGCCTCCCGCAGGGCAGCGACCATGTCGTCGGCGAAGAAAAAGGCGTTGAAGCCGGTGACGAGGTCGAAGCTGCCGTCCGGCCAGGGTAAACGCTCCATCTCGCCGACGCGCACGTCTGCGCCGGGCAGGCGGGCCCTGGCGAGGTCGACGAGCGCCTCAGAGGCATCGATCCCGTGTGGGATCGCGCCGCCCTGGGCGACGAGGCGCAGGAAGGCGCCCGTGCCGCAGCCGACGTCGAGCACCCGCCAGCCGGGCTCGAGACCCGTGCGGGTCAGCGCCGCCTCGTAGGTCGGGAGCTGCTGGTCCTCGGAGAGTGCCCAGTCAGCGGGCCGATGCCCCCACAGCGGGCCCCAGCGGGTACCGCTGCCCGTTGCGGCTTCCGTGCGCGCTCCCATGATCTCCTCCTTCGTCTAAACTGTGGAACGTAGCTATAAACTATGGATCATGGTTCTGTCAAGCGCGAGCTCTCGCTCTTCTCGTACGAGATCCTCGGCCTCGTCGGCCGGGGTGGCGCCGGCCCGCACGATCTCCTGCGCATGGCTCGACAGGGGCGGATCCTGGACTGGGCGGGGGAGAGCCAGTACTACACCGAGCCCAAGCGACTCGCCTCGCTCGGCTACCTCGAGGCGCGCAAGGAACCCGGCCGGACCCGCGAGCGGACGGTCTACGCGCTGACCGAGCGCGGGCTCGACGCACTCAGGTCCTGGGCCGAGACACCGGTTCGGTTCACGCCGGTCAAGAGCGAGCTGCTCGTGCGGCTGCTCGTCACCGACCTCGTGGGCGAGGAGCGCGCCTGGCAGGGGATCGCCCCGCTCCGCGACGAGATCGCCGAGCTTCTCGAGCGGGTCGGCCAGTCGGAGGAACGCGCCGATCGCCTGCCGCACCGGCGCGCGTACCTGCGCCTCGCCGCCGGCTTTCTCCGCCAGCTCCTGGGCCTCCACCTCGAGTTCCTCGACGCGCTCGAGCGGGCGTTTGCGCCGCAGGCGCCTGGGGGCGCTCGGGGGCCGGTTAGCGGGCGCTCGTCCGCGCGGGCTCCAGCAGGAGCTCGGCGATCTGGATCGCGTTCAGCGCCGCGCCCTTGACGAGGTTGTCGCAGGCGAGGAAGAGCACGAGGCCGTGGCGGCCGGCGGCCCGGTCGGGACGGATGCGGCCGACGAGGACGTCCTCCGTCTCCGCCGCGGCGCGCGGGGTCGGGGCCTCGACGAGCCGCACGCCCGGCGCGGCGGCGAGAAGCTTCGCCGCGCGTTCCGGCTCGAGCGGCTCCTCGGTCTCGACCCAGACCGACTCGGCGTGGCCGACGAGGACGGGGACGCGCACGGTCGTGGCGCTCACGGGCAGGCAGGGCAGGTCGAGGATCTTGCGGGTCTCGGCGCGGATCTTCGCCTCCTCTTCGGTCTCGTCGTCCTCCCAGGGCCAGTCGAACCCGAGGTCGTGGCGCTCCGGCGGCTCGGCGCGCAGCCGCTCCATCCGCTGGGCGCCCGCGCCCGAGACCGCCTGGTAGGTGGAGACCCGCACCGCTCGCAGGCCGGCGGCGTCGTGCAGCGGCTTCAGCACGCATGCGAGCGGGATGGTCGAGCAGTTCGGGTTGGCGACGACCCGCGTCGTCTCGAGCGCGTCGAGGGCCCGCTCCCCGTTCACCTCGGGCACGACGAGCGGGTAGCCGTCCGTGAGCCGGTAGGCGCTCGACTTGTCGACCGCCAGGGCCCCGCCCTCGACTGCGGAGGGAACGAGCTCGCGCGACGCGTTCGTGCCGCAGGAGAAGAGGACGAGGTCGAGCTCGCCGGCGGCGAGCGCCGCGGGAGTGGCCTCCTCGACCGCGAGGCCGCCGTCGAGCCGTCGCCCGGCCGAGCGCGCCGAGGCGAAGGCGCGCACGTGCCGGTAGCCGCGCTCCCGCAGGAGCCGCAGGGTCACGGTCCCCACGGCGCCGGTCGCGCCGACGACGCCGATCCTGGCCTCCTGCGCGCTCACCCGGCTCCGAGCTCGAAGGCGTCGTGCAGCGCGGCCACGGCCCGCGGCACGTCCTCGCTGCGCACGTGGCAGGCGATCTTGATCGGCGAGGTGGAGACGACCTCGGCCTCGACGCCGATCGCAGCGAGCGTGGCGAAGGCCCGGGCGGCGACCCCCGGGTGGCTCTTCATGCCGGCCCCGACGAGGCTCACCTTGCCCAGGTCGTCGCGCATCGACCACTCGACCCCGAGCTCCTCGAGCGCCTCTTCGCAGGCTCGCCGGTCGTCGGCCGGGGCGCTGAAGACGATCTCGCCGCCGCGGACCTGCAGGATCGTGTCGACGTTGACGTTCGCGGCCGCCAGCCGCTCGAAGAGCGGCGCGGCGTCGATCTGCTGCACGCGGTAGAGGGGCTCGCAGTCGGTGTGCGCCACGCCGCTGATGATCGCCTTCTCCAGCACCGGATCCTCCTCGTCGACGATCCACGTTCCTCCGGCGTCGGAGAACGTCGACCGCACCTGCAAGCGGACGTCGTGGTTGCGCGCGAACTCGACCGAGCGTAGCTGGAGGACCTTCGCGCCGCTGGCGGAGAGCTCGAGCATCTCCTCGTAGGTGACGGCGCGCAGTCGGCGTGCCCCCGGCACGAGCCTCGGGTCGGCGGTGAAGACCCCCTCCACGTCCGTGTAGATCTCGCACGCTCCGGCGCCGAGGGCGGCGGCGAGGGCGACCGCGGTGGTGTCGGAGCCGCCGCGCCCGAGCGTCGTCACGTCGTGCGAGTCGGCGGAGACGCCCTGGAAGCCCGCCACGAGCACGATCTTGCCGGCGTCGAGCGCCTCGTTGATCCGCGTCGCGCGCACCTCGGCGATCTTCGCCTTGCCGTGCACGGCGTCGGTGACGATGCCCGCCTGCGAGCCAGTGAGGGAGATCGCCTCGTGGCCGAGGTCGTGCACGGCCATCGCGCAGAGCGCGTTCGAGATCCGCTCGCCGACGGAGACGAGCATGTCGTACTCCCGCGGGTGGGGGCGGGGCGAGATCTCGTGCGCCAGCCGGATCAGCTCGTCGGTCGTGTCGCCCATCGCCGAGAGGACGCCGACCACCCGCCGTCCCGCCTCCCGCGCTCGCACCAGGCGGCCAGCAACCTGCTTGATCTTCGCCGTGTCGGCGACGGAGGAGCCGCCGAACTTCATCACGACGAGGTCGCTCGGGCGGGCCGCCGCGTCGGCGGCGACCTCCGGAACTGCCTCGTACGGGGTCGTCGTCGCCACCGAGCAGCCCGCCGCCTCGCTACATCTCGCGGCGGCCGGCGAGGGCGCGGCCGAGCGTGACCTCGTCCGCGTACTCGAGGTCGCCACCGACCGGCAGGCCGCTCGCGAGCCGCGTCACCCGCACCCGGCCGCGCAGGCGGTCGGCGAGGTAGGAGGCCGTCGCCTCGCCCGTCGCGTTCGGGTTGGTCGCCAGGACGACCTCCCGTACGCCGTCGCCCTGCACGCGCTGCAGGAGCTCGTCGATCCGCAGGTGCTGCGGCTCGACCCCGTCGAGCGGGGAGAGCGCGCCGCCGAGCACGTGGTAGAGGCCGCGGTACTCGGCAGTCCGTTCCAGCGAGACGACGTCGACCGGCTGCTCGACGACGCAGATCGTCGTCCGGTCTCGTCGCCCGTCGAGGCAGATCGGGCAGAGCGCTTCCTCGGTGAGGTTGCCGCACTCGCGGCAGAAGCGGACGCGCGTCTTGACGTCCTCGATCGCCCGGGCGAGCGCGAGCCCCTCCTCGTTCGGGACCTGCAGGAGGTGAAAGGCGAGGCGCTGGGCCGTGCGGGCGCCGATCCCGGGCAGCCGGGTGAGCTGCGAGACGAGGTTCTCGACCGAGGGGCTGAACATGCGCCGCCCTGAGGGTACTCGCCCGCAGCGGACAGGCTGCGGCTCTCGTTCCCGTGCTAGCGCGGGCTGAAGTCGAACGCCCAGCCCCAGATCACGACCCCGATCAGGGCGAGCACGATCAGCGCCCACAGCCAGTTCGAGAACAGGTAGCGGCCACGGAGGCGGCGGCGGGGCGGCGTGGGAGCGCTGCTCACTCGCCGAGGCCGGGGAGGCCCAAGCCGCCAAGGCCCATGTCGCCGAGCATCTGCTGCGCCTTGGCCTCGACGCCCGCCCGCGCCGAGCGCAGCGCCTCGTTGACCGCAGCGAGCACGAGGTCGGCGAGGGCTTGCGGATCGTCGGGGTCGATCGCCTCGCGGGAGATCTCCACGGCGACCACCTCGCCGGCGCCGGTCGCCGTCACCTTGACGAGCCCGCCGCCGACCGAGGACTGCGCGGTCTCCCGCGCCGCCTCCTGCTGCATCCGCTGCACCTGCTCCTGCATCTGGGCGGCCTGTTGCAACAGCTTCTCCATGTCGAAGGCCACCCCTCAGCCCTCCCGCTCGCGGGCGTCGAACGTCTCCTTGAGGAGCTCGAGGATCCGCTCCTCGCCCGCCGGCTCCTCGTCGTCCGGCGGCGGCGCCTGCCGGGGCTCGCCGAGCTCGAAGGCGAGCGCCAGCCGGCGGCCGGTCACGTCGTAGAGGGCGTCGGCGAGCAGGCCGGCGTTCTTCGGCTCGCGCGCCAGGTCGAGGTGGAACTGGGCGCTCGGCGGGAACTCGAGCGTCAGCGTGTCGCCGCGCAGCTCGGCGGGATGCGCCTCGCGCAGGAGCGAGGCGGTGGGAATGCCACCCCGCTCTTCGAGCGCCGGCAGGACGGTGCGCGTCCAGGCCTCTTGCAGCTGCGAGAGCTCGAGCGCCGGCGCGGCTGCGGCGGCCGGGGCGGGCTGCGGCGCGGGCGCCTGCTCGTCCTGCCCAGCGGGCGGGGACGCGGTCGCCGCGGGCGGGGGCGACGGGGCCGCCTGCTGCTCCAGCCGCTCGAGCCGGAACGCGAGGGACTCGCGGGAGAGGTCGGCGGACGGGCGGGTGACCTTGACCAGCGCCAGCTCGAGCGGCAGCCGCGGATCGGCGCCCTGCCGCAGGTCGTCGACGGCGACCGCGAGCAGGTCGAGCAGGCGCAGCACGGTCGCCTCCCCGAGCTGGCTCGCCTGCGCCCGCAGCCGCTCCCGCGCCTCCTCGCTCGTCACCGCGCCGGGCGGGACGTCGCCGAGGTGCTGGGCGAGCATCACGAGCCGCAGGTGCTCCAGCAGGTCGAGCACGAGGCGGCCGAGGTCGTGGCCCCGCTCCGAGAGCTCCTCGAGGTAGGTGAGGGCGCCGGCCGTGTCGCGGTCGATCACGAGGTCGCAGAGCCGGAAGAGCGCCTCCTCCTCGACCGTGCCGAGCAGCTCGAGCACCGCCTGGACGGTGATCGTGTTGCCGGTCGCCGAGGCCACCTGGTCGAGCGTCGACTCGGCGTCGCGGTAGGCGCCGCGGGCGGCGCGGGCGACGAGCGCGAGCGCCTGGTCGGGCGCCTCGATCCCCTCCGCGTCGGCGATCAGGCGCAGCTTGCGCACGAGGTCCTGCAGGCTCGGCCGCCGGAAGACGAACGTCTGGCAGCGGGAGCGCACCGTCGGCAGGACCTTCGAGAGGTCGGTCGTGCAGAAGACGAACAGCAGGTGGGGCGGCGGTTCCTCGATCAGCTTCAGGAGCGCGTTCCAGGCGGCGTCCGTGAGCTGGTGCGCCTCGTCGAGGATGTAGACCTTCGAGCGGCCCTCGACCGGTTGCAGCACGACGCGGTCGCGGATCTCGCGGATGTCGTCGATCCCCCGCTGCGAGGCGGCGTCCATCTCGATCACGTCGAGCGAGGTGCCGGCGGCGATCGCCCGGCAGGCGTGGCAGGTGCCGTCGGGCGTCGTGGTCGGCCCCTGGGCGCAGTTGAGGCACTTGGCCAGGATGCGCGCCGTCGAGGTCTTGCCGGTGCCGCGGGGGCCGGCGAACAGGTACGCCTGCCGCACGGCGCCGCTGGCGATCGCGTTCGTCAGCGTCCGGACGACCGCCTCTTGCCCGACGACCTCCTCGAAGCTCTGCGGACGGTACTTCCGGTAGAGCGCGGGCACGTGACGATTCAAGCAGGTCCGGCGCCCGGCCAGAGCGGGGCGGCGTCTGGCGGGTTGCGGCAGGCAGCAGGCAGCGGGCCAGGCGCACCGCGCACCTGGAAGGCACTCCTTAGCGCTGCTTCCTCCCGGATCTGACGCGGTTCGCAGGCTCCCACTGCACGGGGCCTGACCCGGGCGCCAGTGTAGCCTCGGGGCGATGCAGGCGCTCGCTCCGGCCAGAGAGACATCGTCGCCCGGGCGATGAGCGCGGGGGCGAGCAGGGGTGGGCCCGGCGACGCGGGCGATGCCCGGCGGGCGCTTCTGAGCAGGCTCTTCGACCACGCGCCGACCTTCCCACCCGCGAGCCTGCCGCCCCGCGAGGCGCTCGCCGAGGACCGGCGGGCGCGGGCGAGCGAGCACGCCTGGCTCCTCGGCCGCCTGGTCTGGCCGGCGGCGCGCCTCGCCGAGCTGCCGCAGGACGAGGAGCGGGCGCTCGCTCTCGTCGAAGCTGGCCGCGAGCGGCAGGACGACGCCGTCTACCTGGAGGGCGTGCCGCTGGACGAGGTGGCGGCCCGCGGCCTGCGCGCCAAGATCCGCTGCGGCGGCGAGCGGGTGCCCTCGGTCGAGGAGCTCGCGGCCTTCGTGCGCGACTGCCGGGAGCGCGGGATCGTCTTCAAGGCCACCGCCGGCCTGCACCATGCGTACCCGACGGCCGCCGGCGAGCACGGTTTCCTCAACCTGCTGGCGGCGGCCGTCTTCGGCGACGAGGAGGAGGCGCTGCGGGCGCCGGCGGGCGCGCTCGCCCTCGACGCCCGCGCCTTTCGCTGGGGGGAGCGCGAGGCGCCGCCGGCGCGGCTCGCCGACGTCCGCGCCACGCTGATCCACTCGATCGGCACCTGCTCGTTCTTCGAGCCGGTGGGGGAGCTCGTGCGGCTGGGGGTGCTGTGAGCGGCTTCGGCGCGCTGCGCGCGGGCGGGCTCGCCTGGTGCGAGCAGGGCGAGGTCGTCGACCTCTCGGGCCTCGGGGACGTGTTCGCCCGCCCGACCCTGAACGAGCTGCTCGCCGCCGGGCCGGCGGCCTGGCGGCACGCGGTCGCCGCGGCGCGAGCCCACGACGGGCCGCGTCTGCCGCTCGCCGAGGCGCGGCTGCGCCTGCCCTTCCAGGTCGCCGACTACGTCGACTTCTACTCCTCGCTGGAGCACGCGACGAACCTGGGTCGCCTGTTCCGGCCCGAGCAGGAGCCGCTGCTTCCGAACTGGCGCTGGCTGCCGGTCGGCTACCACGGCCGCGCCGGCAGCGTCGTCGTCAGCGGCACCGACGTCGTTCGCCCCTGCGGCCAGCGCAAGGCCCCCGACGAGCCGGCGCCGACCTTCGGGCCGACGCGGCGGCTCGACTTCGAGCTCGAGCTCGGCTTCGTCGTCGGCGTCCCGACGGAGCTCGGCGAGCGCGTCCCGGTCGCGGCGTTCGCCGACCACGTCTTCGGCCTGGTGCTGGTCAACGACTGGAGCGCCCGCGACATCCAGGCCTGGGAGTACCAGCCGCTCGGCCCGTTCCTCGGCAAGTCGTTCCAGACCTCGATCTCGGCCTGGGTGACGCCCCTCGCGCTGCTGGAGGAGGCGCGGGTCGAGGCGCCGCCGCAGGATCCCCCGCCGCTACCCCACCTGGCCGGCGGTCGCGACTGGGGGCTCGACATCGCGCTCGAGGTGGAGCTGAACGGCGACACCGTGTCGCGGGGCAACGCGAGGACGCTGTACTGGACGCTGCCCCAGCAGCTTGCGCACGCGACCTCGAACGGGGCGCCGCTGCGCACCGGCGACCTGATGGCCTCCGGGACGATCTCGGGGCCGGAGCCGGGCTCGCAGGGCTCCCTGATCGAGCTCTCCGGCGGCCAGCGCTTCCTCGCCGACGGCGACGAGGTCGTGCTGCGCGGCCGGGCGACGAACGGCGTCGAGCTGGGCGAGGTGCGGGGCCGCGTGCTGCCCGCGCGCTGTTAGGGGAGCCGGGCCGGACGCAGGCCGCCCCGGTCGAGCCGCTCCAGCACGAGCTCGAGGGCGGCCGCGGTTCGCTCCCAGCTGCGCGGCGAGGCATACCAGTCGGCGTCGTGCAGCAGCAGCACCTCGCCGCCGTGCACGCCGGCCAGCAGGCGCGTCGCGATCGACTCCGGGGTCGCTTCGGCGCGCCAGTCGCGGCCGTCCCGGCGCCAGAGCACCGTCTCCCAGCCGCGGCGGCGGGCGTGGCGGAGGGCCGGCACGGTCAGGATCCCGTACGGCGGCCGGTAGCGGCGCGGCTCGACGCCGGTCGCCTCCGCGATCGCCCGGCGGGCGCGCTCAAGGTCGTCGCGGGTCGCGGCCGGGCTCCGCCGCAGCAGGCTGACGTGCCGGTAGCAGTGGAGCGCGACCTCGTGGCCGCCGGCGAGGATCGCGCTGGCGAGCTCCGGGAAGCGCTCGACCTGCTCGCCGACGAGGAAGAAGGTCGCGGGCGCGCGGGCGGTCGCGAGCAGCTCGAGCACGCGCGGCGTCCCCTGCGGGTGCGGCCCGTCGTCGAAGGTGAGGGCGACGGCGGCCGGGTCGGGGATCTCCGCCCGCACGCCGAACAGGCGGCGTGCCGGCGGGAAGACGAGCGCGGTCGAGGGAAGCGAGTAGCCCGCCAGCCCCCCGGCGGCGGCCGCGGCCGTGCGCAGGGCGTGTCTAAGGTCCCGTACGGGCATGTCCGCGCTCCTGATCGGCGTCCTGGCGGGGCTCGGCGCCGCTGCGATCTACGCGGCGGGAATCGCCCTCCAGGCGCTCGAGGCGCGCGAGGCGCCTCCCGAGCGGGCCCTGCGCCTCTCCCTGTTCGCCCGCCTCGTCCGCCGTCCGCGCTGGGTGGCTGGGACGGCGCTCGGTCTCGTGGGCTGGGTGGTGCAGGGCTACGCGCTGACGAAGGCGCCCCTGACGCTCGTCCAGCCCCTGCTGGGGACGAGCCTGGTCTTCCTGCTCGCGCTCGCGGCCAGCCTGCTGCACGAGCGCGTCGGCCGGCGCGAGGCGCTCGCGGCGGGCGCCGTCGCGGCCGGGGTGCCGCTGCTCGCGCTCACCGCGCCCGCCCACCATGCCGTCCACGGCGAGGGAGTGGCGCTGTGGCTGACGCTCGTCGCGCTCGCTGCGGTCTCGCTGCTGCCGCTGGGGCTGCGAGGCGCGGCGCGCAGCGGCAGCGTGCTCGTGCCGCTCGCCGCCGGTCTCGCCTACGCGCTCGACGGCCTGGCGACGAAGTTCGCCTCGGACGACTACGACCGCCGGCTCTGGCTGGGGCTGCTCGGCTGGGCCGTGCTGATGGTCGCCGCCTCCGGCCTCGGAACGCTGGGCGAGATGTCGGCCTTGCAACGCCGGCCCGTGACTCACGTCGCGCCGCTCGTCTTCACCCTGACGACGTTCGTGCCCGTCGCGCTCGCGCCGCTGCTCGCGCGGGAGTGGTGGCCCGGCTCGCCGCTGCGAGCCGCGGGGCTCGTGCTCGGTCTGCTCGCGACGGGAGGCGGGGCGGCGGCGCTGGCGACCGCCGAGCCGCTGGGCCGGGTGGTCGCGCGGGAGGCGAGGAGCCGCGAGAGCGGCACCGGGCGCAGTCCCCGTCGCTCGAGCGAGGAGACGAGCGCGCTCACTGCTCGGGTGCCGTAGCGGCCGTGCACCACGACGACGACGACGCTGCCTCGGCCGATCCGCTGGCTGGCGGCGAGCGGCAGCCCTCCCGCGGTGCGCGCCGCGACGTAGTCGCCGATCGTGAAGCCCGCTGGAGCGAGGTAGTAGAAGCGGCCGCCGAGGGCGAGCTCGCGCTGCAAGCGCACCAGCTGCGCTCGGGCGTCGAGCACGCCGCCGGGGCCGCTCGCCCGCAGCTCGGGGACGAGCTCGTCGCCACGCTGGGCGACGGCCCGGCGAGTCGCCCGTGGAGGGAGGGCGGCGACCGCGAACGAGACGTGGACGTGCCGGCGCGCGAGCTCGGCCGCGAGGGGCGCGAGCCGCCGGGTCGGGACGGCGACGACGACGGCGACCTCGGGCCGCTGGGTGTCGACGTGCGTGAGCTGGGGAAGGTCGAGCATCCTCGCGACCACCGGATACGGGGTCGGGCTGGCGAACGTCCAGCCCGCGAGGACGAGCGCGCCGAGCGCCGCGGCGGCCGTGGCGGGCACGACCCGGCTGCGCCGTCGTCCCCGCACCCGCGGCTCGACCGTCAGGATCGTCTCCGCCGCCTCCGGCGCGGGCGGCAGCGCGGCTGCGGCGTGCGGTGTCTCGAGGATCCGCGCGAGGAGGCCCGGCAGCTCCTGTGGGCTCGCGGCGAGCACGGCCAGTCCGAGCCGGGCGAGCGCTCGAGCGTTGTCCCGCGAGTGACCGGGGGGCGCAGCGCAGACCACGAGCGGACAGCCGGCGCGCAGGGCCTCGAGGCAGGTGACTCCGACGCTGGTGTCGACGAGCACGTCGCTGGCGGCCAGGTACTCCGGCATGCGGGTGGTGAAGGGGACGATGTGCAGGCGCTCCTGGCCGGCGAACCGCCGTGCGAGCCGGCGGCGCAGCAGCTCGTTGCGGCCGGTGAGGCAGACGACGCTGGCGCCCGCGACCCGGAGCGCCGCCTCGGCGACCCGCTCGAGCGGGCCGACGCCCCAGCCGCCGCCGGAGACGAGGATCAGCGGCCCGCACGAGGGCAGTCCGAGCCCGCGACGAGCCGAGGCGCGATCGACGTCGCGTCCGAACTCGCGCGCGACGATCGGCGCGACGACCGCCGCGCTCGCCGGGCCCGCGACTCGCTCCACCGCGGGAACCGCCGCCTCGTGCATCACGAGGTGGAGGTCGACGCCGCGGTGCGACCAGAGCGGATGGACGCCGAGGTCGGTGATCGTCGCCACGACCGGGAGCTGGAGCCGGCCGCGGCGGCGGAGGTAGCCGAGCACGTTCGTCACGGCGGGGTGTGTCGAGACGACGATGTCCGGTGCGATGCGGCGGATCAGGCGGCGCAGCGGGCGCGCCCCCAGGGCGTACAGGCCGCGCCGGCCGAGCCAGCGCAGCGGGGCGACCCGCGTGAACAGGAAGTACTCCAGCCCGTAGCTCCAGCGCACGCGGCGCACCTGGACGCGGTAGGCGTCGCGGGTGAGGAGCGGCACGAGCCGTCCGAGGCCGCGCTGCAGCGCATCGACGACGTGGACGTCCGCGCCGCGCGCCGACAGGTCGCGCTCGAGAGCGCGAGCGGCGGACGCATGGCCCTCTCCCTCCTCGCAGAACAGGATCAGGACTCGCATCTCGCGTCGCCGCGGATTATCCACGGCCGCCCGGACCGGGGAGCGAGATCCTGCCGCTGCGCAGAGGGAGGACGCGGGCTGTCGTGTCCGTGTACTCGGGGTCAGGGCTTGCGTTCTCGCTGCGGGTGCGCTGAAACGAGAACCCCGCCTCGGCAAGCAGCGTGCCCAGGTGACGCGCCGAGACCGCGATCCCCTCGCCGGCGAGGTCAGCCGACGCAAACTGCGCTCACTGCTCGTCGACGCCGGGTCACGCGGGCGGCTCGTGGACCCCGGCCGGCGTCCAGATCGAACCGATCCGGGTCGAGACCGTCGAAGGCGGTCGCGCGGGGGTCAGGAGCTGGGGAGCTCGGCGCGGCGGCGCTGGCGGGTGCCGGGTTCGCCCACGAGGAGACGCGCAACGGGCGCACGGTCGTCGTCGCCGACTTCCGCTTCCACTGGCTGCGCCACACCGCGATCTCGCTCATGCGCGACGGGCTGACTCCTTCCTAACCGCACTCACAGCAGATGAGCGACGCAGGCTGCGGCTGCGGGCGAGCAGGCTAGGAGGTCGCGGCAAGAATCCCGTTGGCCAGGAGGCGGACACGGGCTCGCGTCACTCGAACCAGCTGGTGAAGGGCAGTTACTGCGAGGAGCGTTCCCCGCTTCACCGTGCGCACGTTCTCGTCGGGTGACGAGATGTGTGCGAATAACTTGCGTGAGCCCGAGCGAAGATCTACAGCGACGAGGTTCTGGCGGCCGACGCAGCAGTTCGCAAGCACAATGACCGTGTCTCGGTCGAGAAAGACAGGGGCCAGTCCCTTGCCGCCCGGAATGGAAGGTTCAGAGTCGACGGTCGTCGCGGTTGAGATATGAACGACTCGTACCCGAGTCCCATCTGAAAGCGCGATCGAGCGCCCGTCAGGTGACCAGTTCAGGACCAGACCGGGCGGCGAGCCTAAAGCATCTCCCGCTGGGAGCGGGATTGTCCGGGCTTGTCCCCACGGCAAGTCGCGGACAACGAGTGCAGCTAGGTACTGGACTCCGTTCCGCATCTCGACTGTGAGGTAGGCGATTCGGGTTCGGTCCGGGCTCAGTGTCGGGCTGAGCGCCTCAGCGATCTCCGTCCTTGTGCCATCGGCGAGCGAAACCTGATAGAGGCGTGGCGGATGCTGCAAGCCCTCATACACGGAGACGTAGGCCGATAGCCGGTTCGGCGTGAGTGCCAGCCCTTGGACGCCATGGCCTGAAAGGGGAGCGGCGAACCGTGGGACACGCCTGAGCAGCTTGCCCTGTTGATCGAGGACGCGGAGATGGCCTGAAAGGTTGGCGACGAGGTAGTCGGACGGCGGCACGCGAGCAGGCGCTGAGGTTGCGCCGCCAACACCGGCGGACGATCCAGCAAGCAAGCTTGCGAATAACAGAGCCAACAGGCCTCGCTGCACGAATCCATCCTTTCCAGCCGGGAGTCCAAGACCGAGCATGCGCACTGCCAAGTTCAGTGGGCGCGGCTGGGATCGAAGCACGCCCGCCCGCTTTCGGCGGTCGGTTGCTGTAACCGGGAATCTCCTCATGTGCAGGCACTTTTCCCGCTTGCGAGAGAGCAGTCGGTTGCACCTGGGCAGCTTTCTACGGGTTCTCGTGTGGTCACAGAGTGGTCACGCGGCGTTGCTCGAGCGGTAAACGCGCGTCTTTCGTCGCACCTCGGGTGAGCTCCTATGTCAAGGCGTTCACGCTTGTCGTGCATCTGCGTCGGTTGAGCTCGGCGTGCAAACTGCTGAGAGCGTTTCTGCGCCGATGTCGACTGTGGCGTGAGGCCGCTCGAGGCGCGCTCGCGTGGTCGTGAGCCGTTTCGGTCCGTGCGGGTGCGAGATCGGCGCGTTGAAAGCCGTTCTGAGGCGCTGCGAGAAGTCGGCGCGATCCGTCAGTCGGCCATTGCGAGCGCTGCGTCCTGCCGGAGCTGCTGGTAGACGACGTCGGAGAGGTGACGCTTGAGCGCTCTGACGGCGTCGCGTTTCGTGCGTCCTTCGCTTTGGCGTCGTTCGACGTAGGCGCGAGCGCGCGGGTCCATCCGTGCCTGCGTCAAGGCCATCATGTGCAGGGCGTGGTTGAGGCGGCGGTTGCCGCCCTTGTTGAGGCGGTGCCGCTGCGTCTTGCCGGATGAGGCTGGGATCGGGGCGGTGCCGTTCATGCGCGCGAAACGTGCTTTCGTCGCGATCCTGTTGATGTCGCCGACCTCGCCGATGATCCGCGCTGCGCTGAGGTAGACGATCCCGACGAGTTGCGGCAACCGGCTGCCGATCGCGTGCACCGACTGGGCGATCTCCCGTTCGAGCTGGCGGATCTCGAGGTCGAGGCGGCGCAGCGCTTCGATCCGCCGGCGCGCCAGCGTCGTCTGCACCCCGCGGTCGCGTCCGAGTAGCCGCTCCGCTTCGTCCAGCCGTGGCAAAGAATCAAGCCGTGGCACGCTGCGCTCGTAGCCCGGCCGGAGCGAGACGAGGTCGACGTGGAGGCGGTTCGCGGTGCGGGTGCGCTCGCCGATCAGCTGCAGCCGGTAGTCGCAGAGCAGCTTCAGGTCGCGCGCCGGCGAGTCGGCCCGCGGCGGCGGCAGCTGCGGCTCACGTAGGGTGACACGCGCGATCGCGAGGGCATCCCGCGGGTCGCTCTTGCCGTTGCCGCGCATCCGCTGCCGCTGCCGATCCGTCAGGGTGCCGCGCACGTCGACGACCGCCTCGCCCTTGCCGAGCAGGAAGCAGGCGATCCCGCGCCCGACCCAGCCGGTGCTCTCCACCCCGAACCGCCTCGAGCCCGGCGCCTGCCTCAGCACCCAGGCATGCAGCGCCCGGTGTGCGCGCGGCTCGTTCGCGAACTCCCGGCTTGCAAGCTCGCGCCCGAGCTCGTCGACCAGGCAGACAGCAAGCGTGTGCTTGTGCGCGTCGATCCCGATCGTGACCACCATCAACCTCCCTCTCCGCGGGCATACGATTGGCGGTGGAGCGGTGCGCATGCACGCGTAGGGCGCTCCAAGCTCCTATCAAGCGACGCCGCTCAACCAGGTGAGCCCCGGAGGGACACTCACCAGCGGAAGGCCACGGCCCAACCGAGCATGAATCTGCAGAGTCACCTCCGGGGCTCGCCGCCTACCGGCGGCTCGCGCAGACATAACACGCATGCATCTGCGTCTCCGCCTGTCTGGGGTTCGTCGGGGTGGCGGAATGCTGAGCGTCGCGAAGCTGACCCTGGGCCAGGAGGCCTACTACGAGCAGCAGGTCGCCAGAGGTCTGGACGACTACTACGCCGGTCGGGGCGAGTCGCCGGGCATCTGGGCCGGCGCCGGTTCCGCGACGCTCGGACTGATGGGCGTCGTCGGCGACGACGACCTGGGGACGCTGCTGCGCGGCGTCAACCCGGCGAACGATGAGCGGCTGCGCGCCCCAGTGCGGGAGCGGACGATCACCGTTCGAATGCTCGACCTAGAAACGGGCGACTGGCGCGAGGAGCGGAAGCGGCTAGCACCGGTGTCCGGCTACGACCTCGTGTTCTCGTGTCCGAAGAGCGTCAGCCTCCTTCACGCGCTCACCGACGACGAGCCTGTGCGGAGGCAGATCAGCGACGCACACGAGGCCTCATGGCAAGCGGTGCTCGCGTATCTCGAGCGGGAGGCGTGCATCGTCCGCCGCGGCAAGGGCGGCACGCAGCGCGAGTACGGCCAGGGTTTCGTCGCGGCGGCGTTCCGCCACCGGACGAGCCGCGCTCAGGATCCGCATCTGCACACGCACGTGGTCGTCGCCAACATGACGAGATCCGGCGACGGCCCTTGGCGTGCGCTCGACGGCGAGGCGATCCTCAAGACCTACCGGCTCGCCGCCGGCTACCTCTACGAGGCGCACCTCCGCCATGAGTTCACGGAGCGTCTCGGTGTGGCGTGGACCGAGCCGGTTAAGGGGATGGGCGAGCTCGTCGGCGTCCCGGAGGAGGCGATCCGCGCCTTCTCGACCCGCCGCCAGTCAATTGTCGAGCACATGGAGGCGCTCGGGACCGAGGGCTTTGCCGCCTCTCGCGTCGCTGCGCTGGCCACGCGGGAGGCCAAGGAGCAGGTCGACCTGCCCCGGCTGCGCGAGGACTGGAAGGCGCGGGCGGCCGAGCACGGCCTCGGCCGCCGCGAGCTCGAGGCGCTCGTCCGCGAGCGACCAATCGAACGCGATCGGCTTGAGCTCGAGCAGCTCGCCGCCCGTCTTCTCGGCCGCGACGGGCTCACCGAGAAGCAGACGACCTTCACCATGCCCGACCTGGTGCGGGCGGTTGCAGGCTCGTTGCCGTCCGGTGGGAGTGTCAGCGAGGTGCTCGAGCTCGCGGACGAGCTCTCCCGCTTCCCTGGCGTCGAGCTCGTCGAGGCGCAGGAGGTGCCAGGCCGGCCGGCGCGCTTCACGACCCGCGAGCTACTCGGAGTCGAGCGGGAGGCGATCGAGCTCGCCCTCGCCGGCCGCGACGCCACCGTCCCGATCCCGGAGCGCCGGCCGCTGGCGGAGGCGCTGATGCTGACCGGTCACGGCCTCACCGGCGAGCAGCGGATGCTCGTCCACGAGGCCGCCTGCCGCTCCGATCGCGTGGTCTGCATCGTCGGCGTCGCCGGCTCCGGGAAGACGCTCGCCTTGCGCGCGTTCGCGGACGCCTACCGTGGCATCGACGCCGCCGTGCTCGGGGCGGCGCCGAGCGGCCGTGCCGTCGACGAGCTGCAAGCCGCGACCGGCATCCTCAGCCGCACCCTGCACCGGCTCCTGCTCGACACCCGGCGCGATGGCGGCCTTCCCCGCGGCTGCGTCCTCGTCGTCGACGAGGCGGGGATGTCCGAGACGCGCGTTCTCGCCCCGCTCCTCCATGCCGTCGACCAGGCGGAGGGGAAGCTCGTGCTGGTGGGCGATCCTGCCAGCTGCCCGCCGTAGGCGCCGGCGGCCTCTACCAGGCGCTCTGCGACCGCCTCGACCCGCTCGAGCTCTCCGGCAACCGTCGCCAGCGCGACACGCTCGAGCGCGAAGCGCTCGCGCGCATGCGCGACGGTGATCCCGAGCCCTACCTCGCTCACGCAGCTCGACGCGGCCGCCTCGCGGTCGACGACAACCCGACAGCGGCGAAGGAGCGGCTGCTCGCCGACTGGTGGCGAACGGCGGAACCGAACCCGACCCGGGCGACGATGTTCGCCTACCACCGCACCGACGTCGACGAGCTCAACGAGGCCGCACACGCATTGATGCTCCACGGCCACCGGCTGAGGGACGAGGTCGTCACGCTCGGCGGACTCGAGTACCGGGTCGGCGAGCAGGTGCTCTGCCGTCACAACGACGAGCGGCTCGGCCTGCGCAACGGGATGCTCGGGACCGTGGTCGAGCTCCAAGACGACGCCCTGCTCGTTCGCGATCGGACGCGCGCCGTCCATCGGGTGCCGTTCGTGTACGCGAGCGAGCATCTCGAGTACGGCTATGCACTCACCGGCCACGCTGCCCAGGGCGTCACCGTCGACCGCGCCCACGTCCTTCTCTCCGACCAGGGTGCTCTACAGGAGTGGGGCTATGTCGCCTGCAGCCGCGCCCGTCTCGAGACTCGCCTCTACCTCGCCGACCGCGAGGCGTTGGAACGCGAGACGCCGGTCCGTCAGCCTGATCCGATCGCACCGCCAGAGCGCGCCGCCCGCGCTCTGCAACGCTCCTCTGCCGAGTCGCTCGCCCTCGACCAGCGCGGAAGCCGCGACGCCATTCTCGATCGGATCGCTCAGCAACACGACCAGCTCGATGTGCAGCGCGCGTCCGGGGCCGAACAGGTCGCGAGAGCGCAGCGTGAGCTCCAACGTCTCCATAGGTGGAACCGCGGCCGGCGGGCCCAGCTAGAAACCGAGATCGCGCGCCAGGAGAAGGTGCTCGACCGCTTCGACGCGAAGGCCCAACAGCTCCGCCGAGCCGGCGAGCGGCGCTCGCAGTTCCTCGCCTTCGCCCACCAGCGCCGAACGCTCGCACGCTCGCCGGCACCCGAACCGCTGCGCCGCAGCCCGGCAATCAGCCTCGACCGCGAGCCGCCCGGCCGTGGGCTCGAACTGTGACCCTCGCGAGTCGGAGTGGCTGGTCAGAGCAGCCGCAGGAACTCGTCGCGCCCGACGCCTGACGCCTCGATGATCGCGGCGAGCGTTCCCCTCGCGAGGTCGCGTGCGTGCATGGGCACCACCACGCGGTGCCGGTGCTCCGGGTGACGAAAGACGTGGTGGCTTCCCCTAACGCGATCGAGCTACCAGCCGCACCGCTCCAGCGCGCGCACCCCCTGGCGCGGCGTCACCGCCGGCAGTCGCGGCATCAGGCGAAGACGGTCACGCGCTCGATCTCGACCGGGCCGGGGATCGGATCGCCGTGAGCCTGCAGCGACTCGAGGTAACCCTCGATCGCCTCCCGAATCATCGCCAGCGCCTCCTCGCGAGTCTCGCCCTGGCTGACGCAGCCGGGCAGGGAGGGAACGCTGACGCTGTAACCGCCCTCCGGCTCCGAGCTCAGCACGACCTCGTACTCGCGCGTCGACATACGGGGAGTGTAGGCCGAAGAGTGCCGCCACGTCGTGATGGCCCAAGGCGTGTGAAGTCAATCGTGACCCTTGCTTGTCTTTCACTCTTGAGGTAACTAAACTTTAGTTATCCCGGCTGGGGTTGTTCTCCGAAAGCAACAAATGATAAGGACAGCCCCGTGAAAGCACGGATAACCCTTCTGGGCGTCATCTTCGGCACGCTGCTGATGGCCCTGATCATGGCCGACGGCACGCCCTGGCCGTAGAGCCGCCAGCACGGTTCAACCGTTTGGAGGCGGCAGGGGTACCCCTGCCGCCTCCAACTTGAGTGACCCTAGTAGTTTCCTGTAGTCTACGCTAGCTATGCCTAGGCGCCCATCGACACACGTTGACAGTGCCGCAGCAGTGGGGACTCGCCTAGCCGCAGCGCGGAAGGCGGCCGGGCTTACGCAGCGCGACATCTCCTTTCCGGGCTGCACCCCGGCCTATGTCTCGCGGATCGAGGCCGGCGCGAGAATCCCCTCCTACCAGATCCTGCGTGAGTTCGCCAAGCGCCTCGGAGTCAGCGCCGACTACCTGGCAACCGGCACTGAAGCTGCTGAGCCGGATCTTCTGTTCGAGGCGGAAGTCGCACTCCGGCTCGACGATCTCGAGCTTGCCGAGCAACTCTACGAGCAGATCGAGAGCTCTCACGGCAGCGAGGACGCCGCGGCGGCACGAGCGCTGGCCGGTCTCGGAAACATTGCGCTCCGGCGCGGGTCGGTCGAGACGGCAATCCCGCGGCTCCTACAAGCCCTGGAGGCAGGCCTGCCGGATGTCGACGCCGCAACTGCCGCGGAAGCGCTAGGTCGCGCCTACTCGTCGCAGGGACGCTTTGGCGAAGCCTTCGACCTCCTCAACCGGTTCCTGAGAGAAGCACAGGAGCGAAACGACTCACTGGAGGTCGTTCGCTTCAGCGTCCTCTTGGCCAACGCACTCATCGACAGCGGCAACTTCGGGCGAGCGGAGGCCGTCCTTGGCGACGTGCTCGCCCTGGCTCGTCGGAGTCTCGACCCGATGGTCAGGGCGAGCCTCTTCTGGTCACAGTCGCGCCTCTACTCGTCGGAAGGAAGACCTGATCTCGCCGCCGAGTATGCGCAGCTGACCATCGCCACGCTCAAGGAGACCGAGCACACGGTGCAGTCGGCCCGGGCTCTGCTGTTGCTTTCCCATATCGAGAATGACCGCGGCCACGCGGAGGCAGCGCTCGATCTCATCGACGAGGGAGAGCCTGTCACAAAGGCAGCCGGAACGCGCGTCGATCAGGCGATGTTCACACTCGAGCGAGCTCGCGCGCTCGAAGCCCTCGGCAAAGATGAGGAGGCAGCCAGCCTCGCCCTGCGCGCCGTCGGAGAGCTCGACGGCGCCTCGTCAGTGACTGCAGCTCGCGGCTATGCCGCTGCGGCGGGCTTCTTTCATTCTCGCGGCGACAACGCTCGAGCTATTGAGCTCTACGAACTCGCCGCAGAGCAGTTCCCAGGACCCGATCGACATCGCGCGGGCGTCTTAACGGCTATGGCCGAGATCCGCGAGGAGCAAGGCGATGCATCCGAGGCGCTGCGGCTGCTCAAGTCAGCGCTCGGGGCACAGCAGGACGCGAGCGTCGAATGGCAGGGGGACGAGTCCCTGCCACCTCTTGCCTCGGTCAACAGGCAGCCGCCTGATTGAAATGCGCCTGCCGCAATTCGAACTCGACGTGAGGAAAACGTCGGGTGCGATCGAGCCTAGCTCCGGGACGTGTGCCTACAGAAGTGGAGCTTCCCGTGCAGGACGGATGTCTCGCGAGCCTACCTCTCGACCCGCTGGTGATCGTCACCACTCCAGAAGGCGCTTGCGCAGGCGCGCGGAGACGCCTACGAACACCTAAGAGTCTTCCGCAGAACTATAGTCGCCTTGACGCGGACCTGGAGTATGTGAAAGACTGTCTTTGCTTTGAGGGGTATCGCCATCTCAATGCCGTTCCACCTTCGGAAGGGGTCTAGAGACATGAACTCGGTGCGCCGTTCTATAGCAGCTCTCCTGGTAGCCATCCTCGTTGCTGGGGCGGTTGCGATTGCCGCTTGGTCGGCTACGACTCGCAGCAGCGGCCACGTGCGCCACTGCGGTTCGTTCAAGTATGGCGTTGATGGACTACGCCCGGGGCCGGGTGCCATCACTGTAGAGGGAGCCAGTTGCTGGTTCGCTCGAGCAACCGCGTTGCTCGGCGCCGCACCTAGGTGGCATTGCTCCAACACCACGGGGGTCCGCTACGTCTGCAGACCCCGCCATGGGACTGCCACAGTCAAGTTCCGCGGCAAGTGAACGCGGGCGAGTGGCGGGCGCCCGGTCCCGGAGCGGCGGGGTGCCTCGCGGCTTCGTGGCTGCCAGCGCCGGGCTACCATCCGTCCGAGCTGGCGTGGTTGGGAGGACGGACTTTAGGGCCGAGTCGACTTGCGGTTGCCGCACGTGTAGCAGCTGTTCTTTGCTCACTGGCGGCTAGCCAGTGAGGGCGCGCTACCCGCGTCGCTGAACTTGCGTGCAGTCGGCTGCACAGAGGCGGGCTGATTGAAGGCATTGGCATCGTTCCCCTACTCCCTACCGGTAACTTTGGATGGCCGTCTTGACAACTATAGTTGGGTCTGGGAGGATTGCGATGTTGTTTCCGTCACCTTCGACGCGGGAGTCTGGAAGATGGGTAGAGGTGGGGTTGCAAGTCGCCGGGTCATGTTTCTGCTTTCCATGACCGCAGCGTTGGTTGTTATATTGGCGCTCGGTGCGGGCGTCGGATCGGCGAGTACTACTCCTGACGACCCCGGCGTGTTATGTGGTCCTGGATGTGGTAGCGGCGGTCCGGGCTACACGAATCCCTTCCAATCGAGCACGGGACTCTTACTAGGACGCACTGACCAGGGAGTGGATTACGCTGGTTACAGAGCAATTGACGCGATTGGAGACGGTGTAGTCAAAGCTGTTCATCAGGACTCCGGATGGTACGGCTATTTCTTGGTGTACGAGCTAACGGACAACACGTATGCCGGTGACTACGTCTATCTTGCCGAAGGCATCGATCCGGTAGTCAGCGCGGGGCAGACCATCACCGAGGGACAAGAGATCGCAACGTTCTCATCAACCGGGCACGATTGGAACGGGAGCGACACGGGGATCGAGACAGGTTGGGCATCGTCCAGCTCCGCAAGCAACGACTGGACTCTGTTCCGAACCCTCTGCGGCAGTTACAACAACAGTGGTCCCACGGCAATCGGAGATGCCTTTGCCCGCTTCTTGAGATCCGTCGGTGCGTCTACAGAGCAGAATCCCGGCTCCGGTCCGGATTACACGACGTCCTGCGCGTACACGTCCAGCTAGCGAAGCTAGCGCGTACACATAGCTGACGGAAAGTGGCCTGAGAGAATGGCTTAGGCACGACCGCGAGTGGCCCGCGACAAACGGGCCGCTCGCTTCGCCGGGCCCCGCATGGGAGTCATCGTCACGGCGTTTGGAGTAGGCCTTCGGCCTACCGAGTCGAGGCTTGCGTCAAATCTCGGCGTGCAACTCGAGGAACGAGGAAAGCGGTCACTCACGCAGGCAGAGCAGCCTCGACAGGCCTTCCATTGCGCGGCGAGCATGCGCGCGAATCACCGCTGAATGGTGGGCTGGTGTGCGAGGTCGAGCATGCGTCGCATGGTCGGCAGCACCTGGGGGTCACGTACCTGGTCGTCGTGTGCTTCGAGCATGCGGACGAGGTCGGCGGGGTGGGCGACTTGCGGCCGGAGGCCTTCGCCGATGGGTTCGCGGTTGGCGCGGCGGCGGAGGTCGTCGTAGCCGCGCGTTCCGGCCGGTGCCGTGACGACGTGGAGTTCGCCGGCGTCGCAGACGAGCGGGACCCACGGCTCTCGTTCGGCGCCGAGCTGGTCAATGTCCAGCGGCTGCATGTCGACGCGGTGCGCGTGCTGGGCCTCGACGGCCTCCTGCAGCCGGCCCAGGTTGTCGGGGCGCAGGGAGGGGGTGATGTCGAGGTTCTCGGTCGTCTCCCCGGAGCCATGGATGATGCGGGCGAGGCCGCCGATGACGAGGTAGGAGACGTGGGCTTGCTCGAGCTCCCGCAGCAGCATGTACGGGTCGAGGGGCCAGAGGCGCCGACGTCCCAGCATCTGGGCCAAGCGCTGCTGCGGGGTGAGACGGCGCACTTGCTCGATGCGGGCGTCGAGCTCGGGGTCG
>Ga0209810_1002222_pt1 | contig 24189 bp, 19 predicted proteins | sample Coa_R1_7_FD_187159 | JGI IMG/M metagenome (GOLD analysis project Ga0209810, IMG submission 187159) | Surface soil microbial communities from Centralia Pennsylvania, which are recovering from an underground coalmine fire - Coalmine... | ecosystem: Environmental > Terrestrial > Soil > Unclassified... | reverse complement strand
GATGGAGTTCGACGAGGCGAGCGGCCATCATGACGAGGTAGGCCATCATCTGGTTATTTCCGATGAAGTCTCTGAGGGAAGCAATCATTTTAGAGACGTGATCGGGGGCCTGGGTGACTAACTCGTTGTAGGTCTCTTCGGCGGCCTGGTTCCAGTGCCAGGTGTCCTCGAAGGCGGTGATCTGGGCCTCGCTCTCGCTGCCGCTTTCATCTTTGAACAGGACGTTGTAGTTGCGATTGGAGTTGAATGGCGGGTCAAGGTAGATCAGGTCAACGCTTTCGTCGGGGATGTACTCGCGCAGGATTTTGAGATTGTCGCCGTAAAATAAGGTGTTCTCGCTGATCGGTTTCTGGCTCATGCCGCTCTGCCTCACATTCCATAGATTCTTTCTGATGGTTGGTGAGCTTATCTTAGCATAGAATGGTCTTGTTCGCTACTCTATTCCTGTGCTGATAGACTTTTGTATGCCTGTGTAGCTTCTCAACTTGACTTTGTACAAAATGGGAAAGGATTGGAGGCATCGAGCTATTTCGAGGTAAGTTGCGTCACAGTGGAAATGCTCAGGCCGCCAATTTCAGCAGCTTCCATCAGGCGCTCAACCGAACACAGTGGTCGCCTCTGGCGCTCAGTCGCCAACTCCTCCTGATGATCGTCGAGACGTTTGTGCCAGCCAGTGCCAGCGTGGACCTGGTGATCGACGAAACCCTGGAGAGACGCTGGGGCAGCAAGATCAGCAAGCGCGACCATTACCGCGATAGTGCCCTCTCCCCCGATGGATACATCCCGGTCGCTCAGGCGGCCTGGTATCGCAAGCCGACCGCCACCTTTGGCGATGTGCTGGCGACCATCAGGCGCTCTCTGTGGAGGCAGGAGACTTTTCCCACATCCCCCACCGATCCCGATGTGGTTTTAGTCCCTCGCTCGACTCTTGAACGGTGGTCGCTCGCCCTCTGTTAGTCGGTTGGAAATGTACAAAGTCAAGCTTTGTGCGAGTGGAATAATCTGCTATAATGAACGTTACCCGCCCGGAGCGGTTTCTGGCCGGGAGGGATGATTCTTTACGTACAGGTGCAATGGAGCAAGGAGCTAAGGAGCCGGGAGATGGCAGGAACAGAGCCGGAGCAGCAGAGATCACAGAGACCAGAGAGACCAGAGAAACAGGGGTATGGGCAGCAGAGCCAGCAGGCACGGGAGCGCGTGCTGGCGACGGTCGAGGCTGAAGGCGTGCGTTTCATCAACCTGGAATTTACGGACGTGGTGGGGATGGCGAAGTGCGTGACCATCCCGGTGGAGCAGTTTGCCGATTGCCTGCTGCACGGCAAGTGGTTCGACGGCTCCGCGCTGGAAGGCTTCGCGCGCATCGCCGAAAGTGATATGTATCTCTATCCCGACCTCGCTACTTTCGCCGTTCTGCCCGGCCAGGCGCTGCACCCGCAGCCGTCTCACGCCGTGCAAAGAGCATTCTCAGGCCAGCAGGTAGCCGAAGATGACGTGGTGGCGCGGGTGATCTGCGACGTGCGCCTGCCCGACAACGAACTCTTCGAGGGCGACCCGCGCACCACACTGCTGCGCGCGCTGGATGTGGCCCGCTCGCTGGGCTACGAATTTCTTGCCGCGCCCGAACTGGAATTCTTCCTCCTGCAGATGGAAGGCAAGACGCCCACTCCCCTGCCGCATGATCGCGGCGGCTACTTCGACCTCTCAACCGACCCTGCCGCTGCGGTGCGCCGGTCAATGGTCGAAGCATTGCAGCAGATGGGCATTACCATTGAGGCCAGCCACCACGAAGTCGCCGCCGGGCAGCACGAACTGGACTTTGAAATGGCGGATGCTCTGCGCATCGCCGACGGGCTGATGACGGCAAGATACGTCCTCAAAGCCATCGCCGCCCAGCACGGCCTCTACGCCACCTTCCTGCCCAAGCCCTTCTACGGCGTCAATGGCTCCGGCCTGCACATCCACCAGCAACTTGTCCACAGCGCAAGCGGGCAAAACGCCTTCGTCGATGAACACGGCGAGTTCGGGCTATCAGACACCGCCCGCTACTTCATCGCCGGGCAACTGGCCCACGCCACCGGCATGTGCGCCATCCTCGCCCCCCTGGTCAACTCCTACAAACGGCTTGTGCCGGGCTACGAAGCGCCTGTCTACATCAACTGGGGTCGAGTCAACCGCGAAGCCCTGATCCGCGTCCCGCGTCCCGGCCCCGACCGGCAGCACTCGGCGCGCATCGAACTGCGTTGCAGCGACCCCAGTTGCAACCCCTACCTCGCCCTCGCCGTCATGCTGCGCGCCGGCCTCGACGGCATCCAGCGCAAACTCCCGCTCCCCCCGGCCATGGACGAGAGCCTCTTCCTGCGTGACGAAAGCGAGCGCCTGCACCGCCGCTCGCGCCTCCTCCCCGCCACCCTCGGCGAGGCCCTCGAAGGTCTGCGCGAAGACACCCTCATCCGCGAAACCCTCGGCGACTCCATCTACGAAGGCTTCATCGAAGCCAAAACCATCGAATGGACCGACTACCGCAAACAGGTCCACTCCTGGGAAATCGACCGCTATTTGCCGGTGTTTTAATGTCCCTTTAGAGTGCCAATCAAATAACAGAAATTGACAAAGAAAGAGAAGTTTCCTGAAGGAAAACGAAGACAACAAAGGACAATACCTCATCTCCATATGCATGCGTTCCTCGTTTTCAAGGAGACCCTTTCAAAATTGATGCCAACGGGGAGAACAAACCCTCCCATCAGGAACCGGACGAAATTGCCGAACGTAGGCAGCACGCAGACGTCGCCTTTCGAGAAGGAACTGATATATAGACGAAATTTATAGAAGGGGAAACATGAGTCTGGTAAAATATGGTATAATCTGTTGTGTATGACATAGAATGACAAATGTGGCAAATTCTTACGAGGTGACATATGATTGAAGTAAGAACAAAACTGGCTGAAGGCGGCAGAATAGTAATCCCTGCTGAGTACCGTCAGGCATTAGGCTTGCAAGTGGGCGATGAGGTTGTTTTGCGGCTGGAAGACGGAGAAGTACGTGTTTTTACGCCCCGGCAGGCTATCAAACGAGCGCAGGAACTGGTACGGCGCTACATTCCGCAGGGACGTTCTCTTGCTGATGAGTTGATTGCCGAACGCAGGGCGGAAAATTGAGGATGAGTAAAGTTGTTCTGGATGCTTCCGCCCTGCTAGCCCTTCTAAATGAAGAGCCAGGGAGCGAACAGGTAGCAAGGCTCATTGAAGAGGGCGCGTCCATGAGTACCATAAACCTTTCAGAGGTTGTAGCAAAACTCAGCGAGGCAGGTATGCCTGAAGAGGCTATCCACGAAGCACTTGATGCACTTGGCATTACGATAGTTGATTTTGATAGCGTGTTTGCCTACAAAGCTGGCTTATTACGTCTGGCTACTAAAAAAGCTGGCCTCTCCCTCGGCGATCGTGCCTGTCTTGCACTGGCAGGCCACCTTGGTCTTCCCGCTGTTACCACAGATCGAGTATGGGAAAGCCTATCGCTAACTATTCCCATTCAGATTGCCCGTCCATCCACTAAAAATTTGCCTCCTACTTGATGCGCTGTTTGTTCCGGTGCGCACAAACAGCGTTCCTATGTTATCATTGACTCAGAACAATCGTTCTTAATTGAGAGAAGGTTTTTTTTCTTTCGCGAGAGATAAGAGAGATACATTGCTATGCCTATACGCCAGCTTGAGCCGGATGTGGCGGCGAAGATTGCTGCCGGAGAGGTGGTTGAACGGCCCGCTTCGGTGGTTAAGGAACTGATTGAGAATAGTATTGATGCCGGGGCGACGCAGATTCGCGTTGACCTGACGAATGGCGGCCTGCAACTGATCCGCGTCACCGATAATGGCTGCGGCATTGCGGTGGAGGAGTTGCCGCTGGCGCTGGCGCGGCACGCGACGAGCAAGGTTGCGGTGATTGATGACCTTGAGCATATCCGCACGCTCGGCTTCCGCGGCGAGGCGCTGGCGAGTATCGCGGCGGTGGCGGAGGTGACGCTGCTGAGCCGGGCGCGGGGGGCGCAGCAGGGCGCGACGGTGAGCGCCGCCAACGGGCAGATTTCGGAGCCGCAGGTGGCGGCAAGCGCAGAGGGGACGACGCTGACGGTGCGCAACCTCTTCAGCGCCGTGCCTGCGCGCCTGAAATTTCTCAAGAGCCGCAACACGGAGGTCAGCCACTGCCTGCACATGCTGGAACAGTACGCGCTGGCCTATCCCGAAATTCGCTTCAGCGTCTATAGCGAGGGGCGGCAGATGTTCGCTACGCCCGGCGATGGGCAGCTTGCCAGCGTGCTGATCGAGATTTATGGCCTGCAGGTGGCGGAGCAGATGGTGCCGATCAGCAGTCTGGAGGGCAATGAGAAGGACAACGACCCGGAACGGCCCGTCGTCTCCGGCTATACCAGCCTGCCTGCCTGTTATAAGAGTACGCGCCAGTATATCTCCTTCTTCGTCAACCGGCGCTGGGTGATGAGCCGCGTGCTGACCAGTGCCGTCGAGGAGGCGTACCACTCGCTGCTGCTGGCCGGGCGGCATCCCATCAGCGTCGTCAACATCACGCTCGACCCCTCGCAACTGGATGTGAATGTGCATCCGGCCAAGACGGAGATTCGCTTCCTCAAGGAACGCCGCGTCTATGCCGCCGTCCTGCGCGCCGTGCGCAATGCCCTGCTCGCTCAGGCCGAGATGCCCCGATGGAGCCGCGACAGCGAACCCGCCGTGAAATCAACGAAGACGGCAACAACGCCCGCACAAACAGAGCCAGGCGAGCTGGACATCGAGCTTGAGTTTGACGAGGGCGAAGAGGTAGAGGAGCAGGAGGAAGAGGTTGCTTCGCCCGAAGAACAATCTAGCGGCAGCAGGCGCGCCCTTCCAAAAGATAATCCCTGGCTGACCGTCACGGAGGAAGAGACAGGCACAAAGCCGCCCCTGCTCTCACGACTCTGGCAAAGCCATGTACACAACGATACCACCCCAGGCCACCCGCAAGGGGATGGCCCTGCTATACCCGACAGCTCCCCGGATGATACAGAGGCCAGTAGTATAGTAGGGCCACCCCTTGCGGGTGGCCTGGGGATGGCGGTTGACCGGCCAGTGGCGGGTGGTCTGCCGACGGGGGATATAGTAGGGCCACCCCTTGCGGGTGGCCTGGGGCCGACGGCTGGCATGGGGCCGACGGCTGGCATGGGGGGTACGAATGCGGCGAATATAGCAGGGCCACCCCTTGCGGGTGACCTGGGGCGCAGGTTGCCGCCACTGCGCGTGATCGGGCAGCTTTCGCAGAGCTATATTGTGACGGAGGGGCCGGATGGCATGTATCTGATCGACCAGCACGCGGCCCACGAGCGCATTTTGCTGGAACGCATGGTGGCGGCGCTGCAGGCGCGCACGCCCATCTCGCAGATGCTGCTGACGCCCATCCGGCTGGAGCTTGCCCCGGCGGAGATGGAGGCGCTGGAGGAACACCTGGCGCAACTGGAGCAGATCGGCTTCGCGCTGGAACTGCTGGACGGCGCGGTACTGGTGAAGGCCGTGCCGAATGTGCTGGTCAAACAGATGAATGCGCGTTCGCTCCGCGAGCTGCTGGCCGACCTGACCGCCGTTGAGCAGCAGGGCCACACGGGGACGTGGGAGGAACACGCGCTGGCGAATGTGGCCTGCAAAGCGGCCATCAAGGCCAACTACTTCCTGACCGTGAGCGAGATGCGCGAGATGCTCTCGCAACTGGAGCAGACAAACGCGCCCTATAGCTGCTGTCATGGTCGCCCAACGATGGTACACTTTAGCCTGTCCGCGCTGGAACGCGAGTTTGGGAGGCGCTAATGCCTGTCTTTGCCGCAGTCCTGACATCCGCCGCGAGCTGGCAGGGCGAACAGCCCCTGCTGACCTATGCCGTGCCGGACGAACTGCGCGACCTGCTCTCTCCCGGCCAGCTCGTGGCCGTTCCTTACGGCGAGCGGCTGGTCGAGGGCGTCGTCTGGCATATTTTCGAGGGCGCGCCGGGCGAGCATGCCGGGGTTGAATATCCCCCCTTTGAAATCCCGCAGCCCGTGCGCCCGCTTCAGACTATTCTCGATATCGAACCCGCCCTGCTACCGCACCAGCGCGCCCTGGCCGAGTGGATGTCAACGTATTACGTCGCTCCCCTGGCGCTGACGGCCTTTATGATGCTGCCGCCGGGGCTGATGCAGCGTTCGCAGAGCGTGCTGCAGCTGGTGAAAAGCGAACTGCTGGAGCGCGAGGCGGCGCAGCCGGACATCTCCCTGCGCCTGCGCGCCCTCATCGGCCTGCTGCTGGCCGACGGCGCGCTGGACATTGAGCGGCTCAAAGAGATGCTGGGCCAGAAAAAGGCGCAGGAATTGCTGCGCGAGGCGATAACCAGCGGCCTCGTCAAACGCGAGGCGCAGTTGAGCAAGCCACAGGTCAAACCGCGCCGCAAGCGTGTGGTGCGCATCGTGGCCGACGACGAAACGCTGGCGGCCTGGCGGCAGCGCACGCTGGAACGCTGCCAGCAGCAGGAAGAGGCCAGCACCGCCCTCAACCTTGCTCCAGACAATGTGCGCCGCCGCCCCAACGCGAAACAACCCGCGCTCGACCCCTGGAGCCTGTCCGGCTCCGCCAGCACAACGGCCACCGCCGTGACCACGCTGGCCCTCACACAGCAAGACAGAGAAGCCTTGCAGGCCCGGCGGCAACTGGTCGCCATCGACCTGCTCGAGCAGAGCGCCCACAGCCCCTCTCAGGGCCACTGGACGCCCGGCGCGTTATGCAAAGCCAGCGCCCTCACCCCTGCCCGCCTGCAGGCGCTGGTACAGCAAGGCATCATCAGCATCGAAGAAGTCGAGGTGCAACGCGACCCCCTGACGAGCGTGAATATTACGCAGAGCGAGCCATTGTCGCTCACAACGGAACAGCAGCAGGCGCTGGATGCTATTATTGGCCCCGCCAACCCCCGGCCGATCACAAACCCGGGGCCGATCACAAACCCGGGGCCAGTCGCCCTCGCCAGGCCACCCGCCAACCAGGAGCCACCCGCCAACCAGGGGTCAAATGCATCCCCCAGGCCAAACACCAACCAGGGGTCAAACGCATCCCCCAGGCCACCCGCCAACCCCAGGCCACCCGCAAGGGGTGGCCCTACTATACACGACGCCGACAACGAGCGTGGGGGGCAGGGAATGGGGACGTATATAGTAGGGCCACCCCTTGCGGGTGGCCTGGGGGGGGATGGCCTGGCGGGGGCGGCTGACCGGGGGTCGATGGCTGACCTGGCGGCTGGCATGGCGGGGGCGGCTGGCATGGCGGCTGATCTGGCGGCTGGCATGGGGTCGACGGCTGGCATGGCGGAGGCGGCTGGCATGGCGGGGGCGGTACAACCCATCCTTCTGCACGGCGTCACCGGCAGCGGGAAGACAGAGGTTTATTTGCAGGCGCTGGCGGCGATGATTGCGCGGGGGAAGCGCGGCATCGTGCTGGTGCCGGAGATTGCGCTGACGGCGCAGGCGGTGCAACGGTTCGCGGGCCGTTTTCCGGGCCGCGTTGCCATCATCCACAGCGCGCTGGGGCCGGGCGAACGCTACGACGAGTGGCGGCGCATTCGCGCGGGCGAGGTGGATGTGGTGATCGGCTCGCGCTCGGCCATCTTCTCCCCCTTGCCCGATCTCGGCCTCATCATTCTCGACGAGGAACACGAACCGGCCTACAAACACGAGTTCCGGCCCACCTATCACGCACGTGAGGTGGCGCTGCAACTGGGACGCATCCTGCATATTCCCGTTGTGCTGGGCAGCGCGACTCCAGCGGTGGAGAGCTATTACCGCGCGGAACAGGGGCAGTATCGGCTGGTGGAACTGGCGAACCGGGTCAGCGCGGCGTTGCCGCCGGTCGAGATCATTGATCTGCGCAGCGAACTGCACGCGGGCAACACCAGCATCATCAGCCGCCGCTTGCAGGCCGAATTGGAGCGCGTCCTGGCGGCGGGGCAGCAGGCGATTCTCTTTCTCAACCGGCGCGGCGCGGCCAGTTGCGTCCTCTGCCGCGAGTGCGGCTTCGTTGTCATGTGCGACCGCTGCGACATGCCCATGACCTATCACTCGACCGAACGTATCCTGCTCTGCCACTATTGCAACCGGCAAAGCCGAGTGCTGACGCGCTGCCCACAGTGCAGCAGCACGGGCATTCGCTATTTCGGCCTGGGAACGGAGAAGGTGCAGGAGACGATCAAACGCAGCTTTCCGCAGGCAAGGTTGCTGCGCTGGGATCGCGACACGGCGCGCAACCGCCACGCCCACGAGCAACTGCTCGAACGCTTCGCCAACCGCGAGGCCGACATCCTGATCGGCACGCAGATGATCGCCAAAGGGCTGGATATCCCCGGCGTGACGCTGGTGGGCGTCGTCTCGGCGGATATCGCGCTCAACCTGCCCGATTTCGCGGCGGCGGAACGCGCCTTTACGTTGCTCACACAGGTAGCGGGCCGCGCCGGGCGCGGGCAGGAGCCGGGCGTGGTCATCATCCAGACCTTCAACCCACAGCATTTTTGCATCGATGCCGCCTCACGCCACGCCTACAGCGAATTTTACGCCACCGAGATCGAGGTGCGCCGCCGCTACGGCTACCCGCCGTTCCGCCAATTCGTTAAATTCACCTACAGCCACGAGAACCGCCAGCGCGCCCAGAACGAGGCCCTGCTGCTGCGCGAGCGGCTCGACGACTGGATCGAGCGGCTCGGCATGACGCAGACCGATATTGTCGGCCCCGCGCCCGCCTTGATGGAGCGCGTGCGCGGCAAATTCCGCTGGCAGATGATCGCGCGCGGCCCCGACCTGCATCGCCTCCTGCGCGTCCTCGATGCCCCCGGCTGGCACATCGACATCGACCCGGTCAGCACGCTCTAAAACCGTCACGAAACATGTCATCCTTCGCTCCCGCTCAGGATGACATGGCCGGCTCAGTTTGCATCATTCCCAACTGGTGAATTTCGTGGGAATGACGCGAACAGGCAGGCTGTATTCCTGAGCCATCGCCTGCGCGTTCGTACCCATGTTCTGCAAAAGTTGTTCGTATTTCTGCGCGTAGGCGGGCAGCGTGGCGTTGACCGAGGCCGGGTCGAGCAGGACGGCCTCGCCCTCGATCAATACAACGTCATCGCCCTCGTTCGTCGTTTCCAGCGCCAGCATGACATTGGAGTTTTCGCGAATGTTACGCACCTTCACCGTATTCGGCTTGCTGAAAATGAGAATCGTGGTGCCATCCCACAGAAACCAGACCGGCACCATATGCGGCCTGTCACCGTTGACCGTAGCAAACCAGATAATCTTATCCGTATGCAACCGCTGATTGATATGCGCGTCCTTCGGTTGAGCAAGGTTCAGCATAATCTCACCTGTCTCCTGTTCTATAAAATTGTGTGATATGCTTATTTATATCACGGATAGGGTCTCTGTAGACGCGATGCCATCGCGCGCCTACGGGATCGTCGCGTCCCTGAACATCATAGAGAGGCAGCTATGCCAGATCAAACATCGCTTTTCGGGTCGGATGATACGGCGCCCGCGCAGAAGGCTGCGGTGGGAGCAAACACAAACGCGAAGAAGACGGCGGGAACAGAGGAAGGCGAGCCGCTGGCGGCGCGCATGCGTCCGCGCACGCTGGATGAGATCGTGGGGCAGGAGCAATTGCTGGCTCCGGGTCGGCTGCTGCGCCGCACCATCGAGGCCGACCGCATCCCCTCGATGATCCTGTGGGGGCCACCGGGCAGCGGCAAAACGACGCTGGCCGAGGTGATCGCGCGCCAGACGCATGCCCGCTTCGTCACGCTCAGCGCCGTCTCCGCCGGTGTGGCTGACCTGCGCAAAGTAGTGGACGAGGCACGCAAGCTGCTGCAATTCTCGAAGCAGCGCACCATCCTCTTCATCGACGAGATTCATCGCTTCAACAAGGCGCAGCAGGACGCCGTGCTGCCCCACGTCGAGCGCGGCACCGTCACCCTCATCGGCGCGACGACGGAAAACCCCAGCTTCGAGGTCAACAGCGCGCTGCTCTCGCGCACCCGCGTCTTCACGCTCAGGGCGCTCACAGAAGAGCAGGTAGTCTCCATTTTGCGCCGCGCCCTGGAAGACCGGGAGCGCGGGCTGGGCAACAGCGGCCTCACGATCAAAGACGAGGCGCTGCAACAGATCGCCATCTTCGCCAACGGGGACGCGCGCACCGCCCTCAACGTGCTGGAAATGGCGGCGCAGGGCGCGAGCGCGAGCAAAGCGCGGGGAGAGGCCGCAACCATCACCGTTCCTCTGGTTGAAGAGGTCATGCAGCACCGCGCTCTGCTCTACGACAAGAGCGGCGACCAGCACTACGACACCATCTCCGCCCTGCACAAAGCCCTGCGCGGCTCCGATCCTGACGCCGGCCTCTACTGGCTGGCGCGCATGCTCGAAGCGGGCGAAGACCCGCTCTACATCGTGCGCCGCCTGATCCGCTTCGCCTCTGAGGATGTGGGCATGGCCGACCCGCAGGCGCTCGTCGTCTGCGTGGCCGCCCAGCAGGCCGTCCACTTCGTCGGCCTGCCCGAAGGCAACCTCGCCCTCGCCCAGGCCGTCGTCTACCTGGCAACCGCGCCCAAAAGCAATGCCCTCTACGAAGCCTATAGCCGCGTGCAGGAAGACGTGCAGCAGACGCGCAACGAACCCGTCCCCCTGCACATCCGCAACGCCCCCACGCAGCTCATGAAAGACCTCGACTACGGCAAAGATTACAAATACGCCCACGACTACTACAAAGCCATGCACATCGACGACCCTGAACGCCCGCCCGCCACAAAAGTGCAGGAATATCTACCGGAGAGCTTGCAGGGCAAGAAATATTACGAGCCGGGGCTACAGGGTAAGGAGGCAAGCATTAAAAAGTGGCTGGAGAAGAGACGAGGGGAACAACCTTAATCCGCCGGTAATTGCCCGGTAGTACAGAGAACGTCTATCAGACGCTGAAAACCGGTGGCCTGCGCCAGCGTCTGGATACGCTTGAATCCTTCACCATAGACGCGGTCGGCGTTGCGCTCAATGCGCAGGGCATAGTATTTGCTCGTTTCGGTGGCCATCTCTGTGTAGAAACGATGAGCGAGCAATTCGCAAAACCCCTCTTCTGCCCACAGAGGCAGGGTTGTGACACGGTGGACGACCAGCCATGCATGGCCAAGTTCGTGAATGGTTACACCATGAAACAGGGGGACGGGCAGGCCGCGCAGGATCGCTACCCCGTTCACTGCCGTCTGTGTGACCTGCCCTTGCTGGATGTAGGTGGAGTACCAGGTTGCGCCCAGCACTCTCCCGCCCTCATCACGCTGCAACAGGCTGGCCAGATCGGAACGCTCACAGAGTTTGATATGCAGCTCCAGGTTGTTGTAAAACAACCCCTGCCGGTTGATCCATGCGACTAAGCCGGTAAAAATGGGATGAGCCTGGGCGATAGAATCGATAGCGTTCGCCCGGCACAGGGGGCAGCGTACCGGCTCATCCGTTCCGGCGCTTGCTCCCTGGTAGCGCGCCGGAACGAGGCGACCACAAAATTGACAGGCAGGATATTCTTTTGCGTGTTCGATACAGTATTTCGTTCCCCAGCCATCCATCAGATACGAGCCGATCAATGGCTTTCCACAGTACGCGCAGCGAGCCGCGATGTGCTGGCGATAGCAGTCAACATGGTAGGGCCTGCCTTCAAGCTGGTAAAAGGACCTGCCATCCAGAGGTTTGTTGCAGACTGCACAGACGAAATGTGCAGGATGCCAGTTCGCGCCTAACGCGGTAATATAACTCCCATAAATAGGTTGCTCGCATCCCTTACAAATCGGCGGCATGGTTTACTCCATGACGCGCGCCAGGCGTTTCCCGCCACCAAAACTGAAAAGCATGCCGCGACGCAAGGGGAGAGACGCTCCACGTCCCACTGTGCCGCTTCCTCCGAGAACGACTGTCCAGGGGGTATCGGTCATATTCACCAGGCGATATACTCCCTCTCTGGCATCCCAGCCAGTCTGGCCGATAATGGGGGTACCGCGACGGGCAAATGGCGGTCGCTTTCCCGGCTCGGCGATATCGGCGAAGACGGGCAGGCCATGATAAAGGACGACCGGACGTACAGGGGCATAGGTGCCTTTCGCCTTCTCTTCCAGCAGTTCTAACACTGCGGGAAATGGCGCGCGCGAGTTGGTGCCACAGAACGGACAGGCGCGTCGTGGCGGCGGTTGCAGCCAGTACTGGTAAAAGAAGGACTGCCGACAATTCGGGCAACTCACCAGCACATCATAGGCTTCGGCCAGGGCGCGTTCCCATTCAAGGGCCTGCGGGCGCTTTTGCGGTTCATGCAGGCCCTGAATCAAGGTCTGTTCCGTCAATTTTTGCAGTTGCGGGGTGAGAGAACGATAGGAAAGCAGCCCGTTGCGGAAAAGAGGAGAGCCGATGCGTGGGAGCCAGTTGCGCCGGTCGTCGGGGTTCTCACTGAAGCAGGCGAACTGCCCGTAGCCCAGTTCATCATCACGAATGGGATCAGCGTCATCATAGCATTTCTGCGTCAGCATGACATTGCGCAGCAACAACGTCCACAGCACCAGCACGGCGAGGCTGTAGCGGTCGGTCAGCTCCTCGGGCTTGCTTTTGCGCATCATCACTTCTGGAGCGATGAAACCGGGCATGCCTTTGACCTGCGGCTGAAGGAACCCTTTGACGATCAGGCCATCCAGATCGATCAGCACAACTTCGCCGCTGGCAGGTTGAGCGAGGAAGTTTTTCAAATGGACATCGCCGTGAGCCATGCCCTTGCCGTGAATAGCGCGCACAGCCGCTGCGGTGCCGCGCGCCATCTTCAGGTATTCCAGCCAGCTGCGCCCCTGACGAAATTGCGCCACTGCATCGACCGGGCTATAAATGAACCTGTACAGGGGAACATAGCTAGAGGGAACGCGACGGGTTACCACCCCTGTTTTGCGCTGCCCGTTCAGCTGATCGACAATGCCCAGCGGCCATGCCAGAAATTGCTCATCTTCGCCAAGATTTTTGCCCAGATCGAGTATTTTTTGCAGCATAGCCTGTTTATCCGGCGGCGCGGCATGATAGATTTTCACGACGTACTTGCCATCAGTCGTAAAATAGATGCTTCCTTCACCTCCCCGGTGGGCGGGCTGGTCAGTGATCGTCAGTTGGCCGGGCAGGTGCTGGCTCCCCGGTAACAGGGTGACTGTTGCCATCATTTCTCTCTCTTTGCATGATAATCACTAATGTGCGATCATCCCAGCTTCCTTTCACCTCGTAGGAAGATAACCAGTTCAGCAATTGAGCAGCCGCTATGGTCGGATTGCGAGCAGTCTGGAGTGCTGCATTGATCCTTTTTGCCCAGTCATCTAAAGCTGAAGACGGCGCGTATAACAGATCACCGGAAACACCATCGGTCATTACGTAAAAAGCGGTAAAATCCTGTTCCGCCGAAGGAGCAATGGGACTGATCGCCAGGTATTTCTTGAAGTTGGGACGATTAATGGTGTAGGTAGATTGTGGGTCTCCTGCGTCAGGAGCTTTCACCAGTTCCTCCACTTTCCACCGTGTCGACAGGCCGAGCAGGGCGCCATCGCCAATCTGACCAACAACCCCATAGCCTGTTTCTACATTGAGCAGAAAGGCCAGCGCCGTGCAGCTCAAATCTGCCATCTCCACACTCAGACTGTCAGCATGCTGTTTCAAGCCGAGGTAGGTCTTATCAAAAGCCTGTTCCATCGCTTCCGGCAGATCCGGTTTCAGTGACGGAAGAGGGGCAGTAGATGAACTGCTCTGCGCCGACGATGGCTGCGGCGCGCTCCCCTGAGAATCCGCCTGCGGGGAAAGGCACCAGCTAATAGATGCTGCCTGATAAAATTGCTTGCTCGCAGGGTCGCCAGAGGACGTTTCAGGAGCATCGCTGTTGGAACGAACAAGGGGGGGATTGAAAACGATTTGCTCCATAGCAGGCGGCGGCACCAGATCCTTCAAAACGGCGGCATTTTCTGAAGATGATGCGCCGCTGGCGAACGGCTCGCTTTCCGGCGCTGTGGCAGCAGGAAGCTTCCGCAGCAACAGCGCGGTGAGCGACTCAACGACGTAGGTTGCACCGAAGCGAGAGAGTGGCCGTGTCCCCACGCCATCTGCTACTGCCACCGCCAGCCAGGGACCAGTAGAGCGCACGGCAAAAGCATCATCACGAGGTGATCGGTGGGCCAGATGAAGCTTGCCAATCGCACTTGCTCCTACCACCAGATATGGGCCAACTTCGGCATGGGCCATAATCCAGTGAGGATGCGTGTCCCCTGATGCTCCCAGACCACGATCACCAATAGCAAAACCTGTCCGCATCTCAACTCCTCTCACGGAATACGAATCAGATCTGAAGTAGCCTGCATATCGGCAAAGGGATCGTCGGGATTCCCTCCCGGCGCGACCGAACTGACGATACTCTGTGAGAGGTACTGGAACAGCGTGACAAAAGCTGCCGAGTCTGTTCCCATGCGGAAGGCCGTTCCTGTGCTGATATTTTTCAGGGTCGTATCATCTACGTTAGGCCCGCAGCCCACAGCAACGATCGTGCTTGGCTTGATCTTGCCTCTGGGTCGGTTGATGACCGCGTCACGTTCCGGCATCCACAGGCGATCTGTCACTTCCCCGTTTCCATCCGTCGGCAGTCCGTCCGTCAACACGAAGACCGCCGGCTTCCAGTCTCCCTTCTGACCGCCTTTTACCGCCTTGACAACGTCCGGCTCGCGATCCATCGAACGCAGCAGCACCTGGAATGCTAAATCGAGCCGCGTCACCCCGGAAGCTACCAGATCGGGGGCCTGGAAATCCGCAATAGGAACCAGCGCGTTGTTAAGCAACTGCGCATCACTGGCAAAGGTAATAATTCCTACCTTCACCACATCGCGCGCAAAGGGATCGGTGGAGACTTCTCTTTGAAATAACTCCAGCCCCTGACGCACGGATTCGATGGGCGCCCCCTCCATACTTCCTGACGCATCGAGAAGCAGGTATACTGGCAGGTGGCGTTCGCCACCTGCCGGTTGAACGTCGGCCCATACAGGTACATTACTTTGCATGCTCTCGCCTTTCCTTTCCTGTAGAGATGCCGGGAACTTTCAGCTTTACAGCCCCTGCTCTTGACGCGCCCACTTCCAGAAGGCGAAGGTGCCGTCAATGCCCGAAGAAGTAAAGTCATCGAACAACTCTTGATGGATTCCCTCCTCAAGGTCGATCTGATATTCAAGCCGGATAGAACCGGTGGTATCGGTCACAGGGTCTTTCACATAGAGGTATGCCTTGGGCCAGCGTCTCAGTTTATTCCACTCGTTACAGAGCATGATAGCTTTGCCCCAGTCGTTTTTGGGGATACGCCTGTCAGAGACGCCCCAGACTGCGTAGATATCTTTCTGCTGCCCCTGGACCATCAGATAGATATCCACGCTGCAGCCCATCTCATCGTTGTAGGAGAACTGCACAATGAAATCACCATCGCTATCTCGCAAAAATTTGAGGGAACGAGCTCGAAGATAACGCTCAATCATACTATGGTCGAATCTTTGCACGGTCGCCATGAGAGTTTCCTTTCCTGTTTTGAATTTCCACAATCACCGGCGTTCTCACGCGGTCTACTGCGTCGTGAATCGTTACCTGGCACGGCTTCTCGCTTCAATCAATGTCTGAAATTGATCGAAACGCTATTTAATGGAAGAACTGGTCAAGCTGACGTAGAATATCGTCCTCCGGGCCTCCTTTCTGTTGTGACCCTGCTGCCGGTTTCCTCTGCCCCGTCTGGCCGCCGCCCGCTGTCGCAGAGGTATCGAGAGCTTGCTGGATCAGCGAAGCAAGGTCGCCGCTTTGAGGAGCTGAACCCGGCTGATGGGCTGGAGCGGCTTTACTCTGCCCCGCCTGATTGCTACCCGTTGCCGCAGAAGTACCGAGGGCTTGCTGGATCAGCGAAGCAAGGTCGCTGCTTTGAGGAGCTGGATCCGGCTGATAGACCGGAGCAACCGGAGCGACCGGGGCCGACTGATAAGGTACCGGGGCATCTGGAAAGACCTGAGCTACCTCAGTCCATTGCGCCAGAATGGGAACTTCCAGCGTCTCTCCACTGGTCACCAGCTTAACGGACGTCCATAAGAAGCCACCACTGATCGGCCTGGCTTCAATCTGTAAACGAGTCGTGCCAACACCAAACTGAGCGGGAACCACTCGTACCTGGTCGCTATCTACGACAACATGCCCTGGCCCTCCCTGGATATCCAGCGTACCGCGAGCAGGCTGACCCGGCGCCAGCGTACCGAAGTCGAGCGTCGGCGGTTCAGCCTTTAAGGCTGACGGTGAACTCGTGAATTGCGGAGCAGTACCGGTTCCAGCGACAACAGAAGAGGTAACAGTATCGACCGCCAGTAGAATCGAAGCTTCCGGCAGGTCGCGAAGCAGAAGCGCCTCTACGGTAACCTGGCGTAAAGCTGAAGTCGGTTCCTCATAAAGAGCATGGAGCAACTGGAACCATATCTTGATTTCTTTCATCGTTGCCGCATTATATTCAACGCCGCTTCCAAGCAGTAATGTTCGGAGTTCATTTTCACTTAAATGAGAACCGCGAGCTACTAATCGGGCCAGACTTCCCAGCAGGGGAGCAAGCTGTTGAATATCTTCCCTCGACAGATGAGAACTCACTCTACCTTCTCCTTCTCTCACAGGTTACGTGTGTGATTCATCAATATTATCCATTACTTTCGATTTTCTGTCAAGAGAATTAGCCCAAATTTTACTGATATATCTTGATAATAACTAAGGGGACCGAATATAAACTATTAGAGTCAAAAAGGGAATAAAAACTCTTATTGACAGAAATAGAAATATATCAGATTAATTAAAATGCACTTTTTTCAGAAACATTATAACAGCCTGATCGCAGTAAAATTTCATGGCAAAATATTCCCCCCGCTCAGCGGTGACAACTTTGCGGTCCGGCACGTAACCTTTTTCGCGATTTTCCCCACTATGGGATAGAATACTCGAAAAGCAGGCTTGCTGGTTTCTGAACAGATGAATGACGAAGAGAAGACAGATGCTGAACTGGTGACGCGGGCGCGTGGCGGGCAGCGCGTGGCGTTTGGCGCGCTGGTGGAACGCTATGAAGCGATGGTGCGGCATATTGCCGTGAGTATGGTGGCAAACGAAGAGGTGGCGCGGGAACTGGCGCAGGAGGCCATCTTAGCCGCGTACCTCTCGCTGGCGCAACTGCGCGACGCTGCTCGCTTCCGCAGCTGGCTCTATGGCATTGCGCTGAACGTGTGCCGCAGCTACCTGCGCGACAGCAGGAACGACCCATACTCGCTGGAGGCGCTGATGGGCGGCATGCGCTGCGATTCTGCCGCGTTTTTCGCCGCAACGGTTGACCCCCAGCAGGCAACGGAGGAACACGAGCTACAGCGCGCCGTGCTGGCTGCCATCCGGCAACTTCCGGTGAAGGAGCGGACGGCCACCCTGCTATTTTATTACGAGCAGTTGAGCCTGGAGGAGATCGCTCGCGCCAGTGGCGCGTCGGTCACTGCTGTGAAGGGGCGGCTGTACCGGGCCAGGAAGCAGTTGCGCGCCCGGCTTTCACCTCTCTATAGCGAGTATGGCAGGATCAGAACGGCAACAATGCAGGCAGAAGGGAGCAAGAAGATGATACCGGCTCGCATTCACTCGGTGCGGGAAATTTCTGAGAACGGGCAAACGGTGGTTGCTCTGCAGGATGAAGCGGGGCGGCGCGTGGTCTTTATCTGGATTGGCAAAAGCGAGGCGCTGGCAATCGCGATGGGCATAACCGGCCTCTCTTCGGCCCGCCCGCTGACGGCAAATTTGATGGCCGACCTGCTGAAGGCAACGGGCGTCCAGCTTGAAGAGGTGCGCATCGAGTCGCTCAAAGACGACGTGTTCTATGCCGTGATTAAGGTGCGCAACGGAGAGATTGTGCAGGAGATGGACGCGCGCCCAAGCGATGCGCTCGCCCTCGCCGCGCACACGGGCAACACCGTTCCCATCTTCATTGCTGAAGACGTGATGGAACGCTGCGCAGTGACGGTGCCAGAAGGGAGGGTATTGCGCGGCGGAAGCGCCGATCTGCAGGCGGCACGCGAGTCTGTGCAGAAAAAATTAGAGGAGATGTACAGCGCATTTTCCACCATCGAGGCGGTCAAACAACGAGTGGCATACGTCAAAACGGCGGAGCAGATTCTCCTCGATGACCTGACGGAAGCGCAGGAAACTTAGACCCCGCAGCAGGCCTGCTCGTGGCCTGCGGAGGACAGGGGGTCATTTCACACTTATGCTTCGCTGTTCAATGGCAGGCGCACGGTGAAGGTGGAACCATGCTGCTCCTGGCTTTCGACGGTGATGGTTCCTCCATGATGCGTGACCATCTGCTGGACGCTGCTGAGGCCGAGGCCGGTGCCGGTGATCTTGCCAGTGACGTTGGCGGCGCGGTGGAATGGCTCGAAGATGTGGGGGAGATCGGCGGCGGGGATGCCGATGCCGTAATCGCGCACGCGCACGATGGCCCAGACGCCCTCTTGCTCTTCCCGTCGCTCCAGAGAGACCTCGACCTGCCCGCCATCGGGTGAGTATTTGATGGCGTTGGAGAGGAGATTGGTCAGGATGCGTTCCAGGCGCACGGCGTCGAACTGGCCAGGTAGGGAGTCTTCCGTTGTCTGGAGGATGATCGGGTGGCTGGTTGTTTGCCGGTGTTCGGCGATGACCTGCTGCAACAGCGCCACCAGATCGACCGGGTGCAGATTCAATTTTGGCGGCTGATCGCTCTGAAGGTGGGTGAAGTCGAGCAGTTCGTTGATCTGCGCGGTCATGCGCGAGGAAAGCGCGTCGATGCGCGTCAGGAGCATGGCGAGCTGCGCTTGATCGGGGGTACTGGCATGGGTGAGCTGCCGGTGCGCAAGCTGGGCGTAGCCTTTGATGGCGCCGAGCGGGTTTTTCAGATCGTGCGTCACGAGCGAGAAGAGTTCATCGCGTGAGCGCAGCGCCTGCTGGATTTGCTGGAAGAGGCGGGCAATTTCCAGCCGGGCGGCCACCCGCGTCAGTAGTTCGCGGGCCGAGAAGGGCTTCACCAGGTAATCATCGGCCCCGGCCTGCAAGCCCTCGATGGTCGCCTCCTCACCGGCGCGGGCCGAGAGCAGAATGACGGGCAGCATGCGCGTGGAAGGCCGACTCCTGATAGCCTGAAGCAACTGGAAGCCGTCCAGCCCCGGCATCATCACATCGCTGATGAGCAGATCAGGCGGTTGTTGCTCGATCTGGTGTAGCGCCGTCAGCCCGTTCGTGACGGCCTCGACGGTGTAGAACGGGCTGAGGATGCGCGTGATATATTCCAGCATATCGGCGTTATCATCGATCACGAGCAGCCGCGACCGGCGTTGTTGTTGATCGTCCGCTGTCGGTGGGGCCGTAGCAAGAATTTGCCCCTGTTCCGGCCAGATTGACGAAACGATCGTCTCCCCGGCGCTCGCGGTCGCGGGCAGCCAGCGCAGAGCTTCCTCTACATAAGGTACTACCCCGGATGAGGTCGAAGGAAGCGTTCGCCGCGTGCCGATGCGTTCGGCGGGCAGGTGGGCCATGCCGCGCGGCAGCGAGACAGTGAAGGTGGTACCCTGTCCCTCCACGCTGCTCACGGCGATGGAGCCGCTGTGCAGACGCACCAGCTCCTGTACCAGGGCCAGGCCGATACCCGTCCCTTCAAATGTGCGAGCGCGCGTGTTGTGGACGCGGTGAAAACGCTCGAAGATGCGCGGCAGTTCCTCCGGCGCAATACCCACGCCGGTATCGCGCACCTCCAGTATTACCCCCTGCTCGTTGGCACGCAGGGCGACAACAATCTCGCCTTCAAAGGTGAATTTGAAGGCATTGGAGAGCAGGTTAAGAACGATCTTTTCCCACATCTCGCGGTCGACGTAGGCAGCTTCAGGCAGCGAGGGGCAGTCCACGATGAGCCGCATGCCTGCGCGTTCGATGGCCGAACGAAAGGTACTGGCGAGGTCGGCGGTGAGGGCCGCGAGATCGACGGGTTCGTAGACCGCCTCAATGCGGCCTGCTTCGATGCGGGCGAAGTCGAGCAGGGAATTGACCAGCTTGAGCAGGCGCAGGCTGTTGCGCCGGACCATTTCCAGGCGCTCGCGCTGTCGCGGTGGCAGCGGATGCGCTTCGTCGGCCAGGGCATCGGCAACTGGCCCTTGCAGAAGGGTGAGCGGCGTGCGAAATTCGTGGCTGACATTGCTGAAGAAGGCGGTCTTGGCGCGGTCTAGCTCGGCCAGCGCCTCCGCGCGCGCGCGCTCCTCATGGTACGCCTGTACGCTCGCGATGTTGGCGGCAATCTGCCCGGCGACGAGATCGAAGAAGCTGCGGTAATCATCATCGAGGGCGCGGCGCGGGGAGACACCGGCAATGAGGAAGCCATACAGGCTTTCCTGACCGGGCCGGACAATCGGCAGGATAAGCACGGAGCGCGGCGTTACTCCATCTCTCGTCGGGAGAGCGACGGCATATGTTTCAGGGATATTTTCAATGAGAACCGTTTTGCCATTCGCCACGACCTCTCTCAACGGCGCAGAGGCGGGACACATGTTCTCACCGGAACCCGTCAGGCTGAGCGAGCTGACAGGTGTGTCGCCAGTGATACCGGTAGAGCCGACCAGTTGCGCCTGCGTTCCCTCCCGGTTGAGCAGGTAGAGCAGGGTGAAGGGCAGGTCATCGGGATTTTTTGCCAGCGCCTCGGCGGCCAGGTAACAGACCTCTTCGGCGCTGTGGGCCTGCGTGCTTTGGGCCGCCAGTTCGCCCAGCGTGCGTAGTCGCCGCGCGCCCAGCACACGCCCGGTGGTCTCCGTCACGGCTGTAAAGACGCCGCCGATGCCGCCGCTTTCATCACGAATGGGGCTGTAGGAGAAGGTAAAGTAACATTCTTCGATATAGCCGTTGCGGTTCAGCAGCAATAATTGATCGTCTGACCAGGTAGCCTTGCCCCTGCTCAGTACGCCTTCGAGCATGGGGCCGATGACATCCCAGATCTCCGGCCAGCACTCTTTGCCGCGCTGCCCCATTGCCTGCGGGTGCTTGGTGGCCCCAAGCATCGGGCGGTAGGCATCATTATAGAGCATTACGAGTTCAGGCCCCCACCAGATGAGGATGGGGAAGCGTGAAGCGAGGCAGATACTGACGGAGGTGCGCAGGCTCTGCGGCCACTGCTCTTTCGGCCCCAGCGGCGTCTGGCTCCAGTCTATAGAGCGCATCAAGGCTCCCATCTCGCCGCCGCCCGCGAACAAATCATTTATGGATGAAGGGACCGTTGGTCCAGAATCGCTTATCATCTATTTCGAATGCTCTTTCTGCGCACTCTCCCAATCAATACTCAGGAAGGGGCTGGAGAGTTAGCGGCGAAGGTTGATTTCTCCCACAACAATCTGGCCAACCTGTGCCATGAATCGGGCCTACGGCCTGCAAACGGGAAATACAATTATACGCCTCAAGTATATCGTCCCTGTGCGCGCCTTGCAAGCCCAACTATTGAAATTCAGTCAGGCGGCGACCATGCCGACGAGGGTAAGGCTATTGTCGAATGCGCCAGAGTAGAAATTATTCTCGCCGCCGTGTTGGAGACACTGGAGGATGGACTCCTTGCCCCGCGCGACCGTCTCCTCGTAGGTCGAGCCAAACGATTCCGGGCTTTCGCTGAGCGCCTGCAAGCGCAACGCCCACAGGGCTTCCAGATCGCTTTCGTTGAGCCTGCGTATCACCATCATGCTTTCTCCCTGATAGCGACCAGTTGTTGGGCATGCAACTGATCGTGGCGGGGAAGGACGTTGATAAGCTGGTAGAATTTGCCCTCGCCCCAACGAGGGTGGCGGAACGGACGCTCCCAGGCCGCGTCGGGCAGTCGCGAGAGATACTCGAAGATTTCTTCGCGCCGCGCGGCCATACCGGCCATAACGGACTCCAGCGAGGCGGGCGGCTCCGAGGCGCGGGTGCGGCGCGGCGCCTCCTCCTCGACGACGGCGATGAGCGGGTTGTCTTCCTCCTGCACGAGCCGCATCTGCTCCAGCGCCAGGCCATCGGCCACATAGAGGTGATGGGCAAGCTCCAGCGGCGACCATTCGCCCTCGGCAGGAGCCGCGCTCAATTCCTCTTTGCTAAATTTTGCCAGTTGTCCGATAAATTCAACGCGGGCGGCCACCATCTTGCGTCGCACTCTGTCAAATGGTCTCTCCTCTGTTGTCATATATAGAACCCTCCGGTTTAGAACTCCTGTTGTTTGACCAGTCGGTTATATAAACGTTCGAGTTCTTCCTGATTATTGAAATGTAGCACAAGAGTCCCTTTGCCCTTCGCGTTGCATTTGAGGTCCACTTTGAGCATGAGAGAGTCGCGGAAATGTGTTTCCAGGGTATCGAGTTCGGGGGGACGACGCGCTGCTGCAGTCTGAACGTGGGTCTGCCTGCCCTCGGCCTGTGCCTGCTCCTGCGCCTTGATGCGATTCGCCAGTTCCTCAGCCTGGCGCACCGTGTATTTCAATGAGATGATCTTGTCCATAGCCATGAGCTGGTTCTCTTCGCTCTCAATGCCGATCAAGGCGCGAGCGTGGCCGGGGGTAAAGACATCGGAGCCGTTGATGAGCTTCTCACGCACTTTCGGAGTCAGTTGCAGCAGGCGGATGGTGTTGGTGATGGTGCTGCGATCCTTGCCCACCTGGCGCGCGACCATCTCCTGCGTCAGGCCGAACTCTTCGACCAGCACCTGATAGGCCAGCGCCTCCTCGATGGGGTTGAGATCGGCGCGCTGGATGTTCTCGACCAGGGCCAGTTCCAGCATTTGCAGGGGCGTGACCTCTTTGATCAGCACGGGTACTCTGCTCAGGCCGGCCAGCCGGGCCGCCCGCCAGCGCCGCTCGCCGGCGATAATCTGAAACTGCACGACGCCAGTGGAACCGGCTGCCGGTTCGGCGGCATTGCCGACGGAAGCGGAAGCGGAAGCGGCATCCTGCGCGAACCAGTCATCGGCAGCGGGGGCGGCAGGGGAGGGTGGAGGGGAAGCAGGCTGATCGGGCGCGCTCAGGCGAGTCACAACAATGGGCTGGAGCAGGCCATGTTCTTTAATCGAGGCGCTCAGTTCGAGCAGTCTGGGGTCATCGTCGCTGAAAATACGGCGCGGCTGGCGAGGGTTGGGAATGATGCTATCGATAGCGGCATACAGGATGGCGTTCTCATCGACGCGCTTGTGCGCCGACATAGCCTCCGACGCGCCGGGGATGAGCGCATCAAGGCCGCGCCCCAGACCGAACTTGTGCTTAGCCACGAGCTAATACCTCCTCGGCCAGTGCTTTATAGGAAAGAGCTCCAGGGGACATAGCATCATAATCGAGGATCGGCTGCCCGAAGCTGGGCGCCTCACTCAAACGAACGTTGCGGCTGATGATGGTCTGAAACGTCTCTCTGGGAAAATGGGCGCGCACATCCTGCACAATCTGGCTGGCCAGGCGCGTGCGCGGGTCGAACATTGTCAGCACGACGCCGGCGATGTACAGTTCGGGATTGAGCGTGCTTTTCACCAGCTGGATGGTGTTGTAAAGCTGGTTCACGCCTTCCAGGGCCAGGTATTCACACTGAATGGGGATAATCACGCCATCGGCGGCGACGAGGGCGTTGACGGTGAGCAGGCCCAGTGAGGGCGGACAATCAATAAGAATGTAATCGCAGCGGTGGCGAATCGGCTCCAGGGCCTGGCGCAGGCGGTGTTCGCGCGCCAGCATGCCCACCAGTTCCAGTTCGGCGGCAGCCAGATCGACCGTACAGGGGGCGACGACCAGTTCGCGGCGCTGCGTCGGCACAATCACATCGAAAATGCTGATGGTATTCTGCGGCTGGATGAGCAGGTCATAGAGCGTGTGCTGCCGCACTTTGTGCGCCAGCCCGATGCCGCTGGTGGTATTGGCCTGCGGGTCCATATCGACGAGCAGCACCTTGCGCCCGGCAGCGGCCAGGTAGGCAGCAAGATTAATGGCAGTGGTCGTTTTGCCGACGCCGCCCTTCTGGTTAGCAATGGCATATACTTTTGACACAGGGCTTTCCGTACCTTTCCTCTCATACGTTC
>Ga0209810_1002221_pt1 | contig 24198 bp, 13 predicted proteins | sample Coa_R1_7_FD_187159 | JGI IMG/M metagenome (GOLD analysis project Ga0209810, IMG submission 187159) | Surface soil microbial communities from Centralia Pennsylvania, which are recovering from an underground coalmine fire - Coalmine... | ecosystem: Environmental > Terrestrial > Soil > Unclassified... | reverse complement strand
CCTGCCAGGTCGTGGATCGCCTGCCTGGTCTGCCTCCAGACCTGCTGGAAGTTCTCTCCGGCCTGGTCGTTCCAGTTCCCGTCGCGGCCGCCGGCGAGGCGGGCGGCGACGCTGGCCTGGAGGTCGTCGGCGAGGGCGTGCAGCTCGGCCTCCATCCGCCGCCACTGATCGGCGTGACGGCGGAGCACGGAGGCGTTGCCGGCGATGTCATAGCAGTTCCAGAGGCCCTCCACCAGGTTCAGAAACTCGTCCAGGGAGCCCCCCATGGTTCACTTGACCCCGTCCGCCCCGTCGTAGAGGTCGGCCGACATCTTCAGCGCGTCGGCGATCTGGCCCAGCCAGGTGGTGAGGTCGTTGAGGCTCTGGACGGCCTGACCCTGGACGTGGACGTACTGGTCGTTCACCCGCCGCGTCTCGTCCAGCGGCAGCTTGCCGAACTCGCCGTCCTGGTGGGGCGTGGTGGAGATGAAGCTGTGCTTGTGAGGGTCGAAGGCGGCGAGCCGGCTCTTGAAGTAGGAGCTGACCGCGCGCAGGGCGTCGGGATCGACGTAGATGTCGTAGCCTCCGGGGCCGCCGCCCTTCTTGAGCAGTTTCTTGGTCTTGCTCACCGAACCCCCGCTCCGCTCTCAGCTCCAGCCCTTCCTGATCGCCTGCTCGGTGGCCTGGAAGGTCTGGTGGGTCGTCTGCAGGTTGCCGTGCATCTGCTTCAGCTGCCCGTGGACCTGGTCGGCGGCGGAGCGGAAGCGCCGCTGGTGGGCCAGGTAGGCGGCCTGGGCCTCGCCGCCCCAGACCTGCATCAGCTGCTGGACGTTGGCGTCGAGGTCGGCGAAGTGCGCCTGCAGCTGGTTCCAGTGCTTCTGAAGCGCATCGACGCCGTCGCCCATGGTGGCGAAGTTGACTTTCAGCACGCCCATCGCACATGTCCTCCTCGGATCGCGCTCGGTCTCGGTTCGGTCAGACGTCGTCCGACTGCAGGTAGGCCTGGTGGCTCTTCTGGAGCTGCAGGCCGATGCCGTCGAGCGCCTGCTGCATCTGTCGGTGGTTCTGCTGCCAGGTGATGTAGAGTTGCTGGAACTTGCCGGCCTTGTTCCCCCGCCAGGTCGCCTGCATCTGCTGGATGACGCTGTCGAGGTTGGCCATCTGCTGCCTGATCTGCGGGACCAGGCTCTGCACGTACTGCGACGTCTTGCGCAGCTGGTCGAGGTCGACGTCGAAGCCGCCACCAACGCCTGCCATGGGGTTGATCCTCCTTCGGGTGAGCTGCGATCGGTAGCTGGAGCTGAGCATGCGACCGGCTCCGGGAGGGGGCAAGACCAGGAGGCGGACAATACCCGCAGGAGGCCTCAGGACAGGCGGCGGCCCAGGTCGGCGGCAAGCTGGAAGAGCCCGAGGACGGCCACCGCCAGCGGCACCAGGACGAGGTCGACCGCCAGCTCCAGCCGGCCGAGGTAGGTCCGCCAGCGCGGCGATTCCAGGTCCAGCCGGGGCAGGCCCAGGGCCAGCCCCGCCCAGGCGAGGGCGATGGCCGTGATCACCCCGGGGGAGGGGAAGCCGTGCCCGGGGACGTGGCCCGTCAGCGTGCCGGTGAGCAGCGATGCCCCCAGCAGCCCGACCAGCGCCGGCGGGAGCGCCTCGGCGGTGAAGCGGTAGCGCCTGGCGCGCAGCCCGGCCGCGGCCGCCAGGGCCGCGCAGAGCGCGCGCGCGAAGGGGCTCGGGTCGGCGGCCAGCACCGTGACCGCGGCCGCGACGCCCAGCCATGCCGCCGCCAGCATCCAGGCCAGCAGCCGGTGGGCCCGGTCGACGCGTTCCCTCACCCAGGCCACGGAGGCGGCCGTGTCCACGGCGGCGTCGGGCAACCCGGAGAGCAGGGCCGCGAGCCGGGGTGCCTGGTCGCCGGCCGCCAGCCAGAGCACGGAGAGCACGGCCGCCGCCGCGGTGGGCGTGGCCCTCGGCCCCGCCGGCAGGCCGAGGAGGACGGCGGCCACGATCGCCGGCGCCAGCAGCAGCATCCCCGCCCAGGCCGGGGCGGTGGCGGCGGGCGAGACACGCCAGGCCGCGACCAGGCCGGCCAGCGCCCCCGCCGCGGCGCCCGCCAGGGGGAGATGGAGCCCGGCCGAGGCGGCCAGGGCGGCACCGCCCACCGCCCAGGAGGGGACGGCGGCCAGGGCGAGCACGGCGGCGACGAGCGGTTGCCCCCGCGAGCGCGCCAGGACCGCGGCCGCGGTCAGGGCCGCGACCGCGATCGCGGCCCAGAGCAGCCGGTTGGGGTCGACCAGGGCCGCCGCGGCGGCGCCGGCCGCCCAGACGGCGGACGTCCCCAGCAGCAGGCGGCGCCCGACCTCCGGCGTCCAGCGTCCGGGCCTCACCTCGACCGCGATCGCCACCGATTCGGGGAGGTCCTCCACCACCGGCGGCGGCGGGGGCTCGGCCAGCTCGCGGAGGAACAGCATGGCCCCCTCCAGCACCCCCTGCTCAGCCAGGCCGCGCTCCTCGTCCAGCCGCTCCCCGCCCAGCCGGAGCAGCGCCCAGCGCCGCGCCTCGGCCTCGGCCGGCCGCGCCACGAGCCGGTCCACCAGCTCGGGCAGCAGCTCCGCCACCGGCACCTCGGCCGGCAGCCAGAGGTCGGCCCGCCGGGCGGGACCGACCACCGTGACCGCGCAGAAGCCCTCGGTCATCCCCTCGTCCTCCGGCGCGAGAGCGTCATAGTGTCCCCCATGGCGGAGACCAGCCTTCCCGATCCGACCGACCTGGCCCGGCTCATCGGCGAGCTCCGCGAGCGCCTTCGCCAGGCGCCGGACCCGCCCGGGGCCGGGCCTCCATCGGAGCCGGCGCCCCCGGAGGAAGCGCTCGTGGAGCGCCAGCTCGACGACGGCGAGGCGCTGGAGCTGGAGGCCGTGGGCCGGCGCCGGCTGCTGGAGGCGTTGCTGCACGGCTCGGCCAGGCCGTGGCCGAGCGGACGCGGGCTCTGGTGGGGGCTGGCCGTGGCCGTCGCGCTCGCGCTCGGGATCGGCCTCGCCGGCATGGTGGGGGGGACGCTGGCCAGGGGCGGACCCGGCCGCGCCGCCTCGACCGCCATCGTGGTCAGGTTCTGAGCCGGGACGCCCATGGCTATGGAGGCGACCAGGCCACCTGCACCAGCCGGGCCTGGTTGCGGACGACCTGGAGCGCGCGCCCGGGCGGGAGCGGCTCCGGGCGGTGGTCGCCCAGCAGCGGGCCCTCCTGGGGGTCGCCGCCGAGGAGCAGCCCCTGGGTGTTGAGGTCCTTGAGCCCCATCATCAGCGGCTCGAAGAGGGCCCGCGAGGCGCCTCCGGTGCGCCGGGCCAGGACCACGTGCAGGCCGACGTCGCGGGCCTGGGCCAGGTGCTCCACCAGCGGCAGCAGCGGGTTCTCCGCCCCGGCCGCGACCAGCTCGTAGTCGTCCACCACCACGTAGGCCTCGGGCCCGCTCCACCAGCTGCGCTGGCGCAGCTCCTCGAGCGTGAGGTCGGCGGGCGGCAGCCGGGTCGCGAGCAGGTCCACCAGCTCCCGCACCTGCTCGGCCGCGGCGGCGGCGTTGCCGGCGTAGCCCGCCAGGTGGGAGGGGGGGACCGTCCCGAGCAGCGTCCGCCGGTAGTCCAGGAGGAGCACGCGGGCACGCGAGGGCGGGTGTCGGGCCGCCAGGCCGAGCAGGAAGGTCCGGAGCAGAGTGGTCTTGCCCGTCTCGCCGTCGCCGAAGACGAGGCAGTGGGGGTCGCCGCCGGTGAGGTCGAGGTAGGCCGGCCCCAGGTCGTGCTCCGAGATGCCGATGGGGACGCCGCGTCCCCGGTCGGAGCCGGGTCCGGGCAGGTCGGTGAAGAGGACCTTCTCGGGCAGGACCCGGACCGGGGGCGCGGTCGGCCCCCGCCAGGCGGCGGCCACCCGGGCCACCAGCCGTTCCAGCGCCGGCTGCAGGTCGGTGGTCTCCAGGCTCCCGTCGACGCGCGGGAGCGCGATCTGGAAGTGCAGCTCCTGGAGGGTGATGCCACGTCCCGGCACCCCCACCGGCACGTTCTCCGCCGCCCGCCGGCCGATCGCCGACTCCGAGGGGTCGTTGAGCCGGAGCTCGAGCCGGGCCCCGATCGCCTCCAGCAGCGCCGGCCGCAGGTCCATCCAGTGCCCGGCGGTCAGCACCAGGTGCACTCCGTAGCCGAGGCCGCGGAGGGCGATGGCGTGCACCGCGTCCTCCAGGTCCTCGAACTCGTGGCGGAAGGAGGCCCAGCCGTCGATGCAGAGGAAGACGTCGGCCAGCCCTGCGGGCACGGCTCCCGTCGCCCGCGCGCTGCGCATGGCCCCGGCCGAGTCCATCCCCAGGCGCTGGAAGAGGGACTCACGCTCCTCGAGCAGGGCCGCGACCTGGCGCACGGTGCGGCGGACCCGCTCCGGCTCGTGCCGGCCGCTGACCCCGCCCACGTGGGGCAGCCCCTCCAGGGCGGTCAGGGTGCCCCCTCCCAGATCGATGGCGTAGAGCTGCACCTCGGCCGGCGTGTGGCTGAGGGCCAGGGCCAGGGCCAGCGTCCGCAGCAGTGTGCTCTTGCCGGTCTGGGGGGCGCCGACCACGATCAGGTGGCCGGCCGGCCCGGAGAGGTCGAGGGTCAGGAGGTCGCGTCGCTGTTCGGCCGGCCGGTCGAGGAGCCCGATCGGCACCGCCAGCCGTCCCGCCCCGGCCCAGCCGGCGGCGGTCAGGCCTCGGCCCTCGACCTCGGTCACCGGGCCGAGCAACTGGCCCAGGCCGACCGCGGGTTCGAGCGGGGGCAGCCAGACCTGATGCACGGGCGGGGCGGCGCCCCGGAGCCGCTCCACCGTCGCCTCGAGGACCGTGGCCCGGCGTCCTTCCGGCGGTCCGCTCGCGCTCCGGCGGGCCAGGTCCTCACCCTCCGGCGCCCCCCCGGCCGCCGCCAGGGTGTGCGGGCGCGGGCGGCGATGGGGACCCCGGGTGGGGTCGGCCCGGGAGGGCTCGTGGGGCCGGGAGACGTGCGCGGCCCGAAACCGCTTGTAGGTGGTGGTGCCCACCTTGAGGTAGCCGGAGCCGGGCACCCGGGGCAGCCGGTAGGCGTCGGTGGTGTCGATCACGGCCCGGCTCTCGGCGGGACTGAAGGTGCGCAGGGCGATGCGGTAGCTGATGTGGCCCTCCAGCCCCCGCAGCCGCCCCTCCTCCAGCTGCTGGGAGGCGAGGAGCATGTGCATCCCCAGGCTCCGCCCCAGACGGCCGAGGGCGACGAAGAGGTCGATGAAGTCGGGCCGGGCGGAGAGCAGCTCGGCGAACTCGTCGACCACGACCAGGAGGTAGGGCAGGGGCTCCAGGTCGGCGCCGGCCGAGCGGTGCTGGTGGTACTCCCTGAGCGAGGCCAGGCTTCCCGCCCTCCGCAGCAGCTCCTGGCGCCGGCGTTGCTCGCCGAAGAGCGCCTCCCGCATCCGATCCACCATGGCCAGGTCGTCGGCCAGGTTGGTGATCAGGCCGGCCACGTGGGGCAGCTCGGCCAGGCCGGCGAAGGCGGCCCCGCCTTTGAAGTCCACCAGCACGAAGGCCAGCAGCTCGGGCGGGTGGGTGAGGGCCAGGCCGGTCACCAGGGTGCGCAGCAGCTCGCTCTTGCCCGAGCCGGTGGCGCCGACCACGATCCCGTGGGGGCCGTCGCCGCCCAGCGCCGCCTCCTTGAGGTCGAGGAAGAGCGGCTCGCCGTCGACCTCGATCCCGATCGGAATCCGGAGCAGGCCGTGCGGGGGTCGCGGCGGCCAGGGCGCCTTCGGCCCGCCCAGGTCGTCGAGGCCGAGAAGCGGCAGCAGGTCCAGCTCGTCGGCGAGCGCCCGGCGCCGTGACTCGGGCGAGGGCCGCAGCGGGGCCAGGATGCGGGCCAGCGCCTCGCAGCTCCGCGGCCCTGCCTGATCGGCCAGGGCCAGCCCTTCTCCCGTCTCGTCGGGCTCGAGCCGGAGCGAGCCGTCGGCGCCGACCCACAGCCTGGCGTCCACGTGGGTCGGCTCCTCCTCCCGGGCCTCGAGCAACACCAGCAGCGTTGTTCCCTCGGCCTCCGGCCGGCGCAGCAGCTCGACCAGCCCCCGGTCGGGCCCCACGCCGTCGAGCAGCACCAGCAGCCGCGGCCGGGCCGAGGCCGCCTGCCCGCCCTGGGCGCGGCTGGAGCCCCCGGTCTCGGCGGCCCGGCGCCACGCCCCCACCTCGGCGTCGATCAGGGCCGCCAGGCCGGCCGGGTCGTGGACCACGCTGGCCGGCGGATCGACGTCGCCCGGTGCCCCCGGGCGCAGGTGGGGCAGCCACTTGCACCAGTCCCACCGCGGGACCCGGTCGGCGGCCACGCCCAGCCCGAGCCGGAGCTCGTCGGGAGCGTGGAAGGTGACCGCCTGGCAGAGGAGGGCCCGGACCAGTGCCCGCGCCCGGTCGCCAGGGCCGATCACGGTGACGATCCGGGCTCGCTGGAGGTCCAGGACCACCGGCTGCCCGGACAGGGAGCGGTGGGTGGCGACCAGCCTTTGGGCGGCGGCCGTGACCACGGGGTCGGTCCCCTCCAGCCCGCCCGGCCCGCGCAGGCTCAGCTCGACGGCGAGGGGGCGGCGGCCGACCCCGGCCCGGAGGCGCAGGAAGTCGTCGTCCCCCGGACGGCGCTCCCAGACCCGGGTCTCGAGACGGGCCAGCGTCCAGAGCGCCTCGGGGGCGGGATGGCGCCAGCGCATGGCCTCGTCCTGCTGGCGCGCCACCTCCCGCGCCCGCCTCCGGACCCGGGCCAGGTGGTCGAGGTGGCGGTCGCGCTCCGTCCGGGTCCGCCGGCGCTGGCCGTTGCGCTGGGCCACGCCCATGCCCAGGCCGGCGGCCACGCTGGTCAGGGCGAAGAGCAGGCCGCCGGCGACGGTGAGCGGCTGCGGGTTGGTGGCGACGAAGAGGAGGGAGCCGAGGCTGCCGGCCAGGGGGAGGAGGTACTGGGCCCAGGCCACGGCGCCGGACGAGTCCCGGTCCGGGGCGGCGGGGAGGTCGATCGACTCCACGCCGCCCGGCACCGGCGGCGGCGGGATACGCGCCGGCCGCCGCACCACCACGTGGCTCATGCCGGGCAGGCTGCCCGAGCCCGCGGGCCCGGACAAGCCCAACGCGCGGACAAAGCCGACCTTTCCCCGGCGCCGCCGCCAGGGTGTCCGTTCCTTCCCGGCCTGGCCCGCAGCTCCGGCCCCCCGCCGGGCCGACGGGGATGGGAAGGCACCCCGGGCCAGATGACGGACAAACGCCCTCCACCGCCGCCCGGCACCGGCGCCGGCCGGCAATCTAGGCGGCGGAGCGGATCCCGCGCCATGCCACGAGTCCTGGTCACCGTCGACGGCCCCAGCGGTCGCCACCACCTGTGGTTGCCCGAGGACGCCCCCCTCCGCCTCCTGCTGCCCGCCATCCTCCAGGTGACGGCGGTCGATCGGTCGGCGCGGTGGCGGCTGACGCCCCGGGGCGGCCGGCCGCTCGACCCCGAGGCCACCCTGGCCGGCGCCGGCGTGCTCCCGGGGGCCATCCTCCTGCTCCAACCGGAGACGGGTTCCCCATCGCAACCGATCGCGAGCGGGAACTCCGAGGTGGGTGAGGGCGCCCAGCCCACCTCCGGGCCGGCTCCGGCCTCCCCGTCGCCGCCCCCGCCCGGGCCGGGGGAGGGGGTGGTCGAGCTGGTCGTCCGCGGCGGCCCCGGGGCCGGTCGGCGGGCACGGCTGGGGCCTGGTGAGCACCGTCTCGGCGGCCATGGCCACGGCCCGCTGGCGCTGAACGACCCGTGGCTGGCCCCGGTCCACCTGACCGTGCGGGTGAGCCCCGGCGGAGAGGTGACCGTGGCCCCGGCCCGACCCGGGCTGGCGGTCGCGCTCGACGGGGTCCGCCTGGACGAGCCCCGCCCCGTCGGTCCCGGGGAGCGGCTGGCGCTGGGCCAATCCCTGCTCGCCTTCGAATGGCCGGGCCGGCCGGCTCCCCGGCTCCGGGAGGTCGAGCCGGTGCCCGGCCTCCGGGTCCCGGCCCCACCGGCGCGGACCGTACCCGGAGGCGCGCTGGCGGTGGCCCTGGGGCTGGCCGGGATGGGGCTGGGCCTGGGCGGGGAGGGGACGCCGGCGGTGGCCGCGGCCCTGGCGGCGGCCGGCCTGGGCGGCTGGCTGGGCGGCGGCTGGTGGCGTTTCGGCCGCGCCCGAGGGCGCTTCCGGCGGCAGCTCGACGAGGCGCAGCGGAACCTGGCCGCGGCCCGTCGAAGGCACCTGGAGGGGCTCGATGCCGCCGCGCCGGACGCGCCCGGGTTGATCGCCGGCCTGACCGGCGGTGCCCCTCCGGCGCCGCGGCGGCGGCACCAGCCGGGCTGGCTGCGGCTCCGGCTGGGCTGGGCGGATCAGCCCTCGGGCCTGCGCCTGGAGGTCGAGCCGGGCGGGTCGGCCCGCCTGCGGGCGGAGGCGATGCTGGTCGCCGCGCGGCACGCCGTGCTGCCCGGGGCCCCGGTCACGCTCGCCCTTCCGGCGGCGAGCCCCCTCGGCCTCTGCGGCGACCGGCCGGCCGAGACCGGCCTGGCCCGGTGGCTGGCGTTCCAGGTCGCGGTCCTGCACCGGCCGGAGGACGTGGTCGTGTGCGCCGCCCTCCCCGAGACCGAGCGCGATCGCTGGATGTGGCTCGCCCGGCTCCCCCACGCCGACCCGGCCCGCTCCCCGCTCGGAGGCCCGACCCTGGCCTTCGGCCCCGAGGAGGCGGCGGGCCTGCATCGGCGGCTGCGACAGCTGACGAGAGGGCGCGAGGCCCCGGAGCCGGCCCTGGTGGCGATCCTCGACGCCGACCTGGTCCCCGGGGGATGGGACCTGGCGGGGGCGCCGGCGGCCGGTGTCCACCTGGTGTGGTTGGCGGCCGAGCGGCTGCGGCCGCAGTGCGCCGCGCGACTCGAGCTGGCCGCGGTGGATGGCGCGCCCCTTCTCGAGGTGGCGGGAGCCGGGCCGCTTCGGCTCGGCGGCGTCGACCAGCTGGCGGACGACCTGGCGCACGCGGCGGAGGCACTGGGCGGCGCTCCGCCCTCGTTGCTCCAGCTCCTGGGGGTGGAGGGCGAGGTGGAGCGACGGGTGCTGGAGCACTGGATCCGGGACCGGGCCGGCGGCGCGCCCCGGCCGGTGCGGGCCCTGCTGGGCATCGACCCGGTCGGGCGGCCGGTGGAGGTGGACCTCGCCCGGCCCCTGCTGATCGTGGGGTCCGAGGTGGAGGCGAGGGCGGCACTCGAGTGTCTGGTGGCCTCGCTGGCGGTCCGGCGATCGCCCCGAAGCACGGGCATCCTGATGGTGGGCGATCCCGGCCCCCTCGAGCGGCTGCCGCACCTGATGGGCGTGGCCGGGAGCGTCTTTGGGGCCCGAGAACGGCTGGAAGCCGTGGCCCGCGGCCGCGAGCTCCTGGTCGTGGTCGACCGGAGGGGCGCGGGGGCCGCCGATGGACTGAGGGCGCTGGCCCGCCGGGCCAGCTCGCTGGGGGCGTGCCTGGTGGTGGCCGCCGCCGACGACGCGGTCGAGCCGGCCCTGGGCCCCCGGGTGCGCCGGATCGCGGTGCGGTCCGGGCTGACGGACGTCCCCCATGAGGAGGAGGAAGCGCGGCCGCCCGCCGGGGAGGAGGTGAGCCGTCTGGTGGCGGCCGTCGTCGCCGTCGCCCGCTGGTTGGATCGGAGATGAGCGGATACGCGCCGGGCCGGGGCCGGTGCGCTACCCGGTCGAGGGCTCGGCCAGGTGGAGGGCGTAGCAGCGGCGGCCCAGGTCGACGAGCCGTACCCCGGAGCCGACCCTCTCCAGCCAGGCCCGCATCCGCCGGGCCGCCTTGGCCTCGGTGTCCTGGAGCACGACCTCCTGGCCCAGGGCGGCGCCCAGCACCAGCGAGACCCCCACCGAGTGCAGGAAGACCTGGCCGGTGGGCTCGTGCACGGTCAGCCCCCGGCGCACGTGGAGGTCGCCGAAGCGCACGCCCATCATGCGCCGGATGCGGTCGACGAGGGCCTCCAGGCCGTCGTGCTTGGAGACGAACATGGCGAAGGGGTGCACGGCCTCGATTCGCTTCCGCTCCCGGATCTCGTCGGCCATGACCGAGTAGACGAGCACGAAGCAGCCGCCGTGCAGCTCGAACAGGTGGCGGAGCAGGTCCTCCACCGTGGCCGTGGACTCGGGCGCCATGGACATGTCCAGGTCGAGGACGGCCAGGACCGGGTGGTTGTACCTCAGGAGGCGCAGGGCACGGTCGGGCGAGACGGTGCGGATGGGCTCGAGATGGACCTCCCGCATCGCGGCCGCGATCCGGTCCAGTTGCTCCGGGTCGTCCTCGAGGATCAGCGCCTGGGCCGGAGCCCTCATCCGGCGGCAGGTCCGGGCAGGGAGCGAACGCTCATCTCGTCGGAGGATAGCGGCAGGTGTTACGGCCCGCTCAGGCCAGACGCAGGAGCCGGCCGTCCCGCTCCAGACGCAGCGGCAGGCGGTTGTCGTCGATCTCCGAGCGGAGCCTGGCCGCGAGCCGGTCGGCGGCGCCGTCGTCCCTGAGCGCCAGGCCGTCGGGCGCCGCCATCAGGCCCTCCAGGTGGGCCACCCCGAGCACGATCCGCCCGTCGGGCGTCTGGAGCCCCCGGTTGCGCAGCAGCCGGACCCCGTTCCGGCCCCGGTGGGCGAGTTCCCGGAGCCGCTCCAGCCCGACCACCAGCGTCGTCCAATCGGGGTGCACCGAGGGCGTGGCGGGAAGCCCGGCGGGCGGCCGTCCCACCCAGTGCACCACGATGGGGAGGCCGTCCAGGAGGTCGGGGAGGTCGGTCGGCGCCACGGGAGAGGCGCCGACCAGGATCCAGGGCCAGGGCCGGCATGACCGCCACACGTCCGTCAGCTCTCCCGCGGTCGCGCTGCGCACGTAGGCCAGGGCCGGGTCCAGGCGCTGGCGCAGCGCCGCCCACAGGTAGGGTTGATCGTCGAGGACGACGATCGTGCGCCCGATGCTCTCGCGGCGCTGGCGCTCCCCGTTCCCGGTCACAACCGGCCCCCCTGACGGCACCTGCCGCGCCCACCGATCCCCACGGCCAGGTCAGTGTGCTCCAGATCGGGGGTGAGCGCAAGGCCACCCTGCGGACAAAGCCAGGTGGGCTTTGTCCCTCAGGTGTCCGCCGCGTCAAGGGGCAGTGTGGGGCACCATAGTGCGGCGAGCCTGCTTGGGAACCACCCGACCGGGATCGCCGTGACCGGACGACTGAATCAGGCGATGAGGACGAGACCGCGATGACGCTGCGAACCGGACCGCAATCGGGCCCTGGCTACGTGCCGCCGGATGGTCTCAGCGGTGGCCAGGGGTTCGTGACCGACACCCACGTCATGGTGTCGGCACAGCAGTACATCGGACACGTCGGCCAGGTCATGACGGCCGAGGTCGACCGGTTGATGGCGAACCTGGAGCACCTGAACCCCAGGACCTGGGACGGGGAGGCGTACCGCGCCTTCCTCAAGGCGAAGGACAGCTGGCACGCGGCTCACGACCACATCATGAAGGCCTTGGCCGACATCGAGAGCTGTCTCGGCGAGAGCTCGAAGCGCTACGACCAGGCCGACCTCGACAGCCAGCTCGGCATCGACAACGCGGTCAAGGGTCTCGACTACCGTATCTAGGGGGGAAGGGGTCGTGATCAATGTCAACTTCCCGGCCATGCGGCAGGCCGCCGACGACGTGAGGACCTGTCACAACGCGCTGGTGGGCGAGAAGGAGGGCCTGGAGCAGTTCCTGACCCGGCTCGACGCGACCTGGGAGGGGAATGCGGCCGGGCGCTGGGCGACCGTCCGGCGGGAGTGGTACGACGCCTGCGACGAGGTCAACCAGATCCTGCTCCACCTGTACAACGCGCTGGAGGTGGCGCTCGGCAACTACCAGGGGACCGAGCGGTACCTGGAGCAGCTCTGGGGGGGCTGACCCGTGGCGGTCACCGCTCCCGGCGCGCCCGCCTGGCTCAGCCGGCGCGGCACGTCCGATCGGTGCCACGTGACCGTGCAGGCGTCGAACCGGCGCGTGGACCTGGCCCTCCCCACCACGGTTCCCATCCTCGAGCTCACGCCCACCCTGGCCCGGCTCTGCCGGCCCGGGGCGGCGGGGCAGGACGCGGCCGAGCGGGAGGTCACGCCGCCGGCCTGGACCCTGGCCCGGGCGGCGAGTGCGCCCTTCGACCTCACCTCGACCCTGGCCGAGGCGGGCGTGCTGGACGGGGAGGTGCTCCACCTGGTGGACGCCTCGACCTGGCGGGCGCCGCAGCTCTCCGATCTGGCCGGGTCGACGGCGACGCCGGCGGGGCCGAACCGCCGGCCCTGGACGGCGTCGGCGACCTCGTGGCTGCTCTCCGGCCTGAGCACGGCAGCCCTGGGGCTCCCCCTCCTGGCCCTGGGGGTGGATGGCGCCCTCGACCGGCGGACGGGTGTCCTGGCCCTGGCCGGCGCCCTCGCCGCCCTCGCTCTTCTCGGCCGAGGTGTCGGTGGGCGGCGTCCGACCCGCCTCGCGCTCCTCGCCGCCGTCGTCGTCCTGGGCGGCGCCGCCGGCGCCGGCCTGATCGACGGCCGGGGCCCGCTGCGCCTGGCCGGGGCGGGGCTGGGCGCGGGTCTGGCGCTGCTGGCCCTGATCCGAACGCTGCCCGCCCTGGCCCCGGGCGGTGCCCTCGCCGCCGGGGTCCTGGCCCTGGCCGCGGCGACGGTCGCGGGCGGCGTGGCGCTGGAGCGGACGGCGGCCGCGGCCGCGGTCGTGGGATGCCTTGCCCTCCAGCTCTGGCCGGCCGCCGGCGACCGCCACCCGGCCCCGATCGGACGCAGCGGGGGGACGTCCGCAGGCCCGGGGTGGCGGTGGTGGGGGCCGGCCTCGCTGTCGGCCGGCATCGCCCTGGTGGTGCTGGTCGCCGGGCTGATCCTGCTCACCCGTGGCGGCTGGCCGGGCGTCGGCCTGGCCGGCGCGGCGGCGGTGGGGCTGTGCCTCCGTGCCCGCTCCCGCCCCCTCCTGGCCGAGGCGCTGCCGCCCGCCGTCGCCGGCGCGGCGCTGCTCCTCGGCCTGGAGGTCCTGGCCGGCGTCTCCCTCGCCGCCCACGGGCAGGCGCTGGCCGGGGTCGCCCTGGTCGCCGGCCTGAGCCTGGGCCTGATCGCCCTGGCCGGATCAGGGGAGCTCCCGGGGCCGCCGGCGCCGCTGACCCGCCTGGGCTGGCTGGGGGTCGACCTGGCCCTGGTCGCGCTGACGCCCGAGGCGCTGGGTGTGGTCGACCAGGCGGTCCGGCTCGCGCATCACGTCATCCGTTGAGGCGCCGCCAGCGGAGAGGAATCGATGGGAGATGAGAACGACCCGCTCGTCCGGCTGAGCGATGGCCGGATCATGCGGCTGAGCGAGTTCAAGCGCCTCCAGCAGCAGGAGATCCAGGCCTTCGTCCAGCAGATGACGGTGACCATCGGGTCGCTGGGTCAGCTGAGCTCGGCCATGGACGGTGAGGCGGGCGAGGTCTGGAACGCCAAGTGGCAGCTCGACACCGACCTTGCCGGCATCGAGCAGGCGATCGGCACCGACGACACCGGCCAGAAGTTCCGGGCGGCATGGAAGCAGAGCTACGGCCAGCTCCTGGACGGATTCGACGCCGTCGCCCAGAACCTCGTCAACCTGCGCGACAGCCTCAGCTCGGCGGCGGACCAGCTCTTCAAGACCGAGAGTGACACCCTGAAGGGCTTCGGCATGACCGCGGTCGATCCGCGACCCAAGCCTCCGAACCGCCGCCCGACGGTGTGTTGACGGGGGAAAGGGGTGATGTCCGATCACGGTGACTCCGCTGCCATCCGGAGCTACGCTGACAAGCTTCGCAGCGCGGGCCGCCGGCTGCAGGCGATCTCGGACGACGCCGATGCCTGGGTCTACTTCTGCACCGCGGACTGGAAGGGTCAGTTCAAGGACGATCTGCTCCGCCTCTGGAACGAGAACTTCACTGCCAACGACACCCTCAACGCGCAGGCCTGGGCCGACCAGCGTGAGTCCTTCATCAAGGCACACCCCAACCGCGCCCGGCTGTACGACGCCAACTTCGATCCCGGGAAGACCGCCTTCCGCACGCTGATCGACGCCTGCAACTCCTTCGCCGCCTGGCTGGATGACTACGCGACCGCCATCGACAAAGCCGACCAGGCCGACGAGACCAAGTTCTGGGTTGACGTGGGGATCGGCGTCGTGGTCCTGGTGGCGACGGTGGCGACCGCCGGTCTGGCCGCCCCTGAGACCCTCGCCGGCGGCATCGCCCTGGGCGCGGCCATCGGCGGTGTGACCTCGGTGGTCATGGACGCCTCCAACCAGACCATCGACAACATGATCCTGAAGGGGGACAGCTTCGGGCAGGCGCTGGGGGATCTCAACGTGCAGGAGCTCACGGCGGCCTTCGGCGTGGGGGCGATCGTGGGCGGTTTCACCGTCATCCTCGGCACCGGCCTGAACTCGGTGCTGACCAGCGGGGTGAGCAAGATCTTCGGGCAGGCCGCCATCAACACCTTCAGCAGGATCGGGATCGCGGGCTTGAGCTTCGGCACCGCCTCCGCGCTCACCGACGTCGCCATCCAGGAGGTGCTGACCGGCAAGGTCGACTGGGGCCAGGTCGCCCTGGCGGGCGGGATGGGGATGGTCGGAGGTGCCGCCGGTGCGGCCACCATGGAGGTGACCGGTCCCGAGGGAACCTTCACCGCCTCGGTGCGGCCCGATGGCCTGCTGACCGTGCGCAACGGCGACAACGACTACGTCGGCACCGGCTCCATCTCACCGGATGGGACACAGATCGTGGTCCAGCCCCCCAAGGGCGATCCGTTCACGATCTCGCTCAACGGCAAGGTTCAGGTGTCGGATGCCCTCTCCGGTTTCAAGATCGAGGATGGGCAGCTCACCCAGCTCTGGAGCGCCGGCGATGGCAGGACCCAGCTCACGGTCCTGACCGGTCGCGACAGCGTGCCCACCGAGTTGATCGACCCGGCCACCGGCAAGCTGGTCGTGCGCGAGGGCTGGACCATCAGCCAGACCCTGCCCGACGGGGCGGTCACCATCTCCTCGCCCGACGGCGCGGTGCAGGTCCGGGGCCTGGTGGTGGCCGAGCAGGTCGGCAGCGGGGCCCCCACCGGCCCTCAGGCCATGACCCTGCTCCCGGACGGCGAGGTGGTGCCGGCTGGCCCCTCGACCGCCAGCGGCCCTGGGGTCCAGGGCGTGCGCGTCGGGAGCTGGGTGTCCTTCGGCACCACGGACGCCACCTCCGGCGGGACGGACCCGGTCGCGGAGCTGCTGGCGCGCTTCCCGGGGTCGGGAGGCTCGGATGGACCATCCGCTCCCGGGATCGATGCGGCGCCCCCGGCCGGTCCGGGGGACGGCGGGGCGGGCCCGGGATCCGCTCTCGACCTGCCCGGCCCGAAGGGCTGGGAGCCTCCGGGCTGGAACGTGCAGCCGGACCCGGGAGGCTCGGTCGTGATCGGAGGGAAGACGTACACGGACTTCCCCTCCGCGCCCGCCGCCCAGGGCGGAGCGGGGCCGGAGGCGGGCGGCAGCTCGGCCACCACTCTCTCCGGACGCCCGAGCGGCCTGCGGCTCTCGCCCCAGGAGGGGTCCGGCCCCGCGACGCAGACGGCAGTGTCCCAGGGCGTCGACGTCGCGCTCGCCGACCCGCCGGGATCGACCGCTTCGAGCGCCGGGGTCGAGAGCGTAGAGCGGTTGCCGATCGACCCGGTGGCCGATCTACCTGGATCGCCCTCCTCTGCCGCCCCCGGCCCGACCGCACCGTCCGGGGGATGGTCGGCGGCGCCGGCCGTCGTGGCGGGTCTGGCGCCGGGCTGGGCGGCCTCGTGGGGAATGCCAGCCCCGGCCGGGCTCGGACCCGCGCCGGCCCCCTCTCCACCCAGGGTCCCGGAGGTGCCCGGCCCCCTCACGTCGCTGCCCAAGCCGCCTCCGGAGCTGACCGTCTCGCCGCAGCCCGAGGTACCGGGGCCGGTCGGGCCGCGGCCGACGCCTCCGGTGACGTCCGTGCCGGGGCCGACCTCGATCGAGGTGCCGCCGCCTGGTGCCCCGACACCGTCGGCGCCGCTCGCCCCGGCACGCCCACCCCTTCCGGGGCCGAGCCCCACGCCCGATCCCACTCAGGTGCCGCCCGCCTCGCGGCCGGGCACCCTGCCGCCGGGACAGAGGCCGCGCGTGGACCCCGACGTGCCGACCCTGCCTCGTCCACCCAGGCCCGGCGTCGAGGTCCCTCGAACAGGTACGACCGACGGGCCGCAGCCCGTGCCCGAGGTCCCGTCCCCGGCGGCGGACGAGGTCCCGCCGCTGCCGAGGCAGGAGGCCGTCCCGCCGGCGATGACCGAGGTCCTGCCTCCGGTGGGGCGAGAGGTGACCTCGCCTCAGAGCTGGCTGCCCCGGCCTCCCATCGAGGTGCCGCCCCTGAACGCCGGGGGCCCACGTCCAGCCGGCGCGCCGCGGCCGCCCGCTGCCTCGACGGGGCCGAGCCTCGAGGGGCCCGAGGACGACGGCGGAGGGAAGGCGGAGGGGGAGCCGGACAGGGGACGGGCCACGGGGTCGGACCTCGGCTTCGTCCCCGACGGAGACGAGGTCTCCCAGCCCCGCTCCGCCTCGAACCGAGGAGCGGAGAACCCGGAGCCCGAGCCCGCGGCTGCGGCCGCTCCAGCTCCACCCCAAGGGACCTCGGCCAGGTCGCCCGGGCCGGCCGAGACGACCCTGGCCGGCCGCGAGGTGGCGAGGGTGGAGCCGCTGCCGGACTGGCCCGAGGAGCGGGGGGTGTTCCTGGTCACCTTCGCCGACGGCAGCCGGGCGGTCTGGAAGGTCCGGCCCGGGCCGCAGATGGTGCACAACCTGGCCTTCTTCCGGACCTCGGAGATGCTGGGCTTCGACCTGGTGCCGGTCACCGCCCTGAGGTCGTTGCCCGAACAGGGAGAGGGAAGCCTTCAGGAGTGGGTCGAGGGCAGCCCCATCCAGTGGCCGATCACCGGTTACTCGGAGCTGGACCAGCAGATGGGGGTGGTCCTGGACTACATCGCCGCCCAGACCGACCGGCACAACCTCAACGCCAGGGTTCGCCCGGACGGGCGACTGGCGTTCACGGACAACAAGGCCAGCTTCTCGAAGTGGAGAGGCCTGGCCACCAGCTCGGACTTCGTGAAGGCGTGGCGCAACCGGCCGCTCCACCCGGAGGTGGTGGAGAAGGTGAGGGGGGTGAGCCCGGAGGACTACCGGGCCATGCTCCTGGGGACCGGCCTGGAGGCGGTGGAAGCCGACAACGCGGTGGCACGGCTCCAGGAGATCCAGGCGCGGGGCATGATCACCGGCGAGGCGGACGCCGGCGCCCCACCCGCGGTTGCAAGGCCGGTGCCTGCCCCATCCGGCCCCGACGCCAGGGGAGGGCCGGCGGCGGCACCGGGGGGTGGTGGCTCCACGGAAGGTGGCGACCACATCCATCTCCTGAAGCCGCCTCCCGGCAGAACCCGACCCCTGGGTCCCAACGTGACCCGCCCGCTGACCCGGGAGCGTTTGCCCGAGTTCGGCCCGAACCTTCTTCCCCCAGGAGATCCGGACCTCCTCCGGCCGCATCCCCACCTGCCGTACCTGGACCAGCCGAAGCCGGTCAGCGTACCGGGCGTGGATCCGGCCGACGTTCTCGACGAGGGGTCGCCGGGCTTCTGGCGGTTGGCGGATGCGATTCGCCGCCTGTCCCGGGAGACGAACCTGGAGATCGCCGTCGTCGAGCTCGAGGCGGGGGGCTTCGCCATCGTCGCGGGCGGCAAGTACGGGATGGAGGCCGAAGCGGCGCTGGGGATCGAGCGGTGGTGGATGCACACCCACCCGCACTGGATGCGCGCCGACGGCCCCTCCCTCGGTGACCTGCGCATCCTGGCCAGGAGCCAGGGACAGCGCTACGCCTACCTGGTCGAACCGGGCCGGGAAGTGTACCGGTACGAGGTCCCCGACTGGATGCGGGAGGCGTTCAAGTGGCAGCCGGCGCCCTCTCCGGAGGCCGACCGTTCGCTGAGGCACGCCCTGCAGTTCCTGCAGCAGTGGGACCGGTGGACGAAGCCGGAGGACGGCGGTTGGACTCCGGTCGAGCGGCTGGGTGCGTCGTTGGAGGACGGCGGCCGGGAGCTGCAGCACGCCGTTCAGGCCCTACGACAGGCGGTCGTGGAGGGCGCCGAGCGGGTGGGAGACCTGGGGCGAACGGCGGAGGACCTGGCTGCCGGGCTGGCCGGCCTCATCGAGAGGGCAGATGGAGCCGTGGCCACCCTGCGCGCGATCCAGTCGAACCTGGGAGGCCAGCTCCACGAGCTGGAGACCCTGGTCGCTCCGGCCGGCCTCGATTCCGGGCTGAGGCTCCGGGTGGAGGAGGTCGTGGCCAGTCGGGCGGCCGAGGAACTGGCCCGCGATGTGGACCACGCCGACGTTGTGCTGACGACCGCGGCCGCCGAGCTGCAGCAGCTCGGCTTCGCCCTGCCAGAGCCGGCCTCGCCCGGGCCCGTCGTCCTGGGAGGGCCGGCGGGGTTGGGGAATGGAGGTCTTCCCTCGCAGATGGCGGGCGATGGGCCTCCGGCGACCGGAGGTGAGTGGCCGAGCGCCCAGGGGCTGGTCGACGAAGGAGAACCTCGGAACCAGGCCCTCCGCGAATGGCTGGCCGTAGCCCGCGTCCTGCTCCGGAGGTTCCGCCGTGGCCATGGGGCGGCCCGAAGGGATCCGCAGGCGTACCTCCTGGAGTATCTGGAACGGATCCGCTCCACCCGGAGCCCGAGCGAGCCTCCGCCACGTCCTTCGGTCCCGGAGCCTGCCGTTCTGAAGTCGGCTCCCGACGACCCGCGGCCGCCGAGCTCGTACGAGCTGGGGCTGCTCCGCTCCTGGTACCGAGCTGAGGCGGAGGCGAGGCTCCGGGCCTTCCATGCCGAGGAGCGGACCTGGTTCCTTGGCCTGGAGCACCGCGATGCGGGGCGAGCGCAATGGTGGGAGCATCGGTGGCACGAACTCCTGGAGCTCCAGCGCAGAGAGTGGGAGGAGGTGCTGGGTCCCACCCCTCCCTCGACCCCGCATTTCGTCGGGGTGGTGCACGAGCGGTTCTCGGAGCCAATAGAGAACGCCAGAGGCGAGGTGATCGGCGGCCTCGAAGGGGAGGCTCGCTTCCTGGTGATCCGGCACCTGGCGCGGGATGGGACGAACCTCGTCACCGAGCTGCTCCTGCCGATCTCGCTCGTCCCCGACCCGGGCGTCTCGAGCATCGCCGTTGAGCAGGTCAGGGCCAGGATCGTGCGAGCTGTCGATCACGTCTTCAACCTGCCCCATCATCGGCTGCCCGACGGTTCCCTGCTCCGGGTCACGCCCAGGACGACCCCCCTCGGGAGCCCACAGCTCTACAACCAGGTCCAGCTGCACTCTGGCTCCGGCCGGTCATACCAGGCCGAGTGGTACCTCGACGGCGTTCTGAACGCGTCGGGCCCATACAACTGGGCGGAGCTCATCGCTCACGAGCTCGGCCATCAGATGGGTCTGATCGACGAGTACTATGAGCTGCACAACCCCGGCCGGCGCACATCTGCTCGCCTCACTCCGAGGTCACCAGGGGTCCACTACGACGATTCGCTGTGGGGCATGGTGTGCTCCTGGCGTCGGGGAGTGTTGCCGCGCCACCTCGACCGCATCTGGGAGCGGGTCCAGCGGGCGCGCCCTGCGGCCGGCGCGCTGCTGCCTGACGGTTCCCTACCTGATCCCCATCCGTACACCGTGCTCCAAGGGATGATGGTGACGTATGGGAGGGCGCTCTCCGGGGAGATGAGTTTGTCCCCCCCCGAGCTCGCGTATGGACAACGCCTGATCGATCAAGCGCTCACCAACCTCCACGTCCTTCACGTACAGCTGCGGGATGGCGGTCGAGTGCCCGGGACGGCGCCAGGCTCGATCCTGGAGGATCTCCTCTCGGCCGGGAGGATGCGGCTGCAGCTGCGCGACCTGGAGATCCAGACGCGTACGACCGTGCTGATGCATCATCTCGCCGCCTGGGACCAGGGAAGCGTCGAGCTGGAGCGGGCACGGGCCACGCTCGATGGCCGGTGGCAGGCGCTTCGGGAGGCACGCCAGGCGGTTCGAGCGACCGCACCGGGAGGGTCGTTGGACGAGATCGGGCGTATGATCCGCACGGCACGGGAGCGAGCGGACCAGCTCGCCGAGACCGTGGGGCTGATAGAGGCGCTTGTACGAGACCTGAGCTCAGTTCGCGCCGCCATCGGCGCAGAGTTGGAGGCGCTGCGCGGGCTGGCGGCCCGCCAGGTCCTCATCTCGGCTCTGGACGCCCGGGCGCTCGATGCCCTGGCACGAGATCTGGGGGTTGCCCGGCCCGTCACCCGCCCGGGCTCACCGGCGAGCGAGCTCGAGGCCCTGGCCGGGCCTCGTGATCTCGACCGAGAGCTTCAGGAGCGAGCCCAGCGAGTCGTCCAGGACGGGCTGATCCCTGCGGCCACCTCCCTGCTGGACCAGGCCAGGGATGAGCTGAGGGCGGCTGATGCGATCGTCCAGGAGGTCTTGCCGGGGGAGCGGGTGGTGGCGGCGGACCCCCTGGTGCTGATTCGCGACGCGACCGAGGTGGGGAAGCGGCTCCTCGAGGCCGGGTTCATGCCCGATCCCCTTGCCATGTCCAGGCGGCAGTTCCTGACCGCCCTGGCACAGCTCGAGCGCGCCATCCGCGACAACCTCCGGCCGGCCGAGGCTGCCGCTCTGGCGAGGATCGAACGCCAGGCAAAGCTGACCGCCTGGAGCTGGGGCCTGACCCGCGCGATCACCGATCCGATGGTGGGCGAGCCGACGCAGCAGGTCAGGCAAGCGGCATCGGAGGATCTCCAGCGCTGGCTCCAGGAGCAGGCCGAGGAGATCGCGGCCCTCGTCAACCATCCGACGCTGAGCCCGAGGGGGCGTGCGCGGGCGATCGGCCAGGTCGTCGACCGTGTGGCGCGGAGGACAGCCGGCACCGTGCTGGCGTACCCGCTGGGCGGCATCGACCTCAAGAGCGTCCGCCGGGCGGTGAAGGGGCTCAGGAGCAAAGCCGTCCCCGGCGTCCTGGTCATGGATGGGGATGGAAACCTGAGCGTCGGCGGCCGGCCGTGGGGGACCTTCCGCCAGCTGCTGGAGGACCTGGTGGTGGCCAACCGGTGCAGCTTCAGCCATGGCCTCGACGTCGAGTATCTGGTCAGCATCGCTCCGCGTCGGGTCGACGGCGCCTCGCAGGTGCACGTCATCTCGCGGCCACGCGCTCACCTGGTGCCCTGGGCCGACGTTCCATCTCACCGGTTGGCGGCGCTCCCCTCGGACGTCCCCGGCCGGTTCATCGTCGACGTCCGGTTCGGGCAGGGGTCGTTGGGCGCCGAGCTGGTGCCGTTGGAGGAGCGGCTCGACAGCGTCGTCGTCCAGGTGAGGGAACGTCGCCTCGCTCTCGACGCGCAGCTGCGGGCGAACGGCTGGCCCGCCCTTGCCGAGGTTGTGCCGCACGGCTGGCCCCACGCCATCGTCGTGTTCGGGGACGGCCTGGAGGCGATGGAGGCGATCTTCGGAACGCCCGAGACCGGGGGCGGGGTTCGCCGCGCGATCCTCAGTTGCGTGCCCGCCCACTACGACCAGGAGCGGTACGCGGCGCTTGCCCGCCAGCTGAAGCTGGTGATGGCACCCGGTGGGCGCATCGACGTGCAGTGGGATCTCTCGCCGGAAGGCGGTTACCGGGGGACGAGTCGCGGTCACATCCAGGGCGACGCTCTGCGGGACGCCCTGCTTCAGGAGGGAGCCGACATCGCGTACCGGCTCGAGCCCGTTCCCTCTTCGCCCTGGGTCCGGCGGGCGGTGATCGAGTTCCAGGCCCATCGGAGCCCCCGGGACCGGCGGCCGAACGACGATCTTCCTTCCTTCCCCGGCCTGGTCGCTGGCCTCGGGCTCGACGAGCAGGGTGTCGCATCCAGCCCGACCCGAGCCGGCCTGGCTCGATCTCCGGGGCCTGTCCCCGAACCGCCGGTCCAGGGTCCGCCTGCCAGCCACGGTGCCCTTCGGGTCACGCCGCTCGCCCTCGGCGGCGCCGGCGGGAGACTTCCGGCCGGGGGCAGCGTGCGGACCGTGCCCCTGGCCCCGACCGCAGCCAGGACGCAGGGTGCCAGTGCCGTCGATCGGTCGGAGGACGAAGGTGGACCTGCCTCAGAGCCCGATCAGCCTCCAACTTCCCCGGGAACCGAGCAGGAGCTCCGGACTCGGCAGCACGCGCAACGGGCGGAGCTGCTGGCCCGGCAGCAGCGGGAGCTGAGGGCTGCCGCGGCCGGGCGGCGTCCCGAGCTGCGCCGGGAGCATGCGGAACAGTGGCGTCAGCTCCGGGCCGCCCAGGACGAGGAGTGGGAGCGCTGGTGGGCCGACCAGGCCGGCCGGCCCCTCGACTGGGCCGAGGAGCACCGGGCCCAGCTCCGGCGCATGGAGGTCGAGGGCGCGCCGGAGGCGGGCCGGGTCATCGAGTCCAGAGCCATCCCGGAGGTGGACGAGGCCGGTAAGGATCTCGGGCGGGTGGCCTACTACCACACCAACCATTTCGAGGTCGTGCTGCACCCGGCCGGCGTCACCCAGCCGGCGGTGACCGAGATCATCGTCCACGTCTACCTGGGGCCCGAAGTCGACGTGACGCCGGAGGAGATCGAGCAGGTGAAGCAGTACGCGAGCCAGTCGGTGGAGCACTTCTTCACCGCCCCTCGCCACCGCCTGCCCGACGGCTCGGTGTTGAAGGTCGACCTACGCTTCGGGACCGGGCCGCCCGGGATCTCCACGCCGGTCAGGTTGCGCACCGGCCCGGGGCGTATGAGCGCAGGTGAGTGGTACGTGAACGCTCGGTTCTCGGCCTTCGCACACGAGGTCGGCCACCTGATCGGGCTCCTCGACGAGTACTTCGATCCTGAGCGACGCACACCGGGGAGGGAGACGGAGGAGTCTCCCGGCGTGTTCGACGATAAGTCGCTGATGGCTGGAGACACGCTCGAGACCGAGCTGAAGCCGCGCCACCTGGAGCAGATCTGGGCGCTCATCCAGACGACCCGGCGGGCGATCCCACCCGAGTCGCTGGAGGAGGGGCTGACGCGGTACCGGTTCGATCCCCTCTCGAACCGTCGCCAGACGCTCCTCACCGCCGACTCGAGGCTGGAGCGGTTACTGATGGAGCCACATCCCTCCGATGTCCGCGAGATGGCCAAGCTGATCGGCTCTCTCGAGCAGGCGGTGGCCGACGTCCAGGGTTGGCTGGACCGCAACCGGCCGGAGCCGTCCGACGAGCTGGCGGCCAGGGCTCGCGGACACCTGGACCGGGCGCACCGGCTGCTCCTGGATCTCGAGCGTGCCCGGCGCCGCTCCGGCTTGCCCCCTCGGGGCGGGGTGGAGGCGGACCGTCCCGCCATCCCGCCCAACCTGGGCTCGGGCGTGCCGGCGGAGGCGATCGAGTTCATCGCCACGCACACGAGCGCCTTCCTCGCCGCGGGGGGCGCGGTCGAGGTGATCGAGCCCGGGACCTCGCGGGAGCCCTGGGCCCGACAGGCCGAGGAGCTGGCGGCGAACGCCGAGGGCGGCGACCGGGTGGCCGCCGGGCGTCGCCTCCTCGCCCGCGCGCTGCGCCAGCCCTATGTGGTCGTGGCCCGCCGCGGGGACGCCCTGATGGCGGCGATCGGTTTCGACGTGGACCCGGCCGGCTCCCTCGACGTCCGCTCCGCGGGCAGCGCCGAGGCCGGCACCGGCGCCGGCACGGCGGCCCACTTCGAGCTGGCCCGCTACGCCGCCCGGCGCGGCCTTCGGGTCGAGGACGGTTACACCCGCGACGCCCGTGCATACCACGCTGCGCTCGGCCGCCAGCTGGACGAGGAGTTCCAGGGGGACTCGGTCTGGTCGGTGTCCGACGTGGAGCAGATCGCCCGCGAGGTGACGGCCCGGGTCGGTCCGGCGGAGGCCAGCCAGCCGGGTCCGCCTTCGCACCCGGCCGCGGGGCTGATGGAGGGCATGGACGCCGCCCGGCGGGCGGTGGACGAGCTGCAGCGGGCGATGACCTGGGGGCTGGAGCCGGGAGAGGTGGAGCGGCGGCGGGCCGCGGCCGAGGCCGCCCTCGAGGCCCTGGCCCGGGCGGAGGCGGCCCCTGGCCCGCGGCCGGCCGCCCTGGAGGAGTTCCTTCG
>Ga0209810_1002220_pt1 | contig 24218 bp, 26 predicted proteins | sample Coa_R1_7_FD_187159 | JGI IMG/M metagenome (GOLD analysis project Ga0209810, IMG submission 187159) | Surface soil microbial communities from Centralia Pennsylvania, which are recovering from an underground coalmine fire - Coalmine... | ecosystem: Environmental > Terrestrial > Soil > Unclassified... | reverse complement strand
CGAGCAGAACGCCTGGTTCTTCCAGCGCTCCGCGTTCCTGCACCACCTGCTCGGCTGGACGTTCCTGCTGGCCGCAGTGATCCCGCTCGGGCTCGTGTTCCGCCCGCGCTCGGCGGTGCTCCAGTCGGCGTTCGCGCTCGTCTTCGTCGTCGTCGCGACGATGCTCTACTGCGACCGCGATCTGGCGCCGGTGTTCGGCCACCTGTCGCCGCTCGCCGGGGTGCCGCACCGATGAGACGCGTGCTGCTCGCCGCGGCTGCCGCCGTCGCCGCGCTGACGCTGCCCGCGTCGGCGTGGGCGCACGCGACGCTGCGCTCGACGACTCCCGCGTTCGGCCACGAGCTGCAGACGAGCCCGCCGCTGATCCGTCTCCACTTCGACCAGCACGTGAAGATCCTGCCGGGCGCGATCGAGGTGCTGAACGACCGCGGCCGCAACTTCGCCCGCGCCGCGTACACGACCGGCACCGACGTGGTCGCGTCGGTGCGGCCGCTGCCGGCGGGCCCGTACACGGTCCGGTGGCGCGCGATCTCCGCCGACTCGCACGTCGTGTCCGGCGTGTGGACGTTCGGCCTGCGCGTTCCCGCGCCCTCCGTGCAGGATGCGTACGGCGCGGGCGGGCCGACGATCGCCGAGCACCTCGTGCGCTGGGTCTGGTTCCTCGCGCTCGCGCTCGCGATCGGCGCGCTCGGCTTCCGGCTGATCTGCCTGCGCCGCGTCGCCGTCCCACTCGCGCTCGAGCGGAAGCTCGCCGTCGCCGCCGGGCTCGGCGTGACCGTCGCGCTGCAGGCGGGCATCGCCGCGTTCTCGCTCCGCTCCGAGGACGCGCTGCAGCTCCCGTTCTCGCGCTTCCTCTACGGCGACCTCTCGCCGATGGCGGTGACGCGCTTCGGGCGCGCGTTCATCGTCATGACGCTCGGGTTCGCGCTCGTCCTCGCGCTGATCTACCTCGCGTGGCTGCTCGACCGGACCGTCTTCCTCGTGCCCGCGCTCGGGCTCTCGCTGCTCCTCGTCTCGGGTCTCTCGCTCTCCGGTCACGACGGCGTCGACCCTGGTTCGTCGTGGAAGAGCGAGCTCGCCGACTGGGTGCACATCTCCGCCGCCTCGCTCTGGGTGGGCGGGCTCGCCACCCTGGTGGGCCTCGTCTGGTACGGCGCGCCCGAGCTGCGGAGCCTCGCCTTCCGCCGCTTCTCCGAGCTCGCGACGGTGTCGATCGCGCTCGTGCTCGCGGCGGGAACGTACCTGGCGATCGTGCGCCTGCCGCACCTGCACGACCTGTGGACGACCGGCTACGGGCGCGTGCTGCTCGTGAAGATCGGGCTCGTCGCGTGCGTGCTCGCGTGGGGCGGCGTGCACAAGTTCCTCGTCGCGCCGGCGCTCGACCGCGTCGGCTCGGAGGGCTTCCTCACCCGGATCGGCCGCAGCCTCGCCGGCGAGAGCCTGCTCGGCGCAGCGGTCCTGCTCGTCGCCGCGATCCTCGTCGACTCGCGGCCGCCGGCGCCGCCCGTCAAGGCGCCGCCCGTGGCCGCCGCCGCGCGGAGATGAGCGAGCTGGATCTCCTCGCCTACCGCGACCGCTTCCCGATCCTCGCGTCGACGACGTACCTGATCAACCACTCGCTCGGCGCGATGCCGGCGGAGGCAGCACGGCGGCTGCAGCGCTTCGCCGACGAGTGGGCCACCCGCGGCGTGCGCGCGTGGGGCGAGGGCTGGTGGGACCTGCCCGTGCGCGTCGGCGACGTGCTCGCGTCGATCGTCGGCGCCCCGCCCGGCTCGATCGCGATGCTCCAGAACGTGACGATCGCCGAGGCGGTCGTGCTGTCCTGCTTCGAGCTGCGGCCGCCGCGCAACCGGATCGTGTTCGAGGCGGGATTGTTCCCGTCCGTCTCCTACCTGCAGCACGAGTGGGCTGCGCGCTACGGTGCGGAGGCCGTCGTCTGCGACGACGCGGACGCGGTGATCGAGGCGATCGACGAGCGGACGCTGCTCGTGCCGATCTCGCACGTCCTCTACAAGACGGGCGAGATCCAGCCGGTCGAGCGGGTCGCCGCGCGTGCCCGCGAGGTCGGTGCGTACGTCTGCCTCGACGCGTACCAGTCGGCCGGGACGGTGCCGCTCGACGTGACCGCGCTCGGGGTCGAGTTCGCCGTCGGCGGCTCGGTGAAGTGGCTGTGCGGCGGTCCGGGCGCTGGCTGGCTGTACGTGCGGCCGGACGTCGCCGAGCGGCTCGAGCCGGCGATCGCGGGCTGGCGCGGTCACACGCGACCGTTCGCGTTCGAGCCCGAGATGACCTACGCCGAGGGAGCGGCCCGCTTCCTCACCGGCACGCCGAACGTCCCGGCCCTGTACGCGGCGAGCGCGGGCTACGAGATCGTCTCGGAGGTCGGTGTCGAGCGCATCCGCGCCAACTCGCGGCGCCAGACCGCGCTGCTCGTCGAGCTGCTCGACGCGGCCGGCTTCGAGCTCTCCTCGCCGCGCGAGCCCGAGCGCCGCGGCGGAACCGTCGTCTTCCGCACGCCGTCGTTCGAGGCCGTGCACGCGGCGCTCGGGGCGCGCGAGATCGTCTGCGACTTCCGGCCCGACTCGGGCATCCGCTTCGGCCCGCACTTCTTCACCAGCGACGACGAGCTGCGCTACGCGGTCGAGCAGGCGGTGGAGATCGTCGAGTCGGGCGCGTATGCGACAGCCGCGGCCGGCGCGCGCTACTGACCGAGAAGCTCGCGCAGCCGCGCCGCGTACGCAGGCGCGGTCGGCTCGTCCTCGTGCCGGAAGAAGACGTAGGCGGGCGGGGCGATCGTCGCCGCCAGCTGTCGCAGGTCGGCGTCGGTGTACGGCGGCTCGCGCAGGCGCAGGTAGCGAAACGGCCGCGACTCGGGTGCGTTGACGCGCACCGCACCGTCGAAGTCCGCCCACGAGTCGTGGCGGAAGTCCCAGGCGAGCTCGGCCGAGTCCGGTGCAGACCCCGCGACGTACGAGACCATCCCCTCGTCGCGCGCCGCCTGCACGACCACCCGCACCGGCCCGAGCCGGTCGCCGAGCGCGGCCACCCGCTCGAAGAACGGGCCGACGCGGTCGAGGCGCGCGAGCGGGAGCTTCACCGCGAAGCGGAAGCCGTCCGGGACGGCGTCGGCCCAGCGCCTGAACTGGTCCTCGGAGGGCAGCCGGTAGCCGGTCGTGTTCAGCTCGACGGTGTCGAAGCGCCCGGCGTAGAAGCGCAGGAAGTCCTCCGGCCTCGTGCCCTCCGGATAGAACCCCGGCCGCCAGGAGGGATACGACCAGCCGGAGGTGCCGACGCGGATGCCCTCGCTCATCCGCGCGACGGTACCGTCCGGAGGCGCACGTAGGCTCGTCCTCCCGTGGCCGCCGTTAGCGTTCAGCCCGTGAAGATCGACGATGCGGTGCGCGGCGGAGACGTCGTCGACGTCCTCGACCGGGGATTCCTCGCGCTCGACGCCTGCCTGGCGACCGACCTCGCCGTCGCGAACGGCGCCAGGGTCTCGTTCAACCGTGCCTCGCAGGCGCTGAGCGAGCGCGACGAGGGCCTGATCCGGTTCCTGATGCGCGACCGCCACGGGTCGCCGTTCGAGCACGGCTACTTCCGCTTCCTCGTCAAGGCGCCGCTCTTCGTCGTCCGCGAGCACCACCGGCACCGCGCCGGCCACTCCTACAACGAGTGGTCGGGGCGCTACTCGAAGCTGGAGGCCGAGTTCTACGTGCCCGAGAACGTGCGCGCCCAGGTCGGCAAGCCGGGTTCGTACACGTTCGAGCCGGTCGACGAGGCGACCGCCGAGGCGGCGCGGGAGGAGATCGAGCGGCAGTCCGCGGAGGCGTTCGCGGCCTACGAGCGCATGCTCGAGCTGGGAGTCGCGAAGGAGGTGGCGCGGGCCGTCCTGCCGCTCAACATGTACACGAAGTACTACTGGAGCTGCAATCCGCGCTCGCTGATGCACTTCTGCTCGCTGCGGAACTCCGAGCAGGCCCAGTTCGAGATTCGCGAGTATGCCCGGGCGGCCGAGGAGTTCCTCCGCCGCGAGATGCCCGTCAGCCATGCGGCATTTGTCGCAAACGGCCGTGTCGCCCCCTGAGGGAGCGGCTCCACAGGAAGCTCCGAGGCGGGCTTAACCCTCCTCCATCCGCCTCCTAACACGCTTGTAACACGTTGCCACTAAGTTCCGCGTACCTCGAGCGAGCAAAAGATCAAGGCAGGGACGGAGCGGGCAGGACGGAATAGTGCGGTGGGCCCCGGCGTTGCAAGAACCGACGGAAGCCGCGCAAACCGCGCGCCCGTCTCTCTCGAAGACGAAGGAAGAAGGAGTTCGTTGACCGAAAGCATGACCACGGCTGCTGTTCACGATGCACTCGAGGCGCTGCTCCACCTGCGCGACGAGCGGGGGACGCTGACCCCTGCCGACGTCGCCGACGCCGTGCTCGCGCACGACCTCGACGAGGCCGAGGCCGAGGCGCTCGCGCTCGAGCTGGACGCGCACGCGGCCGCACCCGAAGAGGAGGAGGAGCCGGAGCTCGACCTGAGCGTCGGCACCGGCCTCTACACCACCGACTCGTTCCAGATGTTCCTCAACGAGGCCGGCCGCTACCCGCTGCTCACCGCGGCGGAGGAGGTCGAGCTCGCGAAGCGGATCGAGCGCGGCGACGCTGCGGCGAAGGAGCGGATGATCAACTGCAACCTGCGCCTCGTCGTCTCGATCGCCAAGCGCTACCAGACGCAGGGCATCACCCTGGGCGACCTCGTCCAGGAGGGCGTGCTCGGCCTGATCCGCGCGACCGAGAAGTTCGACTGGCGGAAGGGCTTCAAGTTCTCGACCTACGCCACCTGGTGGATCCGCCAGGCGGTGCAGCGCGGCGTGGCCAACAAGGCGCGCACGATCCGCATCCCGGTGCACGTCGTCGAGCGGGAGCAGAAGGTGTCGCGCGCGCGGCGCGAGCTGGTCGCGACGCTCGAGCGGGAGCCGACGCCGGAGGAGATCTCGCAGCACTCGAAGCTGCCGCTGACGCACGTGCACGAGGTGATGGCCGCGGCACGTGCGGTCGCGTCGACCGACATGCCGGTCGGTGACGACGGCGACGCGTCCTTCGGCGACCTGATCGCCGGCACCGGCCCGTCGACGGAGGAGGAGGCGTCGGCGTCGCTGCGCGACCTCGCCGTGCGGCAGGCGGTGGCGAACCTGCCCGACCGCGAGCGCGACGTGATCGAGCTGCGGTTCGGCCTCGTCGGCGACGGTCCCGCCTCGCTGGAGGCGATCGGCAAGCAGCTCGGCCTCACCCGCGAGCGGGTGCGTCAGCTCGAGAGCGACGCCCTGCGCCGCCTCGCCCAGAACGAAGACCTCGCGGACGCCGCGTAACAAGCAGCGCGAAGCGCCTTCACGTGTCTGACACCTTCTCGATCGGTGTCAGACACGCAACGGCGTCAAGACGCTGCTTTCAGGTTGTCAGCACCACCGGGCCGGGCTCGCGGCCGCTGGGCGTCTGGACGGTGACGACCCAGCCGTCGAAGCGCTTCAGCGGGTACGGCACGCTCAGCCGCACCGTCGTCGCCGCGCCGTGCACCCGGAAGGAGCCGCACGGCGCCGCCGGCTTGCCGTTCCGCGTCAGCCAGAGCTCGTAGTACGAGGCCCGCTGGGTCTGCTCGGGCAGTCCGCGCACCGTCATCTCCATCGGCCAGTTGCCGCCGCTATCCGGCGAGGCCACCCGCAGCACCGCCAGCGCCGTCCCGGCGTGCGGCGGGTGCATCTGCACCCTGCGGGCGGAGGCGAACTCGGCGGGGCCCGACGACTTGGCGTGGCCGGCGAGGTAGCCGCCGCCGAACGCGGCGGCGGCGACCGCCGCGGCGATCAGCAGCGCGGTGACGGGCCGGCGCTTCACCGGGAACGGCACCACCTCGCTGCTCGGCAGGGCGCCGGGCGTCGTCAGCGCGGGCGGCAGCTCCGCCGGCGGGCCGGCCTGGAGCAGCAGCTCGTGGACGCGCCGCAGACGCTGCTCCTCGTCCGGGTCGAGATCTTCGACGTCCACGAGGTCGCGGAAGTCCGTCATGCCAGCTCCTCCCCGAGCAGGTCGGCCAGGTGTGCGAGCGCGGACCGCGTCCGGGTCTTGACCGTCCCGAGCGGCACGCCGAGGAACTCGGCCACCTCGCTCTGCGACAGGCCGCTCCAGTACGCGAGCGCGATCACCTCGCGTTCGCGCTCGGGCAGCTCCTCCAGCGCGCGGTGCACCCGCCAGGCGACCCAGCTCTGCTCCGCACGGTCCGGCGGGCCGGCCTCGGAGGAGGGCTCCTCCGGAACCTCGGCCGGCGTCTCGCTGCGCGCGCGCGCGCGGTCGACGATCGCGTTGCGTGCGACGGCGTACACCCAGGGCGCGCCCGGGCCGCGCTCCGGCCGGTACGACGAGGCGGAGCGCCAGATCGACGCGAACGTCTCCTGGACCGCGTCCTCTGCGCGCCCGCGGTCGCCCAGCCGCCGCAGCGCGAGCCCGAACACGGACCGCGCGTAGCGGCGGTAGAGGTCCTCGAACGCGTTCTGGTCGCCGGTCGCCGCGCGCTGGATGAGCTCCCCGTCGGTTGCCACGGGTCCAATCGTACGAAGCGGCACAGCTATCGCCACATCCCGTTCTACGGGCGTCCGGCGGGATCGGATTTCGCCTCAGCGGGCCGCGTCGAAGCGCCGCCCGACCTCCTCCCAGTCGACCACGTCCCACCACGCCGCGAGGTAGTCGGGGCGCCGGTTCTGGTACTGGAGGTAGTAGGCGTGCTCCCACACGTCGATGCCGAGGATCGGCGTCTTCCCGTCCATCAGCGGGCTGTCCTGGTTGGGTGTCGAGACCACCTGGAGCTCGCCGCCGTCGACGACCAGCCAGGTCCAGCCCGAGCCGAAGCGCCTCACGCCGGCGTCGTTGACCTCCGCCTTCAGATCGTCGACACCGCCGAAGCGATCCTCGATCGCCGAGGCGAGCTCGCCGGACGGCTCGCCGCCGCCGCCCGGCTTCATGATCAGCCAGAAGAGCGAATGGTTGACGTGCCCGCCGCCGTTGTTGCGTGCGGCCGCGCGCCGATCCTCCGGCAGGCGGTCGAGGCTCTGGACGAGCTCCTCGATCGGGAGGCCGTCGAGGTCGGTGCCCGCCACCGCCTTGTTCAGGTTGTCGACGTAGGCCTGGTGATGCTTCCCGTGGTGGATCTGCATCGTCCGGGCGTCGATCGTGGGTTCGAGCGCGCCGGCGTCGTAGGGAAGCGGTGGGAGCTCGTAGGGCATCGCGTCTCCTTGCTCTGGGATTCCGGAACGGAGGATATGCTCAGCGCGCACCCCGAAGCGGTAAGAGACGGCGAAGGAGAACCATGGCGCTTGCCTACCACCACGAGGAGATCACCGCGCTCGAGCTGAAGCCGGCGCTGCTGGAGCTCGACGGCATCTCACGCGAGACGGTCCAGGCCCACTACAAGCTGTACGAGGGCTACGTCGCGAAGCGGAACGAGATCCTCGCCGCGTTGGGTGCGGTGGATCTGTCGACGGCGAACCAGACGTATTCGGAGCTCCGGGCGTTGAAGCTCGAGCTGTCGTTCGCGGTCGGCGGCATCAAGAACCACGAGATCTACTTCGCGCACCTCGGCGGCGTCGGCGGCGAGCCGGTGGGCGTCTTCGGCGACCTGGTGAAGCGCGACTTCGGCTCGGTCGCGGAGTGGAAGGCGGACCTGAAGGCGACGGGCATGGCCGGCCGCGGCTGGGCGTGGGCCGCCTACGACTGGGACGAGGGCCGCCTGTTCAACTACCTCGGCGACGCGCAGAATGCCTACCCGATCTGGAACGCCACGCCGCTCGTTGCGCTCGACGTGTACGAGCACGCGTACTTCATCGACTACGGCACCGACCGCTCGTCGTACATCGACGCGTTCTTCAACAACCTCGACTACGACGTCGTCAACGACTGGGTCCAGCGGTACGGGATCCGGCCGTGAGGCACGTCCTTAGTTCGTCGCTGACGAACTAAGGACGCGAGGTTCGTGGTCTTCGCCGGCGTCGTCGTCCTCGGCTACCTGCTCGGCTCGTGCCCGTGGGGCTACTGGCTGGTGCTGCTGGTGAAGCGCGAGGACATCCGCCGCACCGGCTCCGGCAACATCGGCGCCACCAACGTGTGGCGCACCTACGGCCGCGGGCTCGGCATCCCCGTCGTGCTCCTCGACGTGCTGAAGGGCTTCGTCCCGGCGCTCCTCGGGCTCGTCTACGTCTCGCACCTGGCGGGGATCGTCGCCGGCGCGGCCGCGATGCTCGGCCACTGGCGGCCGCTCTTCCTGCGCTTCGCCAAGGGCGGGAAGATGGTGGCCACCTGCGGCGGGGTCTTCTTCGGGGTCGCGGTGTGGGTGGCGCTGATCGCCGGCGGCGTCTGGATCGCGTCGTTCCTGTTGCTCCGTTACGCCTCGGTCGCGTCGATCCTGGCAGGGCTGGCGCTGCCGGTGGCGGCCGTCCTGCTCGGGTATCCGACGCCCGTCGTCGTCTTCGGCGCGCTCGCCGCCGCCGCGATCCTGTTCCTGCACCGCGCGAACATCGGCCGCCTGCGGGCGGGAACCGAGAGCCGCTTCCGGTTCCGCCGCACGCGCGTCGAGCAGACGTCCGGCTAGGAGCTACGTGCAGCGCGACCCGGGTCGTCGACCATCTCGCAGCGTCCTGGCATGGATCAAGAGGGAGGTACGGAGATTCGCCGGCTCTCGCGCCCACCTGCGCAAGGGGTATCGGCTTTCGTTCGCGGGGACGCAGCTGTCGTTTCCGGTCGGCGGTCCGGTGACGGAAGTCTCCGTCGTCGCGTTTCGTGACCGACGGCGGTTCTCAGCCTGGGTCTTCGAGCAGAGAGCCTTCGTCGTCGACGAGCTGATCCTCGGCGGACACTACCTCAGCGAGGTTCGGCGCCTCCGTCGCCAGCTCGTCGCTCGGGCGACAGACGGCCGTTTCTACATGGTCGACGGGGGCGCCAACGTCGGGCTTGCGACCATGTTCATCTCTGCGGCGCTTCCCGTGGCGGTTCGAAGCGCCGGGTTCGAGCCGTTCGAGGAGAATCGCGTCCTCTGCGAGCACAACTGGCGGAGGGCCGGACACGTCGTTCGACCGGAAGCCCTGTCGGACGCCGATTCGGAGTGCGTTCCGCTCTATCTCAGGTCGACGACGGGCGCGACGATCGTTCCGACCGAGCCGAACACGAAGGGAGTTCCCCGGTTCTCGGTCGCCACAGCGCGCCTCGACAGCGTCTGGCCGCAGCTCGGATTCCCGCGGCTCGACCTGCTGAAGTTGGATGTCGAAGGCGCAGAGGAAGCGGCTTTGTCGGGCGCTGCCGCGACGATCGCCCGTGACCGTCCGTTTATCCTCTCCTCCTACGAGCACAGCGGAAACAGCGTCGCGAGAGCGGTCGCGATCATCAGCTCGATCTCCGCGAGCTACGCGGTTCGTGACGACAGGAGCCGCCGAACGCTCACCTTCGCGCCCACCGACGGTCTCGACTCGCCAGGGGCATCCACCTAGATTCGCTAGACGGTCAGCCAGTCGCGCAGCTCGGTGTGCGCGGCGGCGACGTCGCCCGCGAGCTCCCGGCGCAGCTCGCCGACGGTGCCCGTGCGCTCCGCGACGACGTCGTGGCGGTGGATCGTCTCCTCGTTCGCCTGCCGCGCGAAGACGAAGTCGTCGTCGGAGAGCGAGGGGTAGCGGTCGAGCGTCGCCTTCAGCGCGTGCCGCACGGAGTCCTCGACGAAGCGTGGCTGCAGGTGCGCGTGCTCGACGACGAACAGCTCGTCGGGCCGCTTCAGGAGCTCGTAGACCGGAGAGCTCATCGAGCGCTCGACGATGTCGACGAGGTGCTCGGCGTTGATCCGCGCTCCGGTGCCGACGAGCAGCGTTCCCCGCCCGCGCTGGTTGTGCGTGGCGAGCGGCACGAGCTCGAGGATCCGCTCGACGTCCGCGCCCTCGAAGCCCGCCTCGAGCAACCGGTCGGCGGCCGCGCCCCGCACGAGCCCCTGCGCGCACGGGCAGGCGTTGATCCCGGTCGCCTCGACGCCGACCACCCGCCGGATGCCGCGCGGCGACGCTGCCGCGATCCCGATCAGCGTCGCGATCTCCTGGGTGCGCAAGCCGGTCACCGGTGTTCGCCGCTCGAGCGGGTACTGGGCCTCGATCCGCACCTCGGCCCGCAGCGCGCGCTGGCGCTCGACGATGTGGCGCGCGATGTGCTCCGCCAGCGTCTCGACGAGGAACGCCTCGCCGATCACGACCTCGTCGATCGCCTCGCCGAACAGCGCCCGCGAGAACGACTCCGAGAACCGCGACATATGCACGCCCTTCTGCGCGGGGTCGAGGTCGACGGTGCAGGAGATCTCGGCCGCGAACGTCTTGACGTGGCCCTCGTGCCGGATCCTGATCGCCTTCTGCACGCCGGTCACGCCGGCGCGGGTCAGGCCCAGCCGCACCTCCGGCGCCGACGCCTGCAGGTCGACGGTGGGCGTCTCGCGGGTCTTCGCCATCGGGTAGAACCGTAGCTTCCCGATGCCGTCAGCTCACTTCCCGCGGCTCGTCTCGCTCGCCTGCCACGACCTGCGCACGCCGCTCGCGACCGTCTACGGCTTCGCGCGCACGCTCTCGCGCACCGCCGAGCTCGACGAGCGGAGCGCACGCTTCGTGACGATGATCAGCGAGGCGTCGGATCAGCTCGCGCACCTGCTCGACGAGCTCGGGACGGCGGCGCGGATCGAGGGCGAGCGGTGGGAGCCGGCGCTGCGCGAGACGAACACGCTCGAGCTCGCGCGTTCGGCCGACGAGCGGATCGAGGTGCGCGGCGCCGGCGAGACGGTGGAGACGGAGCCCGAGTCGGTCGCGCGCGGGCTCGACGCGCTCGCGCTCGCCGCCGTCCGGCACGGCCCCGCGCAGCGCGTGACGTGGGAGGTGCGGGGGCGGGAGCTGACGCTGTCGCCCGTGGTCGGAGGGGCGGGAGCAGTGGTCGACGGGGCAGGGGAGCCGCGCGACCTCGGCGCTGCCGTCGCGCGGCTCGTGATCGAGGCGCTCGGCGGCTCGCTCGCCCTCGACGGCGAGCGCCTGCGCGTCCGCCTCTAGTGCGGTTCGAGCGCGCCCGGCTTCGGGCGCCGGCGACGGCGATGGAGAGCCTCGCCGCCTTCTACGGCGGCACCCTCGGCTTCGCTGCGACGGCGCTCGAGAGCCACGGCGTCACGATCGGTGTCGGGGAGACGGCGGTGGAGTTCCTTCCCGGCGCGGGCGAACCCTTCTACCACTTCGCCTTCCTCGTGCCCGGGGACCGATTCGACGCCGCGCTCGCTTGGGCCGCAGCCGGCGCCGAACGCCTGCCGGACGAGGAGTCGGGCGAGGTGGTGTTCGCCTTCGCGGCTTGGGACGCGCAGGCGTGCTACTTCCACGACCCCGCCGGCAACATCGTCGAGCTCGTGGCGCATCGCGGAATCGGCGAGTCCGCGACGACCGGTGCTTTCCGAGCAGAGGAGATCGTCGGCCTCTCGGAGCTCGGACTGGTCGGTGATCCAACCGCGATGGCGGAGAAGCTCCGGGAGAGACTCGGTCTCCCGCTCTGGGACGGGACGCTCGACGAGCCGGGCCGGCTCGCATTCGTGGGTGAGCGCGGCCGAACGCTCATCCTCTGCCCGCCCGGACGAGGATGGCTCCCGACGGGTCGTCCCGCCGAACCGCATGCGGCCGAGGCCATCGTCGTCGCAGCCGGAACCGGCGACGTCGCGCTGGAAGCCGGGCTCTACCGCATCGTCGCAAGCTCATCGCCGCCGGGACACGGTGTCTGACACCGACGGTGTCAGACACCTTTCCGCGCTCAGACGCTGGTCGAGGTGGGCGCGCCGCCGGTCTGCTGGACCGGAGAGGGCAAGCCGACGACCGGCGCGCGCCGGCGGCGTAAGGTGAGGAAGAGCGAGATGAGAGCGGCCGCGATCGCGAGGCCGATCGTGTAGTGCTCGAAGCTCCGCACCGTCTGGGCGGCATCGTGCTCCCACTCGCCCCGCTGCAGCGAGCTCGAGTTCGTCTGGTCGGCGAGCAGGTCCTCGCCGTAGGGGAAGCGGGCGGTGTGGTGCACCTCCCAGCGGTGCAGCCGCAACGTCAGCGCGACCGCGTCGACGACCGCCGCGACGCACGTGACGTAGAGGCCGAGCGGCAGGTAGGAGGCGACGACGCCGGCGAGCACGAGCAGGAGCGGCGGGACGAGCGCCAGCAGCCAGATTCGCGCCTCGTTCGACGTCGTCGGGTCGTGGAAGATGCGCGCGAGATGGCCGTGCGGCCGCGACCACTCGACGACGCGCGGCTTCTCGATCGCGAGCGACGCCGCCATCAGCGCCGCGAAGAACACGGGCAGCGCGAGGAAGCCGGCAAGCCCGAGCGGCGCCCTGCTCCGCATCCTGATGCTCACAGGCGGCCCGCCTCGATCACGCGCGAGAGGAACGCGCGCGTCCGCTGCTCCTGCGGGTCGCTGAAGATCTGCTCCGGCGGCCCTTCTTCGAGAATCGCGCCGGCGTCGAGGAATCCGACCTTGTCCGCGACCTCGCGCGCGAACGACATCTCGTGGGTCGCGATGATCATCGTCATGCCGAGGTTCGCCAGCTCGCGCACGAGGTTCAGCACCTCGGCGACGAGCTGCGGGTCGAGCGCGCTCGTGATCTCGTCGAGCAGCATCAGCTTCGGCTCCATCGCCAGCGCACGCGCGATCGCCACACGCTGCTGCTGCCCGCCCGAGAGCCGGTCGGGGAAGTCGTCGGCCTTGTCGGCGAGCCCGATGCGCTGCAGCAGCTCACGCGCGCGCGTGCGGGCGTCGGACGCCGACAGCCCGCGGGCCTTACGCGGCGCCAGCGTCACGTTCTCGAGCACCGTCATGTGCGGGAAGAGGTTGTACGCCTGGAAGACGATCCCGATCTTCCGGCGCAGCGCGTTCACGTCGACCTTCCCGTTCGTCAGCAGCTGCCCGTCGACCGTGATCGAGCCCTGGTCGACGCGCTCGAGCAGGTTGATGCAGCGGAGCAGCGTCGACTTGCCCGATCCGGACGCTCCGATCAGGCACACGACCTGGTGCTCGTCGACGTCGAGGGTCACGTGCCGGAGCACCTCGTTGTCGCCGAAGCGCTTCGAGACGTTCTCGAGCTGGACGAAGCTCACGTCGCGAGGGCGCGCTCGCGGCGCTCGCGCAGCAGGATCAGGTGGTCGGTGAAGCGCGCGAGGGGGATCGTCAGCAGGATGAAGAAGACTGCTGCGACGACGTACGAGGTGAAGTTCGCGTACGTCTGCGAGTACGCCTGGCCCTGCTCGGCCGCCTCGGCGACGCCGATCACGACCACGAGCGCGGTGTCCTTCTGCAGGCCGATGAAGTCGTTGAGGAGCGGCGGGATGACGCGCCGCACCGCCTGCGGCAGCACGACGTGGCGCATCGCCTGCAGGTAGCTGAGGCCGAGCGACCGCGCCGCCATCCGCTGCGACGGGTGCACCGACTCGATGCCGGCTCGGTACACCTCCGTCACGTACGCGGTGTAGACGAGCGTCAAGGCCACCACGCCGTACGTGAAGTTGGAGCGGCTCGAGATGAAATGGATGTTGAGCGCCGGGACGCCGAACCCGACGAGGAACGCGACGAGGATGAGGGGAGTGCCCCGGAAGACGTCGGTGTAGACGATTGCCAGGGCGCGGAGCGGTCGAGCTCCACGCCCCGGCAATCCGCGGACGACGGCGAGCGCGAGGGCGAGGACGAGCACGAACGCCTCCGCGACCACCATCAGCTTCAGGTTGACCTGGAAGCCCGCCCACACGTTCGGCAGCGCCATGCGGAAGTCGTGCGGCGAGTAGAACGTGTGGAGGACTGCGTTCACGCGGCTCGCGTCGCTACTTGAGGACCGGAATCTTCGAGAAGTCGACGTTGAACCACTTCTTCTGCAGCTTGGCGATCGTCCCGTTCTTCCAGAGCGCCTTGATCTGCGCGTCGACGAGCGGCGTCAGCTTGGAGCCCTTCTGGAGGACGGCGCCGTACTGCTCGTGCGTGACGATCTGACCCGCGACGTTGCCGTAGTCGTTCGGCCGCGCCTTCTTCTCGGAGGCGATGATCGGCGTGTCGAGGACGAGCGCGTCGCAGCGGCCGATGTGCACTGCGACGAACGCCGCGGCAGTCGACTGGTAGATCAGCGGCTGCTTCGTCGGGTGCAGCTTCTGCTGGATCCACATCAGGCCCGTCGTGTCGGTCTGCGCGCAGGTCTGCATGCTCTTCAGGTCGGCGATCGAATGCGGCGTCTTCGCCTTCTTGGAGAGCAGCACGCCCTGGTTCGCGTCGAAGTACGACGACGTGAAGTCGACCGTCTTCTTCCGCTGCGCGGTGATCGTCGCCTCCTGGAACGAGATGTCGAAGTTCTTCGCGCCGGGGGCGAAGAGCTTCGCCCACGGTGCGTAGACCCACTTGGGCGTCACGTGGAGGCGGGCGGCGATCGCCTTGGCGAGGTCGACCTCGTAGCCCTTGGGGTTGATGTAGGTCGAGCCGCGTAGCTTCCCGTTCGCGAAGTTCACGGCGGGATCGCCGAACGCGACCACGAGCTGTCCGGGATGCATCGTGGGTGGAGCGGAGGTGCGGGCCGCCGCCGTGGCGGCAAGAGCGATCGCCAACGCGGACGCGGCGGCGAAGGCGGCGAGACGCTTCACGAAGTTCCTCCTCTAGGTTGGCGGGGGGTGCGCCGAGTCTAGCCCGAGATCTGGGCTTCCACCCAGCGCTGGAACGCGGCCAGCAACGGCTCGGAGGAGAGCAGGAGCCGGCCGCGGTCGAGCATGCCGCTCGCCATCCCCCGGTGCACCGACTCCACGAGCGCCGTGTCCTCGCGACCGACCTGCTCGTCGAACGCGAAGAACTCGCGACGCCACTCCTCGTCGACGTCCGGCGCGAAGAAGTAGTCGAGGTAGCGCTCGGTACGGCCGGGTCCATGGGGCACGATCGGGCCGATCGAGAGGTTCGGCGGCCCGGGAAAGACGTTGATGCCCGTGTTCGGGTAGACGAGGTGGAACTGTCCGCGCTCGCCGGTGCGGCGCGCCTCGCAGAACTGGGCCGAGAAGGTCGGGTGCGGCTCGAGCCGGTAGCGGTCGGGGTGCACGTCGACCGCCTCGCTGAAGCCGGGGTGGGCGGTCGGGCAGTGGTAGCACTCGAGGAAGTTCTCGACGACGACCTTCCAGTTCGCGTTCGAGCCGAACTCGACGCGCGAGTGGAAGACGAGCCCGTCGACGTCGATGTCCCGCGCGAGGATCGCCGGCAGCTCGCCGAGCTGCTCCTCGAGCGGCGGTGCGGCGGGATCGGGGTTGACGAACAGGAACGGCCCCCAGACGCCGGCGCTCGCCGGCAGGAGCGACAGCGCCTCGCGGTCGAAGCCCGCCTCGCGGTCGGCTCGGGGCGCGGCCCGGAGCGAGCCGTCGAGGTCGTACGTCCACGCGTGGTAGTGGCACTGGATCGTCTCGCGGGTGCCGCACCCGTCGGTGAGCACGGCCCCACGGTGACGGCAGACGTTGAGGAACGCGCGCAGCTCGCCCTCGCGGTCGCGGACGACGAGGATCGGGATGCCGCCCGCGTCCGTCGCCAGGTACGCACCGGGCACGGCGACCTGCTCGGCCCGGCCCGCGTACTGCCACGAGCGCGCGAAGATACGCGCCCGTTCGCGGCGCAGCATCTCTTCGTCGCTGTACCAGGGGAACGGGAGGGTCAGCTCCTCGAGCGCGGCCACGCGGCCGATGCTACCGGGGGCCCGCGTACGATCACTGCGCCGTGATCGAGGTCGTGACCGAACCCACCCGGGAGGTGCACGAGGCGCTCGTGCGCCTCGTCCCGCAGCTCTCGGCGTCGGCGAGCCCGATGACGCTCGACGAGCTCACCGCGATCGTCGCGTCGGACGCCGTGAAGCTGCTGGTCGCGAGGAACGACGACGGGTCGATCGTCGCGAGCCTCACGCTCGCCGTCTTCCCGACGCCGACGGGGATGCGGGCGTGGATCGAGGACGTGATCGTCGACGAGGAAGCGCGGGGCCGGGGGATCGGAGAGGCGCTCACGGCCGAGGCGCTGGCGCTCGCGCGCGCGGCAGGCGCGCGAACGGTCGACCTGACGTCGCGGCCGGCGCGCGAGAGCGCGAACCGTCTCTACGCACGAATCGGGTTCGCGCTGCGCGACACGAACCTCTACCGCTACTCGTTCTCCGAACGCTCCGGCGCGCAACGTGCCGGATAGACGGCGCTACGGCAGGTCCACGATCGCCTCGTCGAGCTCTTCCGGCTCGAAGCCGACGGCCACTCGCGTCCTGACCGTCAGTTTGCTTGACAGTCTGTTTCCTGGACGATACGGTCGTGCCCGTGGGCGCACAGGAAGTCGTGGTCCCCGCCCTTCTCCGGGCTGCCCGCGGCGCCTACGGCAACGCGATCCGGCGGGAGCTTGCCGCGGCCGGGCTCGACGACCTGCCGCGGAACGGGCCGTACGTGCTCGGCGGCATGGCGAACCGTGGCGGATCGCTGGGCGATCTGGTCAGGCAGCTCGGCGTCTCGAAGCAGTCCGCGAGCCAGCTGATCGACACGCTCGTCCTGCGCGGCTACCTCGAGCGCCACGTCAACCCCGACGACCGCCGGCGCATGGACGTCGTCCTCACCGATCGCGGACGGGCGGCCGCCACCGCGGTTCGCACCGCGGTCGACGCCGTCGACGACGAGCTCTCACGCCGCATCTCGCCGACCGAGCTCGCCGGCTTGGCCGCGGGGCTCATCGCCCTGACGGAGATACGGGAAGAAGGCGAAGAGGAGCACCGGGCCGATCCGGCCTGACGCGCTTTCGGGCGCCTACGCCTGGGCCGGCAAGGCCCCGGGAACGGCGATCTCTTCCCGGCCGACGGAATGGCACGCCCGGCAGCGTGCCTCGTAGGAGTCGAGCGCCCCGACCTGGATCGTCTCGCTGCCGAACGGCGCCGGCTGCCCGTCGACGAGGCGCTGCGTCATCGTCGCCGGCCCGCCGCAGCGGTGGCACACGGCCTCGAGCTTGTCCACGAACTCGGCGACGCAGAGCAGCGTCGGCATCGCGCCGAACGGCAGGCCGCGGAAGTCCTGCGCCAGCCCCGCCGCGACGACGCGGGCGCCGCGGGCGACCAGTGCCTCGACCGCGTCGACGATTCCCGCGTCGAAGAACTGCGCCTCGTCGATCCCGACCGCGTCGTAGCCGGCCGCCAGGCGGGGGATGTCGCGGCTCGCGTCGGCGGTGACCGCCCGCATTCTGGCCCCGGCGTGCGAGACGACGTGCCCGACGTCGTAGCGGTCGTCCAGCGTCGGCTTCACGACCAGCGCCCGCTGGCCGGCGATCTCCGCGCGCCGCAGGCGCCGGATCAGCTCCTCGCTCTTGCCGGAGAACATCGGCCCGCAGATCACCTCGAGCCAGCCGCCCCGCCGTGGCTGCGTCCTGATCACGGCGCGGCAGCCTACCGACGGCGTCAGACGCCTCGAACCTGATTCGCCGCGGGGCGACGAAACAGGTTCCGGCTCAGACGTTCTCTCGCGCCGCGGGCAGCTCGACGGTGAACGTCGAGCCGTGTCTCTCGCGGGAGCGGACGGTGATCCGGCCGCCCATCCTGTCGACCAGCTCGCGGCAGATGTAGAGACCGAGCCCCGTTCCGCCCGTGCCGCGTGTCAGCGCCGGATCGAGGCGGACGAAGCGCTCGAAGATCCGGGCCTGGTCGGCCTCCGCGATCCCGATGCCCTCGTCGGCGACCTCGATGCACACCGAGCCGTCCACCCGCCGCGCGGAGACGACGACGCTTCCTCCCGCCGGGGAGTACTTGATCGCGTTCTCGATCAGGTTCGACAGCACCTGACGCAGGCGGAGCGGATCCGCGGCGACCGCGACGCCCGGCGCGACCGCCGTCTCGAGGCGGTGCGCGCCGTTCAGGCGGGTGCTCGTCGACTCGACCAGCTCGGCGACGAGCGCGTGCACGTCGCAGGTGCCGGCCTCGACGGCAGGCGCGCCCGCCTCGAGCTGGCCCGCGAGCAGCAGGTCCTCGACGATGCGGCGCAGCCGGTCCGACTCCTGCAGTCCGAGACGGAGGAATTGCTCCTGCACGTCGCGGTCGAGCTCGACGTCGTCGCGGAGCAGGGTCTGGAACGTTCCGTAGACGGCGGCGATCGGCGTTCGCAGCTCGTGCGACGCGGTCGCGACGAACTCGCTGCGCGTCCGCTCCATCAGCCTCTCCTCGGTCACGTCGCGCAGCGCATAGACACGGCCCTCGTCGAACTCGACGCGCGAGACCTGCAGCCAGCGCTCGCGCGCGTGGAGCTCGATCGGCAACGTCACGCTCGCCACGTCGTCGCTCCACTCGTGCCGCGAGAGCAGCGAGGCCACCGCGTCCCACTGCCGGAGCCCGCTCTCGTCGCCGAGCAGCCTGGTCGCCGCCTCGTTCCAGTAGCGCGGGATGCCGAGCGGGTCGACGAGGACGACCGCGTCGGCGACATGGTGCAGCGCGCGCGCCGCCTCCGCGCGCTGCTCGGCTTCGGCGTGGAGGCGCGCGTTGTCGACGGCGACCGCCGCTCGCCGTCCCAGATCCTGCGCGAGCTCGACGTCGGCGTCCGTGTACCGCCGTTCCGACTCGGCCGCGACGAGCGACAGCGCACCGAGCGTTCGGCCGCGCGCCGTCAGCGGAACCACGATCGCCGACCGCAGCCGCAACTCGCGGGCGACCCGCAGCAGCTCCTCGTCGCCCTTCGCCGCCTCGACGAGGAGCTCGTCGGGGATCTCCCGCAGGAACTCCACCTCGCCGGTTCGCAGCACCCGCGGCACCCCGGTCGGCGCGTCCGGGTCCGGCGGAAAGCGCTCTGCCAGCTCGTGCGCGTAGCGCACCTTCTCCGGATCCTTGTGCGCGACGGCGAGCCGCTCGATGGTCCCGTCGGGCGCCAGCATGTCGACGGCGCACCAGTCCGCAAGTCGCGGCACGCAGAGCTCAGTGAGCCGGCTCAGGGTCCGCTGGTAGTCCAGCGACGACGCGAGCAGCGCGCTCGCCTCGACCAGGAACGTCAGCCGCTCGCGCAGCGCGCGCTCCGCCTGGTCGAGGCGCGTCCGGTCGAGGGCGGCCGCGGCCTGCGCAGCGAGTGCCTCCTTCAGCGCACGCCGCGCGGCGTCGAACTCCTGGTCATTCGGGAAGCCGAGCGCGACCCCGCCCAGCGTCCGCCCTTCGAACACGAGCGGCAGGCACGCAAGCGCGTGGCTCTTCTCCGGCGGCACCTCGAGCAGCGGGTACCGGCGAAGCCGCTCTGCGCTCGAGGAGAGGAACACAGGCTCGCCCGTCCGCACCGCGTCCGACAGCGGGAAGTGGTCGCGCACGGAGAAGCGCGCCCAGGGGCCGAAGCGGTCGTCCGGATAGCCGCGGTACGCGATCGCCTCGATCGTGTCGCCGTCGTCCGCGAGCAGTCCGATCACGCCGGCACGCGCCTCCGCGGCGGCGAGCCCTTCGGTGAGGATCGCGTCGAGAACCTGCTGCGGCGTCCGCGCCTGCGCCAGGGCGCCCGCAACCGCCTCCAGGCGGAGCGTGTCGGCGGCGGCCCGCTGTGCGCGCCGTCGCTCGCGTCGCTCGCGCGCCACGAGCTCGCCGATCGCCACGCCGACCACGAGGAACACGATCAGCGAAACCCCCTCCGAGCTGTGCTGGATCGTCAGCTCGTGCGTCGGCGCCTCGAAGAAGTAGGCGAAGGCGAGGAAGGAGAGCACGGCGGCGCCGAGGCCCGACACCGTTCCGCCCAGCGCCGCCGCCGCGGCGATCGCCCCGATGTAGACCATGCGCGGGATCGCAGGGGAGACGCTCGTCAGCGCGAGCAGCGTCACCAGCGCGGGCGCCGCGATCGCCGCTGCGATCGCGATCGCGGCGGCCGCTCCCCGGGTGCGCCGCTCCGGGAACGGCGCGACGAACAGCCGCGAGAACGGCGTTCTCGTCACAGCGGCGCTGATCGTACTGCCGAACGCGCAGGCCCCGACGAGGTTCACCGGAAGCCCTCAGTCGCTACCGTCCGCCCATGCCCGAGCTCCCCGAGGTCGAGGCGTGGCGGCGCCAGCTGGACCCGCTCGTGAAGCGGCATCCGATCGAGAAGGCGGGGCCGGCTCACGTGGCGACGCTGAAGACGATCGACCCGCCGCTCCGCACGCTCGACGGCGAGGGCTTCGCGGGGGTGGAGCGGCGGGCGAAGCGATTCCTGCTCCCGACCGACGACCGCGAGCTCGTGCTCATGGTGCACCTGATGAGCGCAGGACGCCTGCGCTATGTCGGCGCCGGTGCGAAGGGCCCGAAGGCGCCGATGTTCCGGATCCGGTTCCGCGACGGCGGCGAGCTCGTGCTCACGGAGGCGGGCTCGAAGAAGCGGGCCGGCGTGTGGTTGCTCCGCGCGGAGGCGCTCGAGTCCGAGCTCGCGCATCTCGGGCCGGAGGCGGACATGCTCGAGACGGAGCAGCTGGCCTCGATCCTCGCCGGCGACTCTCGCAGGCTGCATTCGCTGCTGCGCGACCAGCGGCTGATCGCCGGCATCGGGCGCGCGTGGGCGAACGAGATCCTCTGGACGGCGCGGCTGTCGCCGTACGCGCTCTCGACCCAGCTCGACGACTCCGAGGTGGAGCGGCTCGGTGCTGCGATCCGGGAGGAGATGGCGCGCGGGCTCGAGCTGCGCCTCACGGGCGCTGCGGACGTGGTGGTCTATCGCGTGCACGACAAGCTCGGCCGGCCGTGCCCCCGCTGCGGCAGCCCGATCCGACGCGTCGACTTCGAGGAGCACACCGTCTACTACTGCAGCGAGTGCCAGACCGGCGGCCGCGTCCTCAAGGACCGCCGCCTCTCGCGGCTCCTGAAGTGACGCCGCCGTTGCTCGTCTCGGTGCGGCGCGGTGACGTCGTCGAGGCGCTGCATCGCGTGCACGTCGCGTTCACCGACGGGCGCAGCCACGGCGATCCCGAGCTCGTCTGTTTCCTGCGCTCGTCGGCGAAGCCGTTGCAGGCCGTGCCGTTCGTCGAGGGCTACGACGACCTGCCGGATGCGGAGATCGCGATCGCCTGTGCGTCGCATCGCGCCGAGCCCGCGCAGCTTGCGGCGGTGCGGCGCGTGCTGGAGCGCGCCGGCGCGACGGTCGACGATCTCGAGAACGGCCTGCAGGAGGGCCGGCCGGGGGGGAAGCTCGGCCACAACTGCTCCGGCAAGCACGCGGGCATGCTCGCGGCGTGCCGCGCGCACGGCTGGCCGCTGCACCCCTACCGCGATCCGGGTCACCCGCTGCAGCAGCGGATCGCCGAGGTCGTCGGCGGGCGCGGCACCGCCGTCGACGGTTGCGGCGTGCCGACGTTCGCGGCCAGCCTGCGCGAGGCCGCGGCGCTGCTCACCCGCGTGCCGCCGCGCATCCGTGCGGCGATGCGCGCTCGTCCCGAGCTCGTCGGCGCCTCGAAGGGCGCGACCGACACCGAGCTGATGCGCCTGCGCGACGGCTGGATCGCGAAGGGCGGGGCGGAGGGTCTGCTCTGCGCGGCGCGCGAGGACGGACTCGGGCTGGCACTGAAGGCCGAAGACGGCGCCACGCGCGCGCTCCGTCCTGCGCTCGGCCACGTGCTCGGCGTCGACGAGCTCCGCGAGACGCCGCTCTCGAACAGCCGCGGCGAGAGCGTCGGCGTCATATCGTTGGCGCCGTGAAGGTTTTCATCGTCTCGGATATGGAGGGCGTGGCCGGGATCGTCCGCTGGCAGCAGACGAAGGGCGGGCACGAGATGTACGAGGAGGGGCGCCGCCTCTACACCGGCGAGATCAACGCGGCCGTGCGCGGCGCGAAGGCGGCGGGCGCGACGGAGATCGTGGTGATGGACTGCCACGGCGCCGGCGAGGGCTGGTCGTTCAACTCGCTGCTCCCGGAGGAGCTCGATCCGGCCTGCGAGTTCGTCGTCCAGAACGAGTGGACGGAGTACGTCGAGTTCCTCGAGGGCGGCGTCGACGCGGCGCTCTTCGTCGGCATGCACGCGATGGCCGGCACGCGCGACGGCGTGCTCGCGCACACCGTGAGCGGCTCGTCGTGGTGGCGGCTCCGCTTCAACGGCGTCGAGGTGGGAGAGACCGGGATCAACGCCGCGCTCTGCGGAACGTGGGGCTGCCCGGTGGTGCTCGTGACCGGCGACACCGCGACGTGCCGCGAGGCGACGGCGCTGCTCGGGGACGGCCTGACGACGGTCGCCGTGAAGACCGGACTCGGACGCTTCAGCGCGCGGCAGCTCCCCGCGCAGGCGGCGCGCGAGCGGATCGAGCAGGGTGCGCGGGAGGCGCTCGCCGATCTCGGCCGCGTCGCGCCGTACGACCCCGGCAGGCCCTGCGCAATCGAGGTGGACTTCAACACCTCCGACGACGTCGAGTCGTTCCGTCACCGGCCGGGCGTCGCGATCGTCGACTCGCGCAGCATCGTCTCGCGCGCCGACGACTGGTGGACCGCCTGGCGACAGTTCTACCTGTAGCCGCCGCGCTCGCGCGTCCCTCGCCGTCGCCGGCGAGGAACGCGCGATGCTCAGGCCGCGTGGGCGTGCTCGCGCTGCTCGGTGATGTCGACGAGGAAGCCCTGCAGGACGAGCGGCCGGTAGTGCTCGTCGCGGACGGCGACGGTCTCGTCGAGCACCCAGACGACGCGCCCGTCGGCCGCGATCAGGCGGTACTCCGCGCGGAACTCCTCGCCCGAGCGGTGCGTGCGTGCCACCTCGGAGAGGACGCGATCGCGGTCGGCCGGATGCACCACCTTCGTGAAGAAGTCCGGCTCGAGCCACGCCGACACCGGGTAGCCCAGCATCGCCTCGATCTGCGGGCTCATGTAGCGCGTGCGGATCGGCATGCCCGTGTCGTTGATGTAGGTCGCGAGCGGGATCTGCTCGACGAGCGTGCGGTACTTCGCCTCCGCTTCGCGCAGCCGCTCCTCGTGCTCGCGCCGCTTCGTGACGTCGCGCAGCGAGACGGCATACAGCACCGGCCCCGCGACGTCGACCCGGGTGATCGCCGCCTCGGCCGGGAACGACCTCCGGTCCGAGCGGAGCGCCGCGATCTCGAGCGGCGATCCGAGCAGCGGCGCGCCGGCCAGGAACCCGGCCACGTCGGCCCGGTGCTCGGCGGCGACCGCGAGCTCGAGGAACGGCTTGCCGATCGCGTCGGCGCGCGTCCAGCCGAACGTCTCCTCCGTCGCCGGATTCACCTCGACGATCAGGCCCTCCTGGTCGACGAGCACGACGCAGTCGAGCGCGGCGCGCAGGATCGCGTCCTTGCGCGCCTCGCTCGCCGCGAGCGCCCGTTCCGAGCGCTTGCGAGCGCTCACGTCCAGCATCAGCGCGATCACCCCGACGACCTCGCCGTGCGCGTCGCGGATCGGGCCGGCGGAGATGCTGACGTCGATCAGCGAGCCGTCGCGGTGCAGGCGACGCACGTGCAGGTCACGCACCGCCTCGCCCGCGCGGATCCGCTGCAGGTTGTCGTGAAACAGGGAGAAGTCCTCCGCGGGCACCGTCGGATTCAGCCGGCCGATCGTCTCCTCCGCCGTCCAGCCGAAGATCGCGGTGGCGCCCGCGTTCCACGAGCGGACGCGGCCGTCGAAGTCGAAGTCGACGATCGCCACCGGCGACGCCTCGATCAGCCCGCGGTAGCGCTCGTTCGAGTTCTGCACCGCCTCGAGCTGCGCGGCGCTCTCGAGCACGGTGCCCGCGAGGTTGGCGAACGCGCGCAGGATCTGCAGCCGCTCCTCGTCCGGCAGGAGCCGGTCGACCGGGTCGTCGGCCCAGATGTAGCCGACCCGACCGCCGCGGCGGTCGTAGAGCGGGACGAACAGCCAGTGGTTGCTCCAGGCGTGCGGGCCGCGCCCGTCGCGCTGGGAGGCGTAGCTGGGGAGGCTGCGGTCGGGAAGCAGCGCGCGGCCGACCTCATCCGGGAGCAGCACGCAACCCGCGACCTCGTGCTCGGGCCGGATCAGGCGGTCCAGCTCATCGGCCGTCAGCGGCTTGCCTGCCTGCTCGCCGGAGAGGAAGCCGGCCGAGGCGACCGTCTCGTGGCGATCCGTCTCGCCGAGGAGCTGCACGGCGACGCGCTCGAACCCCAGCGCCTCGGAGATCGCCCGGCAGACGTGCCCGAGGAGCTCCCGCGGATCCGCGGCTTCGGTGAGACGCGACGAGACGCCGAGGAGCAGCTCGAGCGCGTCG
>Ga0209810_1002219_pt1 | contig 24220 bp, 23 predicted proteins | sample Coa_R1_7_FD_187159 | JGI IMG/M metagenome (GOLD analysis project Ga0209810, IMG submission 187159) | Surface soil microbial communities from Centralia Pennsylvania, which are recovering from an underground coalmine fire - Coalmine... | ecosystem: Environmental > Terrestrial > Soil > Unclassified... | reverse complement strand
TCCAGCTCACTCACACGCCAAACCCTGACCTGCCGGGCCTGCCGCGCTACGTGGTGGGCACCGTGGTCGGCGGGCTGGGCGACGAGTTCCTGCTTTGGAAGCCGTCGATGGTGCCCGACACCTGCGCCATCACGCTCGAGGTGCGCCTGCTGCCGGGGATGACCGTGGACCAGGTCATCGCCGACGTCGAGCGCGCCCTCGCGCCCGCACGGGCCACCGACCCCGATCTACAAGTGGAGGTCCTGCCCCCGCCGGCGGCCTACCGCGAGCCGTGGCGAGCCAACCCGATCGTCCAGCCCCCACTGGACCTGCCCGTCGACCACCCCCTGGTCCAGCTCGTCGTCCGCCAGCACCGGCAGGTGCTCGGCAGCGACCCGGCGCGGGTCGGCGTGGAGGACCCCGGCTCCCATGCCGGCACCGACGCGGGCCACCTGTTCCAGGCCGGAGCGAAGTGCCTCATCTACGGCCCGACGATGAACCTGTTCGCCGAGAGCTACGTCGAGCTGGACAAGCTGTTCGCTCACGCCCGGGTCTTCGCCGGCTGTGCGGCGGAGATACTGACCACCGAGCGCGACCGCTGGGTGCAGTGAGTTGCGGCCAACGCTTGACGGCAGGGAGGGGCGCTTGTTATAGACGCTGCACCGCGATCGCGGGCCGGGACCGGGCTGCCAGCGGAGGTGCTGTCGCCGCCGACGACAGCGGCTTCCGCTGCGGGGAGGAAGACCATGGCCGTGCTGGACGGCGTGCGCTTTGTCCAGGAGATCCAGGAGGGGCTGAAAGCGCCGCACCGTAACCTGCCCGAGCATCCGCTGATCGAGATGATCAACCGCCGCGAGCTCACACGCAACCAGCTCAAGGGGCTGATGATCCAGCTCACGCTGCAGACCACTGACATCGTGCGCTGGATCGGCGCCATGTACGCCGACTGTCCGTACCCGGCCGTCCGCCGCCAGATCTTCCTGAACCTCTGCGAGGAGGAGCTGGGCAGCGTGTCCCAGACCGCGGCGCACTTCGAGCTGTGCGCCGCCAGCGCGCGGGCGCTCGGCGCCACCGACGAGGAGCTGGCCGCGGCTCGGCCACTGCCCGCCACGCACCGCATGATGCTCCACGGCGAGATGTGCCTCCGTTACCGCGGCTGGCTGGCCGGTCTCGGCTCGTCGCTCGGAGTAGAGTCGCAGACCCCTCTCACCTTCAAGCGCATCGCGGCCGGGCTGCGCGCGCAGTACGGCCTGGACGACGACGCACTGCGCTTCTTCGACGTGCACGTCACCGCCGACGAGGACCACGGCAGCTCGATGGCCGCGCTGCTGATCGAGCACGCCACAACGGAGGACCTGCAGCGCGTCGCCCGCGAGGCCGCCTGGAACGGCGCCGAGTGCTACTACGGCATGCTGAGCACCTACGAGGCGTATCAGTAGCCGGACGGACGTCGATGGGTCGGGCCCGCAGGAGGCAGATATGTTCGCCAGGGAGCGTCCACGACGCGCCGGCACCCTTGGCTCTCGCGCGGCCGCGCTGCCGGCCGCGCTGAGCCTGTTGCTGGTCCTGAGCTGCGGCCCCGCTGCCTCCGGCCCGCCGGCCGCGGCGCCCGCTGCGGCCGGGCCAGCGGGCGGCAGCGCCCCGAGCGCCGCGTCGAGCGCTGCCAGCAGCGCCCCCGCCGCCGACGCGCCCGCCGCTCACGCCGCGCCCCCGGCGGGCAAGCCCGAGCAGCAGAAAGTCGTCGTCCGTATGGACTGGATCCCCTGGGCCACCCACGCCCCGCTGCACCTGGCCGTCGAGCGCGGCTGGTTCACCGAGCGCGGGCTGGACGTGGAGATCCAGGATGGGAACGGCTCGGTGGTAGCGGTCCAGACCGTCGGAGCCGGTCACTTCGACGTCGGCTTCGCCAGCCTGGGGGCGATGATCGTCGGCCGCGACGAGGGCTTGCCGGTGCGGTCGATCGCCAGCATCGTCCGCAAGGGCGACCTCGGCGGGGTATACCGCGAGTCGACCGGCATCCGCACGCCGAAGGACTGGGAGGGCAAGAGCCTGCTCACCACGCCCGGCTCGTTCGAGCAGCCCTTCCTCGAGCCCTTCCTGCGGAAGAACGGCGCCGACCCCGACCGCGTCAACATCGTGGCCGTGGACGCCTCGGCGCGGCTGCCGGCCTTCCTCGCCAAGCGCGGCGAGGTGTACATCACCGCCGTCCCCCAGCAGATCGCGCGACTGAACAAAGTCGAGCCGATGAGCTCGATCATCTTCGCCGACTACGGCCTCCCCCTACCGGGCCACGGGTTCTTCACCACGGAGGACGTCATCAAGACCAAGCCCAACATGCTCCGCGCCTTCGTGGACGCGGCCGTTCGCGGCTGGGAGTATTCCCGCGAGCACTCGGACGAGGCGATGCAGATTATGTACGCGCGGCGAGCCGACGCGAACCTGGCCGACTACGAGGGCGAGCTCGCGGGCCTGGAGGCCTACCGCGACTACCTGGACACGGACCGCACGCGGGGCAAGACCATCGGCTGGCATTCGGAAGAGGACTGGGCCGACATGCTGCGCACGATGGCCGACGCCGGCGTGATCAAGGCGGCCGGTAAGCCGACCGAATACTTCACCAACGACTTCATCCCAAACCGGTGAGCCCTTGGCCTACATCGAGATCCGCGGCGTCGGCAAGACCTACCACTCCGCACGGGGCAGCCTGCGCGCACTCCAGCCGCTCGACCTGGCCGTTGCCGAGCAGCAGTTCGTCAGCCTGGTCGGGCCCAGCGGCTGCGGCAAGAGCACGCTGCTGATGATCGTCGCCGGCCTGCTCGCTCCCAGCGAAGGCGAAGTGCGCATCCGGAGCACGCCGGTGGCCGGGCCGTACACCGACCTGGGCATTGTCTTCCAACGCGACGTGCTCCTCGACTGGCGCGACGCTGTGTCCAACGTGCTGCTCCAGGCGGAGATGCGCGACCAGGACCGGCGCGCCTGGGAGCCGCGCGCCCGCGAGCTGCTGCGCCTCGTTGGCCTCGACGGGATGGACCGCAAGTTCCCCTGGGAGCTGTCCGGGGGCATGCGCCAGCGGGTGGCGATCTGCCGCGCGCTGCTCCACGACCCGCCCCTGCTGCTGATGGACGAGCCCTTCGGCGCGCTGGATGCGCTCACCCGCGACCAGTTGAACCTGCAACTCCAGCGCATCTGGTCCACGAGCAGGAAGACGGTGTTGTTCGTGACCCACAGCATCAGCGAGGCGGTGTTCCTGGCCGATCGGGTGGTCGTGATGTCGCCGCGCCCGGGCCAGATCGTGGAGACGATCGACGTCGAGCTGCCGCGCCCGCGGCACCTGGCAGTGCGCGAGTCGCCGGAGTTCAACCGCTACAGCCAGCGCATCCGCACGATCTTCGAGCAGCTAGGCATCCTGAGCGAGCTGTGAGCGTCAACCAGGGAGAGAGCGGCAGATGGTAGAGGGAGAGGTCGAGCGCCCGGCCGGTGCGATGGCGCGGCCGGCTCCCGGCTGGCAGCAGCGGCTCGTCGTTCGCGGGGGCCCGGCCCTGGTGTTCGTGGGGCTGCTCGTGCTCTGGGAGGCGGCGGTGGTGGTGTTCCGCGTCCCCCGCGTGATCCTCCCGGCCCCCTCCGTCGTGCTCGGCCAGATCGTGAGCAATCCGGGCTTCCTGCTGTCGCAGGCGTCGACGACGCTGCTCGAAGTGCTGCTCGGGTTCGCGCTCAGCCTGGTCATCGGCATCCCGCTCGCCGTGCTCATCGTCTCCTCACGCTTCCTGGAGAACACCTTCTACCTGCTGCTGGCGGTCATGAACAGCGTGCCCAAGGTGGCCCTGGCCCCCTTGTTCATCATCTGGGTCGGCACGGGCCTGCCGCCGAAGGTAGCCATCGCCCTGATGATCGCCATCTTTCCGATCGTCATCGACACGGTCATCGGGCTACGCTCGGTCCCGCCGGAGATGCTGGACCTGGCGCGCTCGATGGGCGCCTCCTACCGGAAGGTGTTCTGGAAGATCCGCTTTCCCGCCGCGCTCCCGAGCATCTTCGGCGGCGCCAAGGTGGCGATGTCCCTGGCCATCGTCGGCGCCATCGTGGGCGAGTTCGTCGGGGCCGATCGCGGACTGGCCTACGTCATCCTCACCTCGCAAGGCTCGTTCAACACGCCCCGCATGTTCGCCGCCCTGGCCGTGCTATCCGTGATGGGCGTCGTGCTGTTCTACGCCGTCGATTTCATGGAGCGGCGCATGCTGCCCTGGCACGTCTCCCACCGCGGCGAGGCCGTGGGCCAGAGCGAGTAGCCGCGGCGGCGGAGGGGCGGCTACGTCGTCAGCCTGGCGTCGGGTCCAGCCGGCCGCGGAGTGGGCCGCGCTCCTGCTCGCCCTCGGCTTGCTCGCCGCGCAGCTCAGCGGTCCCGATCCGCGGGTCGCCGATGACGACTTCCAGGTCTTCTACCAGGGGGCCGCGACCATCGCCGCCGGCCGCTCGCCGTACCAGGGGGACTTCGTCAGCCCGCCCTGGTTCGCCCTCGCCGTCGCGCCGCTGACCGTCCTGCCGCTCCTCCTGGCCCGCGGCCTCTGGCTCGCCCTCAACCTGGCCCTGCTCCTGGCCGCCACGGCGCTCGCCGCCGCCTGCGTCGGGCTCCGCTGGCACGCTCGGCAGGTCGCCCTGGCCGCCGCGCTGTATGCCCTCTGGCCGCCGGTCGAGTTCGGCTTGCGCCTCGGCCAGAACTCCGTCCTAGTCTGGACGCTCACGCTGGCGGCGCTGCGCGCCGCTCAGACGGAGCGCTACCGCTGGAGCGGCGCGCTCCTCGCGCTCGGCCTGGTCAAGCCGCAGCTCGTCTGGCTGTTCGGGCTAGGGCTCCTCGTCCGCGCCGCGAGGCAGGGGCGGCTGCGCAGTCTTCTGTTCACGGCAGCCGCCGTCATGGCGCTGGCGGCGCTCGCCGTCGCGCTTGTCGCGCCCGACAGCTACGCGGACCTGCTCGCCGGTCGGCCGCACACCTGGCGCTACTGGGAATCCACTGTCGCACTGCCGCCCCTGCTGGCCGGCCTGTCCGGCTCGCCGTTTGTCGGCATCATGCTGTATCTCCCCGTCGCGGCGCTTGGCGCGGCGGTCGTCGTCCGCCAGTGGGCCACCGACGCCGACCTGGCCTACCTCGCCGCGCTCACCGCCTGCGCCACGCTGCTGCTCACACCCTACGCCTACCCGTACGACGCGCTGCTGCTCGCCCTGCCGCTGCTCTGGCTGGCGGCCGAGAGCGCCGATCTGGCGCGGGCGCATCCGCGCTGCGCGGCGGGCGTGGTGGCGATCGTCGTCGCGGCGCTGCTCGCCCTCGAGCGGCCGGCGGACTACGAGCCGAGCCGCTTCCTGGGGCTGCTTCCGCCGCTCGGGCTCCTCGCGGCGCTCGTGCTGCTGCGGCGAAGTCGCCGCCTGGCAGCGGCCTCCGAGCCCTCGGCTGCCGGCTAGCGCGAGGCGTGCCGCGCCCGCCTTGGGCCCGCTGCCAGCACCAACCGCCTCCCGCTGATCGGCGGCCTGTGCGGAGACGCCGTCCCGCCAGCGTGCTGTGGGCTACACTGAGAGTCTGGGCCCCTAGCGGCCCCCAGGATACGCTTGGTCCAGGCCCGCGTCGCGGCCGGGGAAGCCACGCTGAGCGGCAGCGCCCCCTCGTGCGGGCGGAGCGCGGGCGACAGGCGAACAGGGAGCGAGATGGCCGCGACCTCCACGATGGCTGCCCCGGCCAGGCCGCTGGGTGCGCAGCGGCGCCGACGCCGGACGGACTGGCTGCCCGTGGTCGCCGTCGCCGTTCTCGCGGCGGCCGGCTACGCCTGGTTCTACTACGGCCGCGGCCTGGATGTGCCGGACGAGGGGCTGCTCCTGCACGTGGCCGATCGCCTGGCGCGGGGCGAGGTGCCCTACCGAGACGTCTACTTCATCTACACGCCCGGCCTGCAGTACCTGCTCGCCGCGGCGTTCCGCGCATTCGGGTCCGGCCTCACCGTCGAGCACGCGCTACAGCTCGCGCTGCACGTCCTGCTGGCCGTCGTCGTCTACGTCCTGGCGGCGCGGCTAGCGGGCTCGCGCCTCGTGGCCGCTCTGGCCGCCGCCGTTGTCATCGTGGCGGGCCTCAATTCCTACCGCTTCCTGCTCGGCCTGGCGACGGTCCTCGCCCTGACCGCCTACGCCGGGAGCGGCCGCCGACGCTGGCTATTCGCCGCGGGCCTGCTCGTCGGCCTCACCTACCTCTTCGCTCAGGAAGTGGGGCTGTACGCCCTCGGCGCGGCGCTGGGCGTCGTCGGCCTGGCCTGGCTCGCACGGGCGCTGAGCCGGCTCTCGGGCGGGCCGATCCGGTCGACGGCCTCCTGGTCCGGTCTTCAGGCCGGCTCGCTCGCGGTGCGAACCGTTGTGGTGGGCCTCGCCGGCAGCGGCCGTCGCGGGCTGCGGGACCTCGGGCGCGACGCGGCGCTGCTCGGCGCGGGCGTCGCGCTGGTGCTCGGGCCGTGGCTGCTCGTCCTCGCCGCTCAGCAGGCGCTGCTGCCGATGCTGGACGCCACCGTGCGCGTGGCCTTCCTCGACCAGCCGCGCTACATGCACGTGCCACTGCCCCCGCCGCTGCCGCTGGTGCCGACCGATCTGTCGACGAACGTGGTCTGGGGCCCGCCACCCTACCTCCTTTACGTCAAGACTCTGCTGTACCTGCCGCTCCTGGTCGTCGCGCTCGCCTGGCTGGTGGTGGCCTGGGGCGCGCGCGGTGCCCGCTTGGTCACTCGCGACCAAGCGTCCGGCGGCGCGCGCCGGCTAGCGGTGCTGCCGCTGCTGCTGTTCGCGACGCTGGCGCTGGCCACTGTCGCCGACCGGGCCGACTACTACCACCTGCGCCAGGTGCTCCCGGTTACCCTCGTCCTCCTAGCCTGGCTGCTGGCGCGGCTGGGCGGAGCGCTGGGCGGCTGGCGGCGCGCCGGGCTGGTGGCGCTGCTTCCGTTCCTGCCCCTGCTCCTGGTGAGCCTGCGCGAATCGGCCGACTTCCGCGCCGAGCAGGCCGTGCCGCTGTCCACCGCGCGCGGGACCGTGCTCGTGGACGAGACGAAGGCCCGCGACCTGGGCGGCCTCCTGCAAGCAATCGAGGCGAACACGGGCGACGACGAGGCGATCTTTGTCTGGCCGGCCGAGACGGCCGTCTACTTCCTGGCCAACCGCCGCAACCCGACGCGCTTCGGCCAGCTCGTCCCTACTGAGCTGGACCTGCTACGGGAGCAGGACGACCGCGAACAGCGGGCGATCGTCGCCGCGCTCGACGCCGCCAACGTCGCCTGGGGGGTAGCGGCGCCCACCGACAACGTGGACGGGCTGCCATTCGCGGCCTACGCACCGCGCCTCGCCGCCTACTTGCAGCGCCACTACGCCCCACGCGCGCGGTTTGGTTACTGGACGCTGGAGCGGCGCACGCCGGCCTCGGCGCCGCCGTAGCGATCGTCCCGATCCTCAGTCCGGCGGCTGATTGACGTAGGGCTGGCAGACCACGTGGTTCGGCCGCGGCGTGCTCACGTTGACCCACACCCGCTGCCGGGGCTGGTCGAAGCCCATGATCTCCCAGTAGTAGATGCGCGCGGAGCCGTCCGGCGCCTGGCGCACGGCCTCCAGGCAATAGTGCTTCCAGGTCGGCCGGTCGGGGACGTTCTCCCGCCGGTTCAGCTTGGCGCCCTCAAGCGACCAGGGCGGCGTGGCCAGCGCCTCCCGGTACCAGTCGGCGACACGGTCCGGCCGCTCGCGCGCCAGGACGTACCAGCGCTGCAGGCTGGCGCTCTCGCCGCTGTACGCGGCGTCCCCGCCCAGCAGACGGCCGGGATAGATCGGCAGGTCGGCGAGCGGCGCGCCGACGGCGGGATCGACTGCCCAGGCCAGGTTCACCAGCCAGCCCAGCGGCACGGCGACGAAGCCGGGCAGCCGCGTTCGTGTGGGACCGACCGATACCCGCTCGTGGGTCTCGGCCACGTCCAGCGTATCGTCGTCGAGCCAGGTGACGTACTCTTGCCACTGCCCGTCGGCGACGCGCGTGACCGGCAGGTAGTAGGTCCGGCGCTCGAGGAAGGGCAGCGCGGGCGGCGCCACGCGGATCCAGACGTGTCCGCGGTAACCGGCGTTGTCGCCGACCGGCTGGAAGTACACCCGCGCCAGCCAGGTTCGCCCGGGCGAGAGCGTCTGCTGGATCGGCCGCTCGGCGGCCATCTCCTCGACCGCGTAAGCCATACGGTAGGACGCCCAGGGGAGCAGGACGATGCCGGCCAGCGCGAAAGGGAGGGCGACGACGTAGAAGGCGCCGCCGCTGAGCGGCAGCAGCGCGGCCAGCCGCGCCGCCCTGCGCGCCCGGCCGTCGGCCAGCCGCGGCGCGAGGCGCAGCGAGAGGAGGCCGAGCAGGCCGACGAGCAGGAGGAAGAGGAGGTCGCTCAGGGCGCCCGCGAGTCCGTAGTCGGTGAGATGAAACAGCCAGACCGCGGCGCCGAGCAGCAAGTCGAGGGCGAGGAGCGCGGCCCAGCCGAAACGCCGCGCCTGGCGCGCCATCCGACCGGCGGCGACTATCCCACTGTCCGCCAGAGGTCGCCCGAGGGCCCGCGCGCCCTGCTGTGGCAGCATCAGTACCTCGTCCCAGGTGATCGAATGTGTGTTGTGCGTCCACAACACACATCCATTCACTGGTGACAGACCATCAGTCAGCAGCGAGCGACCGGCGCTCGCGGTCCCAGAGCGGCTGCCAGGTGCCCAACACAAAGGCGCGACTCTCGGCAGCCATCGCCTCGTAGGCCGCGACGACGTGCGGCGGGGCGTCCGCCGCCTTGCGGTCGGCGCCGACGAAGCGGCGCTCGATGTAGCCCCAGGCGACGCGTCGCCCATCGGCGGGCTTGGCAATCTCGAACACGAGCAGGAACCCGCGCGGCGATGGCTCCTTCACGCCGAGGGTTACCTCGATCGTCTCCGCCACGTACACGGGGCCGACATAGCGGCAGAATGATGCGGCGATTGGCGTGCCGACGGCCTCGGCGAACAACTGCGGATAGCGCAGGCCGTGCTCCTGCATCCAGGCGTCGTTCGCGCGCTGGACGAACTCGTAGTGGCGGGCAAAGAAGAGCACGCGGGCATAGTCCACGTCGAAGAAGGCGACCTGGTAGCGGAAACGCATCAGGCGAAGGAGACCGGCGTGGGGCGCAGGCCGAGGGGCTCGGCGATCTTGTAGTAGGACCCGACGAAGCCTTCCCACCACTCGCGGCGCTCACCGCCCTTCGCGACATCGGCGAATAGGGGGATGCATTCGTCCTGCCAGCGCTGGATGACGTCCAGGTTGTTGTGGTCCTCCTCGATCAGCGCCTTGACCAGGGCCCGCGCGTAGCTGATGTGGCGCGTCTCGTCGCGCACCCGCGCCCGGTGGTTGATCGCGGACAGCAGGTCGCCCCGCGCCTCGGCACCGTCGGCGAGTACTTTGAAGCTGCCGGGGCCAGCCGCGCCCTCGCCGACGAAGTTGGCCTTGACGAGGATCTCGAAGGTGTCGTCCAGCTCGAGCAGGTGCTGAAAGAAGCGGTAGGTCGTCCCCGGCTGCTGCCAGGCCGGTAGCCAGTCGCGCTCCGGGATGCCCGCGCGCTCGAACACCTCGCGGTCCATCTCCAGGTGCCGCTGCTCGTCGGCAAGCTGGAACAGGCAGCACTTCTTCAGCTCCTCGAACGGCGCATGGGCGGCGGCAGTGGCGATGTAGCGAGTCGCGGACTGCTCCGGGAAGTAGTTGTTGGCGAACTGCTCGACGGCTCGCTCCAGGTAGCGTGGGCTGACGCCCGAGTAGTCCAGCGCCGAAGCGGGCAGCTTCGCCCGCTCGGCCTGGTAGCGCTCCCGCTCGCGCGCCTGCAGCTCGACGTAGCGCTCCCAGGTCAGCTTGGCCGGATCCTTGAAGCGGCTGACGTCCCGGAGGACGATGCGGCGCCCCATATAGTCCTCCTCGGCGCGGCGGTCGACTACGACCGCGACTAGGCCCCCTATCCTCAAGTATCCTAGCCGAACCCAGCGACCATAGCCACCGCGGCGCTTCCCGTTGGGGCGACCGCCCGGACAGCGTGATCGGGTCGAGACACGGCATTCTTGCCGCCCGCCAGCAATCTCCCTATAATCGCCCGATTGACGGATCGGCCGATCTTACGAGGCTGCCCTTCCCGCGGTCGGAAAGGAGGGCTCCTTGGCGATTTCGCTGAGGGTGCTGGCTTACACGCTCGTGGCGCTGCTCGCGGTGGGCGGAACCCTTGTACCTAGCGGGCCTGCCGCGGCGCAGACCGCGACGACGATCATTCAGCTCGAGAGCCCGAGCGGCTCGACACCGTCGAGCACGCGGTTCATGGTGAACGGCTGGGCCGCGGACCCTACAGGACGCGGCACCGGCGTCGACATCGTCGAGGTGTACCTCGGCGACCCCCAGGACGGCGGCCAGGACCTGGGCCAGGCCACCTATGGGCAGCCGCGTCCCGACGTAGCGCGCACGCTCGGCGACCAGCGCTTTACCAACAGTGGCTTTCAGCTCGCCCTCGAGGTGCCGCCGGGGCAGTACACGCTGTTCGTCCTGGCGCACCTGAACACCGCCGGTCCGGACGACGGCTGGGCCTCGTACAGCGTCGACTTCAACGCCTCGGCATCGGTCCGTCCCGACCCGCAGGCGGTCGCCATCCTGAACGGCGACCAGCCGCAGGTACGCAGCGCCGCGCCCCCGCCCGCCACGGCTGCCAGCGGCGGCGCATCGAGCAGTCGCGGCGGGCCGGGCAGCTTCAGCGCCACCGTGGACTCGAGCGGCGGCATCCGGACGACGACGGCGGTGAACGATCCGATCCCTCTCGATCCGGTCGTCCCGGGCATCAGCAGCACGCAGGCTCAGGGTCGCCCGGAGCTGGCGGACCCCACCGGCAGCGGCGCGGGCATCCGCCAGTCGGTGATCAGCGAGGGCCAGCCCGGCGCGAACGGCGGAAACAACGGGCAGTATCGCACCGGGCCCGTCACGCTGACGGGTGGTAGCGGCAACACCTGCCCGGGCCCCAACTGTCCGGCGACAACCGGCAACATCAACAGCCAGATCCAGCAGATGCCGTCGGACCTGATCCGCCAGTTGACGGGCTACAATATCCCCGGGCTCGGCACGAACACGCCCTGCACGCCCAGCAACGGACCCGGCGGCTGTAATCCGGTGACGGGCTCGAGCGCGGCGCCAGGCGCGCCGACCGGCACGCAGATCCTGCAGCAGCAGGCGGCAGCGGCGCTGCAGTCCGGTGGCGGGCCAGTGGCACAGCCGGCCGTGAACCCCGGCCCGCCCTGCGCCCAGACGGTGGGCAACCAGTGCGTCGTCCAGCAGGGGGCACAGGGGCCGCTCGGCTCGACCTGCCAGCGGTTCATCGGCAACACTTGCGCCTACTACGGGGCCGCGCCGCCAACCGCCCCGGCTCAGCAGCAGGCGGCTCTGCAATCGCTCGTGAACGGCCCGACCACCGGCTGCGCCCAGTGGAGTGGCACCGGCCAGTGCATGACGCCGGCCGTGACCGCCGCGACGGGCGCGACGGCCGCGACGGCCGCGACCAGCGCACCGCGCGACGGGTTCATCCCCGGGCTGGCCACGACCTACCCGCCCGGCGTCCTGAGCTCACCCGGCGGGGCCAGCAGCACGACGTCGGCCTCCAGCCTGACCTCGCCCGTGAGCGTGCCCATCACCAGCCCGACCACGCCCCAGTCGGTCTCTGGGCTGCAGGGGTCCGTGGCCGCGGCTCCCGCCGGCTACGCGGGCGCGCAGGTGCCGAGCAGCGGCGGCACGCAGTGCCTCCAGTTCAGCCCTAGCGGCACCTGCACGCAGTACCGCTAGCCCGCGCTCGTTAGCGCTCGCACCGACCACGCCCCGCTCCTTGCCGCCGCACGGCCTGCCCCTGGGCGCCTGCCCGTGGGGGTGCCGCGGGTTTGAGCTACAATGGATCGACATCCAGACAGGGGAAGCGAGGAAGGGGCATGATCGCCGACAGCGTAAGGACCTACCAGAACTACATTGGTGGCCAGTGGGGCAACGGCAGCGCCTCGAACGAGATCGAGGTGCGCGATCCGGCCAACGGCGAGCTCGTCTACCGCTCGACCAACTCGACCGCCGAGGACGCGCGGGCAGCCATCGAGGCGGCGAAGGTGGCCTTCGAGACGACCGAGTGGGCCGAGAACTCGGTCGTGCGGGCCCGGGGCCTGTACAAGCTCGCCGAAGCCCTGCGCGCGCGCGTCGACGACCTGGCGCCACTGCTTACTCGCGAGGGTGGGAAGCCGCTCTCCGTGTCGCGGGCCGAGGTGCTTCGCGGCGCCGACGCCATCGAGTATTACGCCGGCCTCGCCCGCAACGTCTACGGCCGGACCGTTAATCTCGGCCCGAACGAGATGGCGATCCTCATGCGCGAGCCGGTCGGCGTCGTCTCGATCATCGTGCCCTGGAACATGGCGCTGTCGCTCCTGACGCGCTCGCTGGCACCGGCGCTCGCCGCCGGCAACGCTGTGGTGATCAAGCCGGCCAGCCTGACGCCGGGCGCGACCGCCGAGTTCATCGCCATGATCGACGAGCTGGACGAGTTCCCCAAGGGGATCGTCAACTACGTCATCGGGCCCGGGGGCAGCGTGGGCGCCGAGTTGGTGAAGCATCCGGACGTCGACATGGTAGCGTTCACCGGCGACACCAGCACTGGTAAAGAGATCATGCGCATGGCCGCCGACACGCTAAAGAAAGTGTCGCTCGAGCTAGGTGGCAAGTCGCCGAACATCGTCTTCGCCGACGCCGACTTCGACCGGGCGATCCGGGGCGCGATCACCGGCGCCTCGCTATTCCACGCCGGCCAGGTCTGCGTCGCGGGTACCCGCGTGCTCGTCCAGGAGAGCATCCACGACGACTTCATGAAGCGCGTGAACGAGATGGCCTCCAGCATGCGGGTGGGGCCGGGCCTGCAGAAGGGCGTCCAGGTCGGGCCGGTGATCAACGAGTCGCAGCTCAACCGCGTGATGGATTACGTGGAGACCGGCAAGCGCGAGGCCCAGCTAACCGCTGGTGGGTATCGCCTGACCGAGAGCGGGCTCGACAAGGGCTACTTCATTGCCCCCACCGTGTTCGACCACGTGCCGGTAGATGCGAAGATCGCCCAGGAGGAGATCTTCGGTCCGGTGATCTCGGTGATCAGCTTCAAGGACGAGCGCGAGGCGGCGGAGATCGCCAACGCCACTGTCTACGGCCTGGCCGCGGCGGTGTGGACCAGCGACATCAACAAGGCGATGCGCATCGCCAAGAAGGTCCGCTCGGGGATGGTGTGGATCAACACCTTCGGCAAGCTCTACCCGAACGCTGAGATGGGCGGCTACAAGCAGAGCGGCCTGGGTCGCTCCTATGGCCTCGAGGGGCTCTGGGAGTTCACGGAGATGAAGCACATCAACATCCAGCTCCAGGACCCGAACCGCGGGCAGCGCTCGCGCAACGGTGGCGCGGGCGAATAGCCGCCCGGTCGCCAAGGGTCCTGGCGAGCCCGCCCTGGCCCTGGACGATGCAGGCCCGTCTGCCGACTGGGAGGCGGGCCTGTGCGCGCCTCGCGTTTGACAGCCCGGCGACCGGCCGGTAGACTAGTGCTCCGTCCGAGATGGATTGCCGAGCGTTGGCACCGGCCAACCACTCCGCGGGTCGCTCTCGACGATCTACCGGGGCGTCATCAGGCTGAGCCCAGGGAGCGGGTCGATGGCTAAGGTACTGCTGGCGACGGACTCGGGCCCGCCCCATACCTGGAGCCTGCTGCGCGTCTTTCTCGAGTCGGCCGGGCACGACGTAAGCGCCGTCCACGACGGCGAAGCCGTGCTGTCCGCAGTGCCCAGTGATCCGCCCGAGGCGCTGATCCTCGACACTGCCCTGCCCACGCTCGACGGCTTCCAGGTGCTCGCGCGCCTGCAGCAGCAGCCGAGCGCCGCGCGCCTGCCGGTCCTGATGATCTCGGGCATCCCCGCCCAGCTCGGCAGCCAGCTCGCCGGCTCCCTCGGCGCCAGCGCCTACCTCTGTAAGCCGTTCACCTTCCAGGCGCTGCAGCAAGCGCTCGACGAGCTGCTCGGGGTAGAGCACAACGCGCCCGTATCGGCGCCGGCGGCGACGGCCGTATGGCCGGCGAACGGCACTGGCCCCCACGTCCTACGCCCCATCGCCGGCCGCCACCAGCAGGGAGCCAGCTAGCCGGGCCGCTGCTCAGCCAGGCGCCGCTCCCGCGGTAGCGTCGGGGCCGATCAGTACTCGATCAAGGACACAATCCGGCGATCCGCAAGGTGACGGCGGCCGTCGAGCGCCTTCAGCTCGATCAGGAAGGCGAGCGCGGCCACCTGGCCGCCGAGCTGCTCGACCAGTGAGATCGTGGCTCCGACGGTGCCGCCGGTGGCCAGCACGTCGTCGACGATCAGCACGCGCTGGCCCGGCCGAATCGCATCGGTGTGGATCTCGAAGCTGTTGCGCCCGTACTCCAGCTCGTACTCGACGCGTATCGAGGCGGCAGGAAGCTTGCCGAGCCGCCGCACGGGGACAAAGCCTAGTCCCAGCGCATAGGCCAGTGGCGCCGCGAAAATGAAGCCGCGCGATTCCATCCCGACTACGACGTCGGCCTGCAGCGGTCGGAGGCGCTCGGCGAGCTGGTCGATCACGTGGCGGTAGGCCGGCCCATCGGCGAGCAGCGGCGTAATATCCTTGAACAGGACCCCTTCGATCGGAAAATCGGGCACGTCCCGGACCAGGCTGGCGTAGTCCATGCCGAGCGCCTCCAGACAGGTTCGGGGCTATTGTAGGCGACCGCGCGCGGGCGTCGCCACGGAGATGGCAAGCTGATGGTTCGCAAGCTGTTTCGCACCGGCAACTCGCTCTGTGTGGGGGTACCGGAGGCCGCAGCGGCCGCCCTGGGACTCGTGGACGGCGACTACGTCGAGATCGACTGGGAGGGCGAGGCGGGTGTGCTGCTCCTCTGGCCACGCGCGGCCTACGAGCGCCGCGTGCCGCCGCGCGCCTACCTGGAGACGGTGGCAGCCTTCCTGCGGGACTATGGTCCGGCCCTGGCCGCGCTGGAGGCCGATTGAGCGACCTCTCGGCACGAGACTTGCTGGCGCTTCACGCGCTGGTCGCGCGCTACCTCGGCGTGTCGCCGGGCGTGGCCGACCCGGCGGCGCTCCGTCTGGCGCTGGTGGCCCCGGACCAGGTCGCGGCCGGCGACCTGTTCGAACGGGCCGCGGCGCTCGCCCAGGCCATCGTCCAGGCGCGGCCGTTCCGCGCCGCGAACGTCGCCCAGGCCGCCGCCGCCGCGGCGCTCTACCTGCGCGCCTACGACCTCGAGCTGCAACTCACCACGGGCGAGAGCGACGCCCTGCGCGACTTCCTGCGCGGCGCGGATCGCCTCGCGCTGGCGGCATGGCTGCGCGCCCATACCGAGCCGCTGCCCCTTGCTCCGGCCGCCGGTGGATCCGGTTGACGGCGCGGCCGGCCTGTGCCAGACTGCCAGGTGATGGACGTGGCTAGCGGGGCGACCAGCGAGGGCGGTAAGGCGCCGCGGGCGCTGCTGGCGGTGTTCGCCCACCCCGACGACGAGAGCTACCTTGCCGGCGGCACGCTGGCCCACTATGCCGGCCAGGGCCACCAGGTGACGCTTCTCTGTGCAACCCTGGGCGAGGCGGGTGACCTGGCCGATCCCGCGCTCGCCACGCGCGAGACCCTGCCCGCTATCCGCGAGGCCGAGCTCCGCGCCGCCGCCGCCTGCCTCGGCCTGGCCGCGGTCCACCTCCTAGGCTACCAGGACGGTACTCTGGCATCGGTGCCCTTCCCGGAAGGGGTGGAGCGGGTGGCCGAGGCGATGGCCGGCGCTCGACCGGCGGTAGTGGTCACTTTCGGGCCGGAGGGCGTCTACGGCCACCCCGACCACGTGGCCGTGCACCGCTGGACCAAGGAGGCGTTTCACGTCTACCGCGCCGCACGGCCCGGACCCGAGCCGCGGCTGTACTACGTGGCTCCCCCGCGGAGCTGGTACCGCGCCGTGTCAGAGCGGACGCGGCGGCGCGGCGTGGCGGACCGCTACGGCCCACGCCTGGACGTGCTCGGCGTGCCGGACGAGCTGGTGACGACGCGGGTGCCCGTCCGCGAGCAGGCGGCAGCGCGGCTGTCAGCCATCCGAGCCCACCGCAGCCAGCTCTTCGCCGACCACCCGTTCGTCACCCTCCCCGACGCCGACCTGCACGAGCTGCTGGGCACAGAGTACTTCACCCGCGCCTGGCCGCCGGCGGGCCCTGGCCCGCAACTTGAGGAAGGGCTGTTCCCGGCGTAGGCATCCGGCCTGCGCCGAGCCCGCCTGTTGGAGCAACGATGGGAGCGCTCGCCCCGCGTCACCGCTGGGACCTCACGAGCGACGAGGCGCGCACCCTGCAGCGGCAGATGGCCGCCGAGGTGATCGAGACGGATCGCTTCGGGGAGCTGCGCACGGTGGCCGGCGTCGACTGCGGGTTCCCGCGGCGCGACGACGGCGAGATGGCGCGCGCCGCGGCGGTGCTGCTCGGCTTCCCAGCGCTGGAGCCGCTGGCCGACGCGCTGGTCGAGGCGCCGGTCCAGTACCCTTACATCCCCGGCCTGCTCTCGTTCCGCGAAGCGCCGGCGATCCTCGGCGCGCTCGACCGCTTGCCGCGGCTGCCCGACCTGATCCTCGCCGACGGCCACGGCCGCGCTCACCCGCGGCGCTTCGGCATCGCCTGCCACCTGGGGCTGCTGGTCGATCGCCCGGCCATCGGCTGCGCCAAGTCGCCGCTCGTCGGCCACTATGAGGAGCCGGGCGACGAAGTCGGCGCCTGGTCGCCGGTCGTCCACGGCGGCCAGACGATCGGCGCCGCCCTGCGGACGCGGCGGGGGGTCAAGCCGGTTTTCGTCTCCATCGGCCACCGCGTATCCCTGGAGACGGCGATCCGCCTCACCCTGGCCTGCTGCCGCGGCCTGCGCCTGCCCGAGCCCACGCGGCTCGCGGACCAGCTCGCCAGCGGTCGCACGGCCGCCGCGAAGGCGCGCCTGGCGCAAGCGGGGCTGCTCTAGGCTAAGTATGTCTATCAATACCCGTTGTGAGCCGCTGGCTCACAACAGGTATTCCCGGTTCTGTCGGGGACTCTAAAAGGAGCCGGACGGCTGGCCCGGCGCGGTGCCGACCAGGGCCGGCGCGGGCTCCGCGGGCCGGGTCGCCTCGCCGAGCGCGTCGACGAGCTGCCGCAGCGGGCCGACCCAGGCCGTACCCGCCCCGCGCGGCAGGCGGACCTGGTTCGATCCCACCGAGAGCGACAGCCCGAGGCGGCGGCCGATCTCGACCACGGTTCGCGGCGGCTCGCCGCGGAAGCGCAGGACGATGCGCTGGTCGTCGGCGTCGATCTCGCGGATGCCGGCCTCGGTCGCGGCGAGGCGCAGCCGCACCAGATAGAGCAGGTTCTCCACTACTTCGGGCAGCTTGCCGTAGCGGTCCTCCAGCTCGTCGAAGAAGGCGCCTAGCTCGGCAAAGGTGCGCAGGCCGGCCAGCCGCTGGTAGAGCCGCAGGCGCTGCGCGTCGTCGGGCACGTAGTCGTTCGGCAGGTAGGCGCCCAGCGGCAGGCTCACACTCGCGAGCGGGGCGCCGCCGTCGAGGATGGGCGGGCGCTCGGCCGGGGCCGCCCGCAGCGCGCGCAAGCTCTCCACCGCCTCGCCGAGCAGGCGACAGTAGAGGTCGAAGCCCACGGCGGCGATGTGACCGTGCTGCTCGGCGCCGAGCAAGTTGCCCGCGCCGCGGATCTCCAGGTCCTTCATCGCGATCCGGAAGCCAGCCCCGAGCTCGGTAGCCTCGAACACGGCGCGCAGGCGCTGCTCGGCCGTCTCGGTGAGCGCGCCCTCGCGCGTGTAGAGGAAGTAGGCGTAGGCGCGGTTGGCACCGCGGCCCACCCGCCCACGAAGCTGGTAGAGCTGGGCCAGCCCGAAGCGCTGGGCCTGGTGCACGACGATCGTGTTCACGTTCGGGATGTCCAGGCCCGACTCGATGATCGTGGTGCAGACCAGGACGTCGTACTCCCCCTGGGCGAAGGCCAGCATCACCCGCTCCAGCTCGTCCTCGGGCATCTGGCCGTGCCCCACGGCGAAGCGGGCCTCGGGCACGAGCCGCGCTAGATGATTCGCCATCGCCGCGATGGTGCGCACCCGGTTGTGGACGAAGTAGACCTGCCCGCCGCGGTCCAGCTCGCGCAGGATCGCCTCCCGCACCAGGCCGTCGTCGTACTGCGTGACGAAGGTGCGGATCGGTAGGCGGTCCTCGGGCGCGGTGGCCATCGTGCTCATGTCGCGCACCCCGATCACGGCCATGTGTAGCGTGCGCGGGATGGGCGTCGCGGTCAGCGTCAGGACGTCGACCTCGCGCCGGAGCTGCTTCAGACGCTCCTTGTGCGACACCCCGAAGCGCTGCTCCTCGTCGACGATGACCAGCCCAAGATCGCGAAAGGCGACGTCGCGCTGCAGCAAGCGGTGGGTGCCGATACAGATGTCCACGGCCCCGCTGCGCAGCCCCGCCAGCACCTCCTGCTGCTCGCGCTCGGACCGGAAGCGCGACAGCATCTCGATCCGCATCGGGAAGGCGCCCAGGCGCTCGGTGAAGGTGCTGTAGTGCTGCTGGGCGAGGACGGTGGTGGGCACGAGGATCGCCACCTGCTTGCCGTCCATCACCGCCTTGAAGGCGGCCCGCAGGGCAATCTCGGTCTTGCCGTAGCCGACGTCCCCGACGAGCAGGCGGTCCATCGGCCGCGGACTCTCCATGTCCGCCTTGACCTCGGCCAGGGCGGCGAGCTGGTCCGGGGTCTCGACGTAGGGAAACGATCCCTCCAACTCGAGCTGCCAGGGGGTATCGGGCGCGAAGGCGTGCCCTTCCTGGACCTCGCGCGCGGCGTACAGCTCGATCAGCTCGTGCGCGATCTCGCGCACGGCCCGCCGCACCCGCTGCTTGGCGCGCGACCACTCGCCCGTCCCCAGGCGCGTCAGCCGCGGTTCGTCCGCGCCGGCGCCGACGTAGCGGCTCACCCGGTCGCTCTGGTCCACGGGCACGTAGAGGTGGTCCGCGTCGCCGTACTCGATCAGCAGGTACTCGCGCGTCACGGCGCCGTCGCTGCTGCTGCCGTCGCCGGTCGCGGCCGGAGCGGCGGCTGCGGGCCCTCCGGCGGCCGGGGCGCTACCACGCAGCGTCACCAGCCCGCGGTAGCGGCCGATCCCGTGGTCCATGTGCACGACGTAGTCGCCGGGCTCGAGATCGCTGAGGAAGGTGTCGCGGCCGGTCGCCCGCCGCGTCCGGACCACGCGATGCGCCTTCGACCAGCCGAAAATCTCGCGGTCGGTGTACAGCGTGAGGCCGAGCGCGGGGTCGCGCCAGCCCTCCTGCAGCGCGCCGTGGAGGATGGCCAGCCCCGGGCCCTCGGCTACCGCGGCCAGCGGCCGTGGCACGGCCGCGCCGCCGACCCCGGCGCCCTCGTCGGCGAGCAGCTCGCGCAGGCGCGCGTCCTGCTGGCTGACGACCACGACGCGCTCGCGCTCGGCGGCCGTGCTGGCCGCCGTGAGGAAGGCTCGCAGCCGGCCCGCCTGGCTGGCGGCGTGCTCGAAGGGCCCCGGCGCCGCCGGGTCGAGGGTTAGCGCGCCGCGGCCCCACGGCCCCTGCGCCAGACGCGCGGCCAGCTCCTCCCAGGGGACCAGCGCCGGCCACAGGCGCGGCGGCGCTTCGCCGCGCGCGGCGAGATCGACCTGTAGCTCCGCGGCCTGGCGGCCGAGCGCGGCGGCGGTCTCGGCCACGGCCTCCGGCTCATCGAGCAGGACCACGCCGCAAACGGGCATGTAGTCCAGCAGTGTGGCCGTGCCCAGGTAGGCGCGGTACTCCTCGAGGTAGGGGAACGCCTCCCCCGCCAGCAGGTGCTCGCGCTCGCGGGCGTAGGCGGTCGCCACGTCCTCCTGCAGACAGCCCAGGTCCAGCGCGGCCAGCGCGGCGCGGGCCTCGGCGCCGGGCAGCGGTAAGACCTCGAAGGCCGGCGCGAGGACGCAGCGCTCGAGCGGCCCCAGCGAGCGCTGGCTGATCGGGTCGAAGCGCCGCAGCGAGTCGATCTCGTCCCCGAAGAAATCGACGCGGATGGCGTAGCCCACCGCGGCCTCCGCGTTCGGCCCGGCGGACGCGGGCAGCGCCGTCTCGGCGCTCGCGCCCAGGTCTGCGGCGAGGGCACCCGACGGGTAGACGTCGACGATGCTCCCACGGCGCGCGAATTCGCCCGGGTTCTCGACCAGCGAGACGCGGCGGTAGCCGAGGGCGACGAGCGTCTCCAGTAGCCGCTCCGGCCGCTGGCGCGCGCCGATGGCCAGGGCTACGGTCCGCTCCCGCAGCTCCCGCGGCGCCATCAGGCGGTCGAGCAGCGCGCGCGCCGAGGCGATCACCAGCAGCGGCTCCGCCGGGCTAGCGTGCTCATCGAGCAGCTCCGCGAGGCGTGAGAGCAGCGCGCGGCGCGCGGCCGCGGTCTCGGCGTCCGGCCGCAGTCGCTCGTAGGGGAACGCCTCCGGCTCTGGGAAGTGGTGCACCTGGTCGGCTGTCGGCGACCAGGTGCGGACCTCCTCGTAGAGCTGGCGGGCGCGCGCGGGCCGCGCGGTCACCACGAGCGTCGGGCGCCCAAGCGCCGCGTACCAGGCGGCAAGGAGCGCCGGCCGCGCGGCGTCGATCGCGCTCGCGCGTGCCGGTTCGCCGCGCTCGATCGCCCCGACCAGGGACCGGACCAGCTCGCTCTCGCGCAGGAGGGGCAGCAGCTCGTGCAGGGACAACGTCACCGCGCCGCTCCCTCCGGCGGGCTTCCCCGCGGCGCAAGGTCGGCGGCGGCCGGGGTGGGGCGACTCGGCGCCCCTTCCGCGCCCCGGCGGTCGCGGTTGAACGCGTTCATCGCGCTGTCCGGTCCCTCGCGCAGCAGATGCTCCAGGGCGGCGACCGCGTCGTCCAGCATCGCCTCCACCTGTGGCCGCTCGTCCGGTGTGAACGAGCTGAGCACGTAGTCGGCGGGATCGACGCCTGACGGCGGCCGGCCGATGCCCAGGCGAATCCGGGCGAACTGCGGTGTGCCAACGGCGGCGATGATATCGCGCATCCCGTTGTGTCCGGCGTGGCCGCCCTCCTTGCGCACGCGCAGCCGCCCGAGCGGCAGCTCGAGGTCGTCGTAGACGACGGTCAGGTCGGCAGCGCTCCGCCCATAGCGGCGCAGGAGCGCCTTGACAGCGCTGCCGGAGACGTTCATGAAGGTCTGCGGCTTGGCCAGCACCAGCGGGCTGCCGTCGAAGCTGCCCACCGCCACCAGAGCGTTGGCCTCGCGGCGCGCGAAGCGAAAGCCGTGCCGCTCGGCAAAGCGGTCCACGGCCATGAAGCCGACGTTGTGACGGTGCCGAGCGTAGCCCGGACCGGGATTGCCCAGGCCGACGATCAGCCGCGCCGGACCCGACACGTCGGTAGGGGCCGGCCTGGCGACCAGCCCCTTGAGCGATTCACGCACTCGTCGAAACGCGCACACGGGATGGCTGCTCCGCGGGCAATACAGAGGATGTCCTCCCTAATTGTACGGCAACGGTCATCCTCGCTACTGACGCCGATCGCTTGCAGCCCGATCGGCGGGCACCGTCCCGGCGGCTGATGACGAAGGGAGGACCCGGGCGCGCGGCGCAGCAGACGGCCGCGACGGCACGTGGTGCGAGCCGCTTGGCCGTGCGAACGCGCCGCCTTACTCCTGGCGGAGCACCACGTCCCTGCTCTCGGCCTGCATCTCCTCGAGCCGCGCGTACAGGTCGTCGGGCAACTCGGCACCGCGGACGCGGCGGACATCGATCACCCGCCGCGAGACGCTGCCGAAGGCCGCGAGCACGCCGTCGCCCTGCCGGACGATCTCGAAGGGCGTGGTGAAGCCGCGACGCGTTAGGTCCCGCAGCGCCAGGTGCACCTCGATCGGCTGCTCGATGAGGCAGGGGGCGACGTAGCGACACTGGGCGTTGACGATCGCCAGGCCGAAGCCGCGCTCTCCGGACAGCACCGCGAAGCCGATCCCCTTCTGGACCAGCCACTCCGTCGTCGCGTGCTCGATCCAGTAGAAGTGGCGGCCGAAGAAGGCGATCTGAGCGTAGTCCATCTCGTCGAAGGTCGGGCGGTGCACGTAGATCATCAAGCGTATTCCGGACGATCGATTATCTGGCACTGAGTTGCGGTTATTAAACGGTCCCTGCCCGCGGGCCGTCAAACGCCGGCCTAGATCGCCCCTGCATCGGGCCAGCGGGGCGCGGATTCGACGGCGCTATGTCGGCAGCGTTATCGATCCCGCGCCGCGCTGGAGGCGGAAGCGGGATGGTAGGCCCGCCGTGGTGTCTTGCCGGCCGGGGTCACAGTTGACCCGCCCGCCTGGCGGATGTTACCATGCCGCACGCGAATGGGGCGCGGGCTGGCGGGTCGCGCGCCCCAGCCGGGGCTGGGACCTCGGCGCCATCCACACATCCTCTGCCCGACCAGCCGCCGATTGGCCCGCGCCTCGCCACCGCCGGCGCCGCGGGAGCCCAGGAGGGCAGATCGATGGGTGCTCGATGCGACACTTGACCGCCCTGGTGGCCGCCAGCGAGCCCGCCTGTCGGGACACGCTGTGCACCGCACTGCGGAGGGCAGGCTTCGCCGCGGTACCCTGCGATGACCACGGCGACGTCCTGCGCCGCGGCGCGGATGGCGGCCCGGACCTCGTGCTGATCGGTCTATCTGATCGTTACGCTGAAGATCTCGAGCTGTTGCGCCGCCTGCGCCTTCATTCCAACGCGCCGGTCGTCGTGCTCGGTCCGCACCGCGACGACGCGGTCGTCGTGCGCGCGCTCGAGCTGGGGGCCGACGACTACGTAGTGACGCCGTGCAGCCTCGGGCAGCTCCACGCCCGCGTGCGGGCCGTGCTGCGGCGCCTGCGCCCGGCCGGCGAGGAGCGCCGCCAGATCCTGGTGGTCGGCGATCTCACCGTCGATCTCGACCAACGGCGGCTATTCCTCCAGGGACGGGAGGTCGCGCTGCGTCCCACGGAGTGGCAGCTCCTGGCCGAGCTAGCGATGAACCAGGGGCGCCTGTTGCCACACGAGGAGCTGCTGACCCGAGCCTGGGGCCCAGAGTACCGCCACGACCGCCAGTACCTGCGCGTGGGGATCCGCCGCCTGCGCCGCAAGCTAGAGGACGACGGCGACGAGCAGCGGTACATCCGCACCGTTCCGGGCAGTGGCTACGTGTTCGGCGCGTCCGCCGACGAGTCCGCTAGCCTCCCCGACGACCTCGCCCTGCGCCCTCGTTCGTAATCCTTTCGCGAGCCTCTGCCTCCGCGCCCTGACGCCGCTGAGATGCGCCGCGGGCTACGATCACCGACGACTGATCATGATGTCGCTGGGGCGGGCGCTGGCGGCGTTCGTCGCCGCTTGGCCAGGATCTAGGGAGGTAAGTTGCCCGGATGATGTGGTTGAAAGGCTGTCCGCGCTGCCGGGGAGACCTGTTCGAAGAGATCGCGGTGGCGCCCGAGCTGTACGGCACCCACATGGTAAGCTGTCTGCAGTGCGGCTATGCGCTGACCGCGGACCAGGAACGCCAGCTACCCCGCACGCGCCCGGAGGCCGTGGCCGCCTCGGCGATGCGCCGGCCGCTCGCCGAACCCCGGCTACCCCAGTGACGGCCCAAAAGCGAGGCCCAGCCCTCGCCGCGGCGCTATAATGCCGGCGCTCCGCCCGCCGCCGCATGGCCGGCCGGCCGTGAGCGGCAGGCAGCGCGCGAGCGAGGGCGAGGAGGAGCCGGTGCGAGTGGGTCGGGCCGGCGTCATCATCTGTCTTGCCGCCACGCTGGGCTGGGCAGTGTGGCTGCTCACCTTCCTCGGCGTGCCTCCCACGGCCCCCGGGGCGCAGGCGGCCTTCTACTGCAGCCTGCTCCTGGCCCTCAGCATGAGCGGCGCAGTGCTGCTAGCCCTGGGGTCGCGACCGAAGGAAGCGCGGCGGGCCGCCCACGGTACGGCCTACTATCTGCCTCACACCTTGCTGGCCAGCTTCCTGCTGCTGTTTGCGCTCTGGCTCCAATCGCTGCGCATGCTCACGCTACCGAACGGGCTCCTCCTGTTCGCGCTGTTCGTGCTGATCGAAGGGGCCTATAACCTGGCCAGCCGCCGCCTCTGGAGCGACTGA
>Ga0209810_1002218_pt1 | contig 24229 bp, 31 predicted proteins | sample Coa_R1_7_FD_187159 | JGI IMG/M metagenome (GOLD analysis project Ga0209810, IMG submission 187159) | Surface soil microbial communities from Centralia Pennsylvania, which are recovering from an underground coalmine fire - Coalmine... | ecosystem: Environmental > Terrestrial > Soil > Unclassified... | reverse complement strand
CTACCGCCGCGCCATCGCCCGCGGCCACGACCACCCGCACGCGGTCCGCATCCTCGCCCGCGCCTGGCTCTTCGTCATCTGGCACTGCTGGCAGAACGGCACGCCCTACGACCCGGCCCAGCATCGCACCCTCCAGGCGCTCCTCCAGCCGGATCGCCAACAGGTGGCTTGACATAGGGCTACTCATCGCCGTCCCTCCTGTGGGAGGTCGGACTGAGCCTTGGCGCCACGAGTCATCTCCGCCATCTGCTGGGCTGCCTCATAGTGGGCGGAGGTCAGGCTCCCAAACTCGTGGACCCACCGAGACACCGGGAGCCCACCCTGCTGGTCCGGGCTAAATGCGACGTCGGCCACCCAGTGGCCTTCGCCGACCAGGCGCGGGAGACGAAGCCGGCGGTCCGGCCGCCCCACGACCGCTTCGTGGCCCCGATAGGAGCCGAAGTTCCCCTCCGTCTCCTCCCGCCAGAGGAGGGACTCGATGGCCCGAGGGCCTGGTCGGCTGCCTGCCGATGCAGCCAATTAGCCATCAAATGCAGGCATATATCCATCCTTCCAGCGCGTGGTCGGCAGGCTTCCTACGCTTGCCACATGGAGTCGCAGTTGGACCCCGACTCCCTCGAGCGTCGAGTCATGGGGGCCCTAGAGGCCGCACGGCGTCGTGCTGGCCTAACCGTGGACGAGATGGTCCGGCGTCTCCGTCCTGCCCTCCGCCTGCCCGAGGTCGGCCTGGGCAAAGCGGCTCGACACAACTGGTACGACTGGCGCCGCCGACCCCATTCGATCCCGGCCGTGGCCCTGGTCGCCGCGGCCGAACTCGCCGGTGTGCCGGTGGACAGGCTGCTCGGTGCTGACGCTCAGCCTGATGAGGCTCGCGTCGCTGCCGCCAGCATCGCGGACCTTCAGCGGCGAATCAAGGAGTTGGAGTCCGCGTTGAAGGAGCGCGAGCATCCTGCCGTTGAACAAGGCGCTTACCTTTCCCAGAAGGAGCCGAGCGGAGGTCGCTTCGATGCTCTCAGCGCTCGGTTGAGCCGCCTTGAGCTGAGACTGGATGAGCTCGGTGAGCTGGTCGAGGAGCTGCGGCGGGAGGTCGCGCAGTACCACGTCGAGCTCATGGACCTCAGCCGCTCTCGCCCGATCGTGGCACCGCAGCGCTCCGACGCCCTCTCGTCCAGGAGCCCGGCGCACGGTTGAGAGGGGCCGGGACCGCTCAGGCCGCCTCGATCCGATCGATGTCCGCTGCCAGCTGCGCCGGGCGGATCAAGGGGATGTCGTGCCCGGAGTCGTATCGGCGGGCCTCCCCCCACCGGCACCTCGCCGCCGCCATCTCGGCCTGGCTCCGCCACCAGCCCAGCACACCGGGGGCAACCCCGTCGCTGGCGTCCGAGGCCATGACGATGAGCGTGGGCATGGCCAGACCCTCCAGCAGCGGCTCCGGCTGGAAGGCATGGAGCGACCGCACCATCTCCATGCGGCCGGCCTCCGGCAGGACCGGGCACCATCCCTGCGGAGTCCAGGTGAAGCTCGCCCGGGCGAACTCCCGCAGATCGTCGCCCCACGCTTCCCGTAGGAACCGCCGGGTATCAACCTCGATCTCCTCGGGGCTCCGGTAGCAGCGGGCCGGCGGGCGCATCTCACGGTCTGCCTCTTCGAGGCTCATGCGTCCGGCCAGGGACGCGATCGGCCCGTCCACCAGGACCAGTCGCGACACCAGGGTGGGCTCGACGGCCGCCAGCCGGAGGGCAACCGGCACACCCCAGGAGTGGCCGACCATCACGCCGTCCAGCGCCAGGCCCCGGAGCGCGTGCGCGACGTCGGCCGCCATCGCCTCCACCGTGTAGCCGCTCCCGGGGCGATCCGACCGGCCATGACCTCGAAGGTCCAGCGCCAGCACGCGCCGATGGGACAGCTCGGCCGCCACGCGACCCCAGAACAGAGCGTTGGAGCTCATCCCATGCAGGAGGAGCACCGGCCGGCTCCCATCCGACCGGAAGGGGTGCCACTCGATGCACCACAGGTCCACGCCATCGCCCTGGACCCGCTGATCCCGCATCTCCCGGATGAAGTCTGTCACGGTCTGAGGGGGCCAAGGGTCCCCGATGACACCCGACGGTCGGAGGCGGCTGGGAGCTGCGCGACGCTGGTGACCGACCTGGCTCATAGCAGGTGTCTCAGCCGCTCATCGAGCGCCGCCACGACAGGCGAGCTGCGCCGCCTCTCAAGGTGGCGTGCCGCCCCGGCAACCCGCTGCGCGTGGACCGTGGCCCCGGTCTCGTCCGCCAGGTCGAGCGACTCCATGAAGGCGGCGCAGGCAGCCTCGACCTCGGCGAGACGGGCGAGGGCGGCGCCCAGGTCGTTCAGCAACACCGCCCGCAGGGTGGCCCGATCGGGCGCCGCATCGCCGGCCGCCCGGCTCAGCACCTCGACCGCCTCGCGGTCACGGCCCAGCATCAACGTGCAGTTGCCGCGGAAGCCGGCCAGGTCCAGCGCCGAGCGCGGACCGGGCAGGCAGCGAGTCTCGCTGTGGTTGGTCGCCAGGCTCCGTTCAGCCGCGGCCAGGTCCCGCTTGCAGGACAGCTCGGCCCGCGCCCGGCCCACGCCGTGGTGAGTCGCGGCGTGCTCCTCGGCCCGACGGGCCAGGAGCCAGGTTCGGTGCTGGGCATCGGCACCGGCCGCCCGCTCCGCCTCGTCGAGCAGGGCGATCGTCAGCCACGACTCACCTCCCCGTCCGCCGTGGGAGAGGCTGGAGACCAGCGAGCTCCTGGCGATCAGGACGTGGGCGCGGAGGCGCTCGTCGCCGATCTCGCGGGCCAGGTCATCCGCGAACCCCCACCGGGAACGAGCGGTGCGGCGGTCATCGACCAGGAACGCCAGCCAGCCGTCGAGCATGGCCGCCTTGCCGGCCACCCAACCCGAGGTCACGGCGGAGGTGGAAGGGAGCCGCCTCCAGCAGCCGGCATACCAGATCGAAATGGGCGCCGGTCGCGGGCAGCAGCGTCCTCGGCGCGAGGGTGTGGTACAGGCACCAGTACTCCCGCGTCAGAGCCGCCAGGTCATCGATCAGCCGGCGGTCGACGCGGGTCTCGCCCCGAGCAGCCGCCCGCAGGCGGTCGGGATCGATCGCGACGTCTTGAAGGACATCGAGCAGGTCGGCCGCATCTCTGCCGACGTGTCGAATCGTCACGCGGGCCGTGCGGCCCGAGATCGCCTCGGTGGGCTCCTCGGCGAGCTCGGCGGCCAGGTCCAGGCCCAGCAGCCCGACGGCGACCACCAGCACGTCCCCGGGCGGGGGCGGCGGCTTCTCTTCCCACACCCGGACCATCGCGGCCGTGATCGTCCGGTGCGGGAGCGCGGCCTGGAGCAGGGTGGCAAACCCCGCCTCGTCCAGGTTGCGGCTCACCCTGGCCGACCGCATGACACGGCGGGCCAGGTTCAGCGGATCGGCCAAGAAGCGTGGATGCCGCGCCAGCCAGAGCAGGTTGTCCATCCGAAGCCCCGAGCCATCCACGATTGTGCAGCATCGTCAATGCCCTATCACAAGCGATGTCATTCCTACCGCACTCTGTCCTCGAGGGACAGCCGCCGCTGGTCGGCGGCCCAGCGCCGTGACCAGGTCGGAGGTGTCCGCGACCCGCAGGACCAGATCGACGACCAGCCTCTCCAGTCCCTCGGCCTGGATGCTCACGCGCGCGCAGCCGCGACCGCTGGGGCAGCGCCGGACGCGATATCGCGAAGGTTCCGGCCCCGAGCCGGTAGCGCGGTGGCTCCCGGTGCGGACCATGATGGTTCCACATCGCCCACACCGCAGCAGGCCAGTCAGCAGGCCTCGCCGGCGAGGGACGCGGATCGCGGACCTCGGCCCGATAGCCGGCTAGGCCGGCGTGCCGCGGGTTGAGCATCACCTGGCGGACGGTCGACAGCGTCCAGCGGGCCTGACCGGTCTGAGGTTGGACCACTCCCGCCGCGCGCCAGCGGCGCGCCACCTCGGCCATCGAGGCTCCACTGAGCAGGTCGTCCACGGCTCGGCGGATGGTGGCTGCCTCCTCGGGTCTGGTGTTCATGCTGTCGATCCAGCCGAAGGCGCGCCGGTCCCCGTGAGGACGCCCCTGCTCGCGGGCCTGCTGCTTGGCCCACTTGATCCGGCGGCTTTTGTCGCCGCTATGGACGCTGATGATCCCTACCTGACCCCGGTCGGCCAGGCCGATCCAGTCCTCCAGCTCTCGTGGTTGTCAGCGGATTGGCTCACTCTCTCCCGTCCATCACATCCGTGGACGCTAACGCGGGGTGGCCTCTGCACCTTCGCGCGGCCGCCGCGCTCACGGAACCCTGACAGGTTCCAGTTTCAATCCCCTACCTCACGGGACGACCTCTGTAACCCATTGTGAACTCGGCCGGCCCCCTCTGGCAAGCCTGAAAAAGCCCGTTGTCGTCGTTTTGTCGTCGGGCCTGAGTTCGGAGGGGGGTGGTCAACCTCCCCCCTCCGAGGGCCGTTTCGAGGTTGACCACCCTACCGGCGCGATCCACTCATGGAATTTGATATCGAATAGATGGAATAACCCATCGATACCGAGTTCTAAACCGAAGAACAGCTATCCATGATGAGGGAGGATTCCCCTCCGGCCTATGTGCAAGTGAGGGCTCGGTGAACTCGAGCCGACCTTGTGAAGACGGGCCAGAGGTTGACCACCCCTCTTGCGCGATCCAATCACCTTTGCTGAGCGCAAGCATGCTAGGAACCATGCTTTCAGCTGGCCGTCCCTTGCCCATCATCCGCCCCGGTGACTCTGGGCCGCCCGACCCGGGCGCCGTGGCGGGAGCAAGGGATCGCTCCCAGACGAACTCGGCGCGGGTGGAGCGGGCAGCCTGGGCGGCTTTACCGTCACCGCTTTCGCCGACCGGGGCCACGACGGCTGGTGGCGGTGGTGAGGCTGGAGGGGATCCCCGAGCCCGAGTTGCGGCTGAGCCCCCGGAGCCGGCCGGGACCTCGGTGGCGAGCCCTCTCGAGTGCTGGCTGGCCTGGAGCGGCTGCACGACGATGCGGCCCGGAGGCGGGAGCGGGCGCGGGAGGAGCTGGCCCGAGCCCGGGACCTGGTGGGCCGGCCCTTCCCCCAGGCTGAGCGGCCGGCCACCGCCCGCAAGTAGGTGCGGGCGATTGGCGAGGAGCTGGAGCGGATGGCAAGTGAGTCCGTTGGGGAAACCGTCTCACGGGCTCTTGAGTCAGCCTCTGACTGCGCCACGATACCCGTGTCCATGAAGAGCGAGGCCACAGTTGGGCACGCTGCCGAACGGTGATCGGACGCAGAGTTCCAGCCTCAGGAGATGGGGACTGGTTCTTGTGTGCCAGATCCTCCAGGACCGGGCGAAGGGCATTGCGAACAAGGAGATTGCCAGCAGTGGCGCGGCTCCATTCACACTGTAGCGCTGAGGACCCGCCTCAGCCCCAGATCGTCTTCTTCGCTGTCTCGCTCGCAATGTCGACCAGCAGCTCACGGAACGCCTCCGCCACCTGAGGTCCAGCCTTCGCGACCAACCGCTTGAAACGGTCTGCGGAGACCTTCGTCATTGGGACATCCCGGACCAGATCAGGAAGCGTCAGGGCGAGCCGCTGTCGTTCGTCCTCGCTTAACCCCTCGAGATCGTTCGCCAGCGCAGCTGCTGCTTCCAAACGTCGGCCTGTCCATGGAAACGCCGCACCGCACTTCCCGCAATATGCTGGAGGCACGTAGGCGTTCCCCAGGACGACCACGTTCGGGCTATAGTACCTGCCCTGGATCTCGGCTCTGCAGCTGGGGCATTGCGTAATGGTCTTCTCGCCGCACTCCAGGCAGTATTCCTGATTGTGCTGCGGCGCTTCCCTCGCCATCGTGTTGACAACGTGACCGTTTGGGCACACCTGTGCTACGTCGTACCCGCTGTAATCACGATACGCTCTCAGCAGTCCGAACTCGTCCATGAACCCAAAGGATACATTGCCAGTGTGGTTCGTTAATTGCCAGTTAGCGTCCACGGACGTGGTGGACGAGGAGAGGGTGGACCAGCCCGCCGAGACGGTGATGGCCACCGGGTCATCCTTCGAGGTCCAACCCAAACCGAAGGAGGGGCGATGGCCACGCCCGGTGTGGACCCCCGGCACCGGGTCCGTGAACACCTCAAGGCTCACCCGACCGGCTCCGTGGCCTGCGGCAGGGCGCGGTCGAGGCGCCCACGCCGGAGCTTCGGAGTCAGGCGCTCAACGGCCTGAGCCCCTGCGCTCAACGGCCCGGATCGGCCCCTGATCGGCGGTGACCAGAACCTCGCTGCCCGCGGCAGGGCCGCGGCGAGGTGGACCGCGTCGTCGGCCCGGAGGACCTCCTGCCCGGCCAGATCGGTGGCCTGGCCCAGGAGGAGATCGCCGGCCTCGATGATCGGGAGCTGTGGCCAGGGTGGTTCACGAGCCCCCGCCTGGCGGTGGAGAGATCATCGCCGGTGAGGCGGCCCCGCCGATGGGCCGCCGCGAGGGTCGTGCGGGTCTCCACCTTCAGCAACCCCGAGGTGATCAGAAGAGCGCCGCTTGCCAGACCTCCCCGCCCGGGAGCTCATCCCAACCGGATCCATCGCGTCCCCGGCTCACCGCCTCGGTGCCGGTGAGGTCGTAGCGTCGGGCCGGTCGCGTTCAGCCCCCAGGGCAGCGGTCCCTTCACCGTCGAGATGCGGACCCGCCGGTTCACTGGCCGCCAGCGACCCGCGCCCTCCTTCTCCCGTCCCCCGGTGGGCGAAGGCCCCCCTCCCGGGTGCTCCATCAGGGCCGCTGGCGTGCTCCCGCTTCCCGTCCGCCCCGATGAACCGCTACGCCACCCGACGCCGATCTCACCTCCTGGGCCTGGCCCGCCCATGAGGCATAGTGGAGTCTGCTGATGGCGTAGGCGCTCGTGCGGAGGAGCGGTCATGACCACGAGATCCGCGAGCGATGTGGTCCTCGATGGCATGCAGAGCCTGCTCGCCGACCTGGAGACGTTCTACAAGGACCTCCATCGCCACCCCGAGCTGTCCGGGCAGGAGCACCGCACGGCCGGCCGGGCCGCCGCCCGGCTGCGAGCGGCCGGTTTCGAAGTGACCGAGGCCGTGGGCGGCACGGGTGTGGTGGGGCTCCTGCGGAACGGCGATGGGCCGGTCGTGATGCTGCGCGCCGACATGGATGCACTGCCGGTCGCGGAGGAGACAGGGCTTCCCTACGCCAGCACGGAGCGTGCCGCCGACGCGGACGGTCACGAGACGGCGGTCATGCACGCGTGTGGTCACGACATGCACGTGGCATGGCTGGCAGGTGCGACGATGCTACTGGCCCGGGCCAGGGAGGCGTGGCACGGTACGCTGATGGCGGTCTTCCAGCCCGCCGAGGAGACGGGGTCGGGAGCCCGGGCCATGATCGAGGACGGCTTGTTCGATCGTTTCCCGAAGCCCGATGTCATCCTCGGTCAGCACGTCATGCCCACGCCTGCCGGGCTCGTCGGCATCCGCGCCGGGGTCATCACGTCGGCCGCCGACAGCCTGCAGGTCCGTCTGTTCGGGCGGGGTGCTCACGGTTCGATGCCACAGGCGAGCGTCGACCCGGTGATCATGGCGGCGGCCACGGTGCTGCGCCTGCAGACGATCGTCTCGCGCGAAGTCGCGCCCACGGAGTCGGCGGTCGTCACCGTGGGCGCCTTGCAGGCGGGCACGAAAGAGAACGTGATCCCGGAGGAGGGGATCATCAAGCTCAACCTGCGCACGTTCGATCCGGGTGTCCACCGGAGCGTGCTCGCCGCCGTCGAGCGTATCGTCATGGCCGAGGCCCAGGCCTCGGGCGCCCCCAGGCCACCCGAGATCACGAAGCTGGACCACTACGACCTCGTGTGCAACGACGAGGAGGCCACGGGCCGCGTGGAGGCCGCATTCCGTGCCCACTTCGGCGCGAACCGCGTGGTCGAGATCCCGCCACTCTCCGCCAGTGAGGACTTCGGCTCCTTCGGCAGTGGGTGGGCCGTGCCCTCGGTGTTCTGGACGGTGGGCGGCACCGATCCCGAGGCTCGCCGTCAGGCCGAGCGGGCGGGCCGGCTCCCGGAGCTGCCCACGAATCACAACCCGAGGTTCGCCCCGGCCATCCATCCGACGCTGCAGACCGGCGTGGAGGCGCTCGTCGCCGGGGCGTGCGCATGGCTCTCGCGGTAGGCTTCGCATGATCGGTGGGCGCTCGGCACCCTCGCCGTGCTGAGGGGCTTCGACCCGACCCTCATCCTCGTCCTCGACCTGGTGGGGACGTTCGCCTTCGGCCTCAGCGGCGGCCTGGCCGGGGTCCGCGCCCGCCTCGACCTGTTCGGGATCGTCGTCCTCGCCGCCGTGGTCGGGCTCGCGGGGGGCATCACGCGAGACGTGCTGATCGGGATACCACCGGCCACGCTGCGCGACTGGCGCTACCTGGCCGTGGTCGGGGGTGCAGGGCTGGTGACCTGTCTCGCGCACCCGGCCCTCGAACGGGCACGGCGTCCCGTGGACGTCATGGACGCCGCGGGCCTGGCGGTGTTCTGCGTGACGGGGGCGGCCACAGCCCTCGACCACCACCTCGGAGCCGTCGAGGCCGTGATCCTGGGCACGATCACGGGTATCGGTGGCGGCATCCTGCGTGACGTCCTCGTGCGGGAGATCCCGGTCGTCTTGCGCACCGGGCTCTACGCCATCCCTGCGATCATCGGCGCCACGATCGTCGCCGCCGCCTACCAGGCCGGTCACGATGGCATCGTGTTCCCGGTGCTCGGCGCAGCGGCGTGCTTCCTGGTCCGCCTGGCCGGCTTGCTGTTCGACCTGAACGTCCCTGGCGCTCCCAGCCTGACCGGTCTTCCGCCCCGCCCGGCCGGTCTTCTGGAGAGATGGCGCCGGCGGCGCCGGCGGTCATCGTGACGGCCAGGTCGGCGACCCTGCCGGAACGCACGGTTCGATTCGCGCTCTCCACGACGGCCCCGAGGCCCTCTCACCCGGGCAGCAGTGCGGACGGCGAGCGCCCCCGCCGAGGGGCAGGCCAGAAGCGGTCCCCCACCTCCTTCCCCAGGAAGATCCGGCTCGCCAGGGCCGGCACCCGCTCGGCGCCCTCATCCGACCCCTGAGAGCAACCGGCTGACCTGCCGTCTGGCCAGGTGCGCGGCGGTCGGCCGTGCCCGGGCGGGTTCGGCCCCAGCCCGCTGGCCACCCCGCCTCCTCCTCGCCCCACTCCGGGGCAGGTGGAGCACAGGTGGAGCGTTAGACGCGTTCGGCGGCCGGCCGGGCGCCGAAGCCGAGCAGCACCATGCCGGTGACCGCGTCCAGAGCGCGACGCACCGAACGGCGGGTCAGCCAGCGGCGGGTACGGTGCGGTGACACGGTGAGCAACAGATGGTGGAGTCCTTTCGCTCCCAGCCCCTGGACGCCGGCCCCTATCCCGACGTGTGGATCGACGCCCTGACGCAGCGCTGCCGGGAGGGGGACCGAGTGGGTGGTCACCGCCATCGCCACCGGGGGCAGGTGGGCGCCGCGAGGTCCTGGGCCTGGACGTGGGACCCCCATCGAAACGAGTTTCGATAAGGTCCTTTTCACGCCGAGGATGGGACCACCTTCCTGCGCGGGTTGGTGGCCCGGGGCCTGAGCGGGGTCAGGTTGGTCATCAGCGATGACCACTCAGTATTACTACCGTACTTGCTAAGGCCTGCCGCTCCGGCAGGACGGGCACACCTTCGACGGGATAGCGGACGGTGACCACGCTCGACGACCTGGAGCGCTGGGGCGAGGCATTCCTCGCCTTCCACGCGCGCTTCGCCGACCGGTTCGCTCGGCGGGAATCCCGCGAGCAGGTGGCCAAGTACCTGCGGGGCCTGCTCGCCCCGGTCGAGGGCAAGAACAGCTGGCAGGTGGCCGAGGCGATCGGGTCGACTGGGATGTCGATGCCGTCCCGGACCGCCTCCAGGCCTTCGGGTGCGGGACCTTCGGTGACCCGGAAGGGATTGGTGTCCTGGACGAGACCGGCTTCCCAGGGGACCCCTCGATGGGGAGCCCCTGAAAAAGGGGGTGGCCTGGGTGGGGGTGCAGGGGTAGGACTGGGGCACGGCCGGCAAGGTCGAGAACTGCCGGATCGGGGGCTTCCTGGGGGTCCCCGATGGGGTCCCCTGACCGACGCCACCTCGCGCGGGCACGTGTTCCTGGACCGGCGCCGGTACCTGCCCGAGGCCTGGTGCAACGACCCGGTGCGCCGGGCCAGGGCCAAGGTCCCGGAGGAGGTCGGCTTCCAGACCAAGCCGGAGCACGCCTGGGGGCAGGGGGGCCGATGCGCTGGGGGAGTGGGGACGAGATCGATGGCGACGCACCTCGCCGGCGGGAGACCATCGAGCGCCACGGTCGCGGGTACGTGCTCGCGGTCTCATGATCACGCCGGTCTGGACCGAGCGCCCGCCGGTGGGGTCCCCATCGGAACGCGTATCGGGGCACCCCATCGGAGCAAGCTCCGATGGGGATCCCTCGATGGGGTGCCCTCCTCGCCCGCCGCTCCCGCAGCGACCCCAACGACCTCGCCTCCTCCCTGGCCCTGGCCCCGACCGAGGTCACGCTCCAGGAGCTGGCGACGGTGGCCGCGACCCGGTCCACCGCCGAGCCGTGCCTCGAGGAGGCGTAAGGAGGAGACCGGGCTGGACCAGGACGAGGTCCGGCACTGGCCGAGCTGGTACCGACACATCACCCGGTCGATGCTGGCCTGTGCCTGGCCGGCCGCGATCCGCAGCCAGGCCGAGGCGCAACCAGGGGGTGTCCCCCGGTCTGGCCGGCTTGACCGTGCCCGAGGTGCGCCGGCTGCGGGCGGCGTTGCCGCTGCCCGCGCACTCACCGGAGCTTGGCCTGGTGTGGTCATGGTGGAGACGGGCCCAGCGCTGGCAGGCCCGGCGCAGCCACCACCGTCGTCGCGCGTTCCCAGGTAGGCACGATGGCTCATGAGTCACAACTACGGTTGTAGTATTAGTGTGGCGAATCGGTAGTTTCGTACCATCTGGCGGCTCTGGACGCCGATGCCAGTCTCTGGGTCCCCACGAAACCGCAGATTTCGTAGGGTGGTGTCAGGGGGCTCGGCTCCCCGTCGTCGCGCATCCTCCAGATGCGCTCCTCCTTGTGCCGCCCTTCTGGGCCTCGGCGCCCGGACCGGCACCCTGCGGGTGCCTACCACCACCTGGCACGGAATCTCTGACTCATCACACTACCCACAAACACGCAGCCCGCTCTTCGTCCATATATGGCATCGGCCTGCCAAGCGGGCTGGACAGCTGTCGGGATCAGACCTGGCTCGCATTCGCTCAGGTCCCACCGTCAAGGTTCGAGAGCAACCTTCACCTCCATCGCGGCTGGCAGCGATAGGACGAGCGCCGGGAGCTTCCTCATCCGAGCCAGGCAGAGCCGGTGGCGAGGAGGGCTCATCCGCACGGTCATCGAACTCTTCATCGCCACATTACCAACCACTAACCTGGACCGACGATGATGTCAGCGTGGGCATCGCCCAGCGACGCGCTCGCCAGCAAAGAGAGGGTCTCGTGCCTCAAGCTCGGGAGCCCACTCTCCTCCCACGGATGCCAGGCAGGGTCGCTCACATCATCCCTGGTCGAGCCCGGCTCGCCTTCACGCCCGAGACCGCCGATCGAGGTTGGACATTAGCTTGCCGGTTGCAGGCCCATCCGCGGGTCCACACCGTCGCCTGGAACCCAATCGCGCGCTCGCTGATCGTCGAGCACGATACCTCCGTCGACATCTGGGAGCTGATCCAGACGCTGCCTCGAGCCGGCTCGCGGGGTCGAGCCCCGATTACCAACGGTGGCATCGCCTGGGGCCGGTTGATGCGCTCCTGCCTGCCCTGCCTGCTCCCGCTCGGGCCGATGGCCGACCTCGCACTGACGTTGGCCATTACGCTCCTCGAGCGGACCACACCCCCGAGCGGCTGACGTGGGGCTCCGACGCCCGTGGTGCCACGGCAGGGAAAGAACCGAGGAGAGCGGGCACGACGATGGCCGGCGGCATCGACCCATCCCAGAGCGCCCCCGGCGCCCGTTCATTCGGGAGCGATGACCCCTCGCCGTGACCACCACAGGCTCGGCCTCCTGTCGCCCAGCAGCCGGGCGCCGAGGACCCACCCTCGCTGCCCATTCCGGTGGAAGGGACCGATCTGGACTTTCGCACTTCCCCACTTTCTCGGTCCCGGAGCGGTCCTGCGACATCGTTCGGTCAGGCGGCATCGGCGAGTGTTTCGAGCAGAGCCGCCTGGAATTCGGTGGAGAGCGAAGCGCGATCGCTCCCGACCAAAATCCTCTCCCGCCACAGCTCACGTTTGGCCGCCGCCCGAGCATCGATGAAGGAAGTGGTGAGCTTGTTGCTGTACCAGGGATGCGACGACCAGGACGGTCGGTCGCCCTGGGTGACCACGTACCAGTACCAGATCAGCGTGGCGGTGAACAGAGAGATCGCCCTGGCTCGCTCCAGTCACTGAGGGTGCCAGTACCGAGGATCTTCGGCGCCAAAGAACTGTTTGCAGCTGCGATGGGTCTCCTCGATCGCCCAACGCTCGGCGTTGGCGCTGACGACCGACTCCGGCGTTGCGCCAGAACCAGTCCAGGTAGTCGTCATCGTTGCGACCAGGAAAATCGCGGACCATTTCACCGGAATGCACACCTCACCCCTCCTCAAGAACCCATGATGGGCAGGGAGCCCGATTGCTGACCGCGGAGCGGTGACCTTGCAGCATTGGCGCGTGCCACCTCCTTAGAGCAGGGGGCGTGTCTCGGCCTCTAGGCGCTGCCAGCTTGCCGTGAGAAGGGTCCGTTCGAGCGCACTCAGCATGGAGCGTGCCTCGCGCCACACTATGCGGAAGCCCAACCGGGTTCGTCGTTGCGGCGGGCGAAGCACCATTGCGCGAGGCCCCGGCTCTCCACCATGACCTCAGTGAAGCCCGAGCAACGCACCATTGCGCCCAGCTCCTCGTCGGTGTAGAGGCGCAACCCACCGAGTACGTAGGGGAGCATCACCAACTTCGTAATTCGGCGCGCCGAGGCATTGAGCATGGCCAAGCGGCCGCCAGGTCGGAGCACCCGGTGGATCTCGGCCAGTGCCCTGTCGGGTGCCGGGAGCCAGAAGAAGACCTGGTTCATGGCGACGGCGGTGAAATGCTGGTCCGGCCACGGCAGACGGGTGACGTCGCCCTCTCTCACCTCAAGGCGACCGGCCTCCACTGCATGGGCATTGCGCTTCCTCGTGGCGTCGACCATGTCGGGGCTGTGGTCGAGCCCGGCCGCGCTGCCGGCGCGCTCCAGTGCCCTGGCGAGGAAGTGCCCGCCACCGCAGCCAATCTCGAGCAGCCTATCAGAAGCCTTGAGCTCCAGCGCGTCCAGGACCCGTCCATATGCGGGGTGGGATGCGGTCGGCAGCCCGTAGAGCAGCCGACCGACCATGCCGGCAGGCCGCCTGGCGGTGTTCGCGATCACATCGGACAGCCGGGGTGGCATCGCACGGGATCTTATTCTGGCTGTCACATGGCGGGGCACCAGGGTGATCCTTCAAGCCAGGCATGAGTTCTGCGAAGCGGCTGGTCAGGAGCACCGGCCGTCGCAGTCGGTACACCATCTCCTCGCCCACGCTGCCAACTGCCGTCCGGCGCGCCGCTCGCCGAGCTGGTGGCGGGACGGACCTCGCTCGGTCAGCCGGGCCCGGCGCGGAATGTGGCCGAGGCCGTGGGAGAGGAGTACGATGCCCGTTCGGCCTCACGCTGATGGTCGCCGATGCCTCGATCGTCGCCGCCACGTGCGTTACCTCCTCCACTCCCGCTCCATCCGGGAGGTCACGCTGACGAGTTCCACAGACTGGCCGTGGGAGTGGCACTGGCGGAGCACACTCCTTGAGCGCCGAGGGCAGCCTACTGGTCCAGCCTGGTCTCCCCCTTCGCCTCCTTGAAGCACGGCTCCGCGGTGGACCGGGTCGCGGCCACCGTCGCCAGCTCCTGGAGCGAGACCTCGGTCGGGGCCAGGGCCAGGGAGGAGGCGAGGTCATCGGGGTCGCTGAGGGAGCGGCGGGCGAGGAGGGCACCCCATCGAGGGGTCCCCATCGGAGCTTGCTCCGATGGGGTGCCCCGATACGGGTCCCGATGGGGTTCCCCCCGGTCGGCCCCGACCATGGACCCCGGTCCGCTCGAGCTTCGATCAGGCCAGCGCCGAGGGGTGCGGATCCCGCACCAGCGCGTGGTGGGGCAGCCCGAGGAGCGCTCCTGAGAGGCGGCCCGGCTCCTCGACGAGAGAGCAGGCGACGTGGTCGGCGGCTTCCCCGACCGCGGGGCGATCATCCGCCGGGTCGGCTGCTGGCCGAGGACCACGAGGGGTGGATGGTGGCTCGTCACTCCATGGGGGTGGGATGGCTCCGAGCCATCCAGGCCGTGCTCCCCGATCAGGAAGTGGCATTGGGGCTCCCCCACGCCAGCTCGTGGTCACCGGGTGACACGGTGGTCGTCCACACCCACTTGTCCGGACGTGGCCCAAATGAGCCGGTGGGCGAGGGGCCCTGCGTTTCCGAGACGCTGAAGGACAAAGCGAGCGCGACGCTCCATTCCGCAGTATGATCGAGCGTCCGTCGAGCGCTGGCGGAACCGGTCGCGAGACAAGGTGGCGCGGATCATGGCCACCGGCACCGGATCCTCCCGCAGTAATCCCCGATATATGAGTTCTGGTCCCTCACGGTCGAGAATAGGAGCGCGGTCAGCCTCGCCGTCGCTCACCGTCGTGATCCAGGGCTTCGACCTGCCTGGACGCTCCTGCCGGCCGGGACCATCCGGGACCACTTATCAGGAGGTGCACGTCGGGCTGTGCAGCCGAAGCCACGATCGGCTCGGGTTGTCGGTGGTCCCGCATCGCCCCTGGCAGGTGGCCGAGCCGGTGCCCGGCGACGCGGCCTCGGCCCGTTGGGAAGTCCCGGTGAGTGTCCGACGCGCCGACGCTGGCATCGACTTTGGCGGCCCCTTCGTTCGCGGCGACCGCACCGATCGGCACCTCGGTCTGGCCTGGGGCGAGGTACCAGGCGACGGCTTCTTCCACCTGTTCCGCGCTGCGAAGCTCCGCCTTGTGGATGTCGATCCACGTCTCGTGGAGGAGGCCCTCAAGTTAGGCCGCCCTCTCACAGCCAACGTCCGCCTCACCGACCACAACGGCAATCCGATCTGCGCCCGGATCCGATCCCCGGACGTGATCTGGTCGATCCCGACAGTAACTTGAGACGGTGTCGGACGAGCGAGGTCGCGTGCACGTGCACCACAACCACTCCGGTTGCGACGGACACGAGGCGCAGACGGTCGCCGGGACACGCGGTCGAGGACGGAGCCGTTCAGGAGACGTCCGGTCGGCCCGCCTCCAGAAGGTCCAGGGTCCCATCGGTGGGCCAGCCGTCGGCCGGTGGCAATGCCACCGCTCCTTGCGGGACTCCTCCAGGAGGGGAAGCTAAGGCAGGCAGAGAAGCGGGGAGCGGGCGGGCGCGGCCTGGACCGACCTGGACCTGGTCTTCACCGATGCTCGCGGGTACCCGCACCGCCTGGAGCGGGTGCGGCGCCACTTCTACCGGGGGCTGGAGCGGGCCGGGGTGCGGCGGGTGGTGCTCCACGCCCTGCGCCACACGATGGCACGCCGCTGCACGAGACCAAGGACCTGAAGCCGGCGGCCCGGCTGGGGCTCGATGCGGCCGACGCTGGTCGTCAGAACGTCTGCCACCTCCTGCCAGGTACCGACGACCGCCACGTCAACCCAGCATCGATCGCACTGCCCGAGAGCCGAACAACCGTCGCCTGATGTCTCCGCGGACCGGGCATGACTGAATGCGTCGATTGGATAATCGGCGCGGATCAGGTACCACCGTCCAGAACGACGACTTTCCGGAAGCCCGAAGAATTGTCGTGGGTTCCGAGGTGGATCGACGCGACGCTCATTAACACGGACCGCAAACCAGCGATCGAGGTATTCCACAGTATCCGAGACCTCCCGGTGGGACCGCGACCACTCGAGTGCTTCAGCGCGACTTCCCGGACCCCATAGGTACTCGACCGGATAGCGGGTCGTGTCCACGTCGGAGTTATATGCCCATAGGTAGTCGCTCGTTACGGCACGCACGATCAAGTAGGTCCAGTCCGAGCGTGAGTCATCGGCCGCCAGCTGCCCCACCGTCTGCTGGATCTTCGACGTGCCGGCGGCGTCCCAACCTATGGCGGCGACCGCTCGCTCTATCGGAGCCGGAAAGATTCGACCGCCAGGAGTGCGCGCCCCCCAAAGCCGGTTGACGATCTCGATGACGTCCCGGATGATTCGTGCCGCGTCGGTTGGCATGCTCAGTGAATATGAGGTTGGATGAGCGGCACGGTTACGAAGACGCGGCAGGACCCGGTCGAAAAGCCGGGAGCGCTGACCGTCGAGGAGATGCTCCATCCGCGCCCACGCGAAGAAGTGATTCAGACTTCCACTGAAACGAGTCTTCTCGCCTGGCTTCACCAGGGACGGGACGTACCACTCGCCCCGCTGATGGCTGCCACCACGCTCAGCCAAGGCACGATGGACATCGTCATAACTGGACGCCATCAGAGGCTTCTGTACACCTCTGCTGCTCACGAATGGGATCGTGGATCCATAGTGGGCCATGAACCGCTCCGCGAACGCCTGCTGTAGATGAAGCAATGCGAGATCCGACGCTGCACTGAAGAGCTCGTAGTCGAAGAGGCCATGGATGTAGACTGAGCGGACGCGATCGAAGCTCTTGCGCACGGTCTCCGGCACCGAGGGATCGATCCCGATAGCTACGGTCTGCTGAATATGCTGCGCGGCTCCCTCGGCTGACAGAATACGAGTCCCGGTGGCCCAGCCCAATGGGGTGAACCTCTGGGACCGTTCGTCGGGTGCCGTCAGCTCGGCGAGGGATCGGATCTCCATGGCACCATTCTTGACCCCCGCTCCGTTCTGAGGTGCTGCCGGACCATTTTCCTGATCAGTCGATCAGCCAGCAGGCGCGCAGGCTGTCCACGAGCGGCGCGTAATGATCAAGTGGTCGGTGAGCTCAACTGCCGGCGGTGTGGCAAGTGTCGCGCAGCTCGCGCGTGAACCCGAGATCGTCAGCGGTAGGAATGGCGCGGTCAGCAAGGTGCTTGTGCGCGATCCGTCGACGTTCACCGGCAGACGCACAGCCTGGCCTGGAGAGGCACCGCCCATCGTCCCGGCCATGGTCGTCCCGCTCATCAGCCGGCCGGCCCCGGAACTGGCCAGATCCCAGACGGTCCTGCCCGACTGGTCCACCACCCGGACTTCGACATCCCCCACCGCCAGTGATGGCGCAATCGCGTCGAGAGCCGAGGTGTCCCACGCGTGGCGCTCCGCGTACGCGCCGGCGAACAACGCCATGACCCTAATTGGCCTCCTATGCCGACATTATGCTGTCGGCCCTCGAGGTACTGCCATCGGGGTGGCGGTGGGATCGATTCCGGTTCGCCGGGGGTTACCCGCTCCTGTGCCGCCGACCAGGCTGGCTCTGGCGAGAGCGCGGAAAGGCCGTACCGCTCCTTAAGCGGGGCAAGCGACAGCCTTCGCCGGCGCGCCGTTGCTCCCGGCTGGCCAGGGCGCGCTCCCGGTAGCTCAGGCATTCGACCAGGGCCGCGTCCGCAACTGGGAGCAGGATGATGACCGCCCCCGAGGAGGATGGAGCGGAGGGCTCGGCGAACCAGATCGGCCCGACCCGACCGCAGGCAGGACAGTTGGCGACCGCTGCATCGCGCGACACCATGATCACGGCGCCGCAGGTGGAGCAGCGGATAGCCGGGCCAGTGGGAGACGTATTCGTCCCGGGCACAGGACCCGACGTGGTGTGCCTACGACTTGCACCTGTAAGGTCCCTCGCGCTGCCGTTCGCCTCGACGAGGTCGGAGCTGCACTGGGGCCGAAGGGGTTCCCGCGTGAGCGGTTCCTGTCATCCGCGGTCTGGTGACGTCGCGAGGGGATCGTGACCCACCGGAGCCCCGCCAGGGCTGAAAGGGCGTGGTGCCATCCCGCCCCGGCGAGCGGCCCAGCTATCCAGACTTCGTGTCCGCGTCAATGCTGCGCGCAGTACAATGCTCGCCGCGCTTGATCCCGGACGCCCCCTCCGCCGACCTCGCCGCCCGGGCCCGGAACCGTCAGCTCGCCATCCCGGGCCACTTCTCGGCCCCGGTCCGGGTCGAGGACGTCGAGGCCATCGGCCAGGAGCACTACCTGCTCCGGGTCCGCCGGGCCGACGGCAGCCCGGCCGAGACGGTGCTCACCGCCGCCGATCTGGAGGCGGCCCTGGCCACCGCCGTCGCCCGCGCCCCCATCACCGATCCCCGGAGCCTCTTCCGCTGGGTGGAGGCGCACCGCATCCAGCTGGCCTACGCCCACGACCCCCTGTTCGCGGTCTCGCTGAGCGGGGTGCGTGGGCTGCCCCACCAGATCGAGGCGGTCTACCGGCGCCTGCTCCCCCAGCCCCGGCTGCGCTTCGTGCTGGCCGACGACCCCGGGGCCGGCAAGACCATCATGGCCGGGCTCCTGATCAAGGAGCTGAAGCTGCGCGGGGTGGTGGACCGGGTCCTGGTGGTGGTGCCGGCGCCGCTCACCGCGCAGTGGCAGGACGAGCTCTTGGACCGCTTCGACGAGGAGTTCGTGGTGGTGGAGGCCAGGGAGGTGCGCTGGCGGCTGGGGGGCAACCCCTGGCAGCAGCACGACCGGGTCATCACCTCGCTCGACTTCGCCAAGCAGGACGACGTGCGGCCGGACCTGCTCCGGGCGGAGTGGGACCTGGTGGTGATCGACGAGGCCCACAAGTGCTCGGCGGTGACCTACGGCGAGGAGGTCAAGCGCACCAAGCGCTACCTACTGGCCGAGGAGCTGTCCCGGCGCACGGCCCGGCTATTGCTGCTCACCGCCCCCCCCACAGCGGCGACCAGGACCGCTTCCGGCACTTCCTGGCCTTGCTCGACCCGGACCAGTTCGCCACCGCCGAGCTGGTCCGGCGCCAGATCGGGGTCGAGGACAGCCCCTACTTCCTGCGCCGCCAGAAGGAGGACCTGCGCGACGAGCGGGGGCGCAAGCTCTTCGTCGAGCGTCACGTCCTGACCCAGCCCTTCACCCTGAGCGCGCCCGAGCTGCAGCTCTACGAGCAGGTGACCGCGTACATCAACCGCTTCTTGGGCGGGGGCGGGCTGGGTGGAGGCCGGGGGCATGCCGTGGCCCTGGCCCGGACCGTCCTGCAGCGGCGGCTGGCCTCCAGCCTGGGCGCCATCCACTCCTCGCTGCGTAAGCGGGCGGAGCGGCTGGCCCAGCGCCTCGAGGAGCTGGAGCGGATGAGCCCCGCCGAGCGGGCCCGGCGGCTGGCCGAGCTGGGCCTGCTGCCGGCGAGCACGGACCTGGAGGCCGGCTACGAGGACGCCACCGAGGAGACCGAGGACGCCGCCGCCGAGGAGGTGACGGCGGCGGCCCAGGTGGAGGACCTGCGCCGGGAGGTCCAGGAGCTGCGCCGGCTGGTGGCCGAGACCGCCCGGGTGATGGGGCTGGGCGAGGAGCGCAAGCTGGGGGCGCTGCGCGCGTGCCTGGCCCGGGCCGAGCTGGCCGAGCTGCGCGACGGTCGGGGCAAGCTCCTGATCTTCACCGAGCACCGCGACACCCTGGAGCACCTGGTCCGGCACCTGGAGGCCTGGGGCTACTCGACCTGCGCCATCCACGGCGGCCATCCCCCGGCGGAGCGCAAGCGCATCCAGCAGGAGTTCCACCAGTCGCGCCAGATCTGCGTGGCCACCGAGGCCGCGGGCGAGGGCATCAACCTCCAGTTCTGCCACCTGATGATCAACTACGACCTGCCCTGGAACCCGGTCCGGCTGGAGCAGCGCATGGGCCGCATCCACCGCATCGGCCAGGAGTCGGACGTCTACGTCTTCAACTTCTGCGCCACCAACACCATCGAGGGCGAGCTGCTGGAGCGGCTGACCCACAAGCTGGAGGAGATGCGCGCCGACCTCCAGGGGCGGGTCTACGACGTGATCGGGGACATGCTGGCCTGCAATGGGCTCGACTTCGAGCGCCTGGTCAAGGAGACCCTGGCCAACCCCAAGCGGCGCCAGGCCTCGCTGGAGCAGATCGACGCCCTCTCGGCCCAGGAGCTGAGGCGCTACGAGGAGGCGGTGGGGATCGCCCAGGCCACCCGTAGCGTCGACCTCAGCTGGGTGCGGCGCCACGACTGGGAGTCGGAGGAGCGGCGGCTGATGCCGGAGTACGTGGAGTCCTTCTTCCGGGACGCGGCCGAGCAGGTGCGGCTGCGGGTGGAGCTGCGGGCCGACGGGCTCTACCGGGTCGAGCACGTGCCGGCGGCGCTGCGGGCCGATGACCTGGAGGCGGTGCGGCGGCTGGGCCGGCCCCAGATGGAGTACCGCAAGCTGACCTTCCGGTTGCAGCGGTCGCCCCGTGAGGTAGGGGATTGAAACGGACCGTAGATCTGCTCGACGATCTCCTGCTGCCAGCCTTGTTGCAGCGGTCGCCCCGTGAGGTAGGGGATTGAAACGAGCGATGCCAGCACTGCCGTTTGAATTGCCGATCATGGGGACGGAGCACCTGACGTGTGGCTGCTATGTCTGAGCAACCTCGCAACCAGGGCCGGAGAACCCCTCATCCTTCGACAGGAATCTCGGCAGTGGCTTTTGGGCGCACTATCCGTGGAGAGATAGGATGTACTGGAAGGGAACGATCCTGGGGCAACCGGTGAGCTGGGAGGACGGGCGATGGACCGGGCCTCCGAGCATCATCAAGCTGGCTCAGCAGGTCCTGAGCGAGCCAGTTCCGGTAGCACAGCCGGCTGAACTCTATCCTGGCGATCCGCGGGCCATCCCGATCGTGATGAGGGAGTGGTTCCCGGTCGAGGACGAGGAGACGGATATCCCGCCGGTGAGGTTCCGTCCTCTGCCGGAGGATGCGATCCCATAGGGGGTTGGTGAGGTGGGCTGGAAGCCGCGTTGGGAGCCGAAGGGGAAGCCGCTCGACGTCGACGAGCGGGCCCCGCTCGACGTCGACGAGCGGGCCCCGCTCGACGACATCACGGACGAGGACGTGGAGGAGGCGCGTGAGCACTGGGAGCACATGACTCCAGAGCAGAAGGAGGAGGTCCGGCGGCTCCTGCGTGAGACGCAGATGTCGATCTATGGGCGGGTCATCGACGACGACCCGACGCACATCCCCACCGATCCCGATCGGTGAGCATCCGACTGCTCTCGCCGGGCGCTGGCCCGGACGAGGTCGCGTCCTTCGTTCATCGGCTCAACGGTGGAGCCGGGCTCGGCCCCGAGGACGAGGCGATGGCGATGGCGGCATGGGATCGTCTCGACCAGAAGACGAGGGACGAGATCATGCGGACGGTGTCGCCTTGTCCTGATATGTGTGCATGCCTGCGTCAGCCGGAGCATCGTCCCGCTGTTACAGGGGCCGCTCCGTGAAGTAGGCGATTGAAATCCGGCGCTCCGGACGGCTCAGACATGGGGCGTCTGCTTGTTCCAAAGGTTGTTCCAAAGGCCACCCGTGAGATCAGGGTCGCGGCCCGAGGTCATGGAGCCATAGCTCGCCGCGTCCGGCTCCAGGGCTGTCGCTCGGAGCCCGTCACCCCTCCAGCGACCGCAGCGCCACCGCCAGCCCCGGCCGCTCGCCGTAGCCCTTGGTGGCGTGCAGCTCGGCCACCTGGGCGTCGTCCCGGATCACCCCTGCCCCCACCAGCGCGTCCAGCACCGCCCGGGCCAGCTTGTCCAGGTCGGGCCGGACGGCGTGGCCGAGCGGCGCCGAGGGTCGCAGCCCTCGCCGACCGTAGTGCCAGCGGGGCCGGATGAAGGTGAAGGCCAGCTCCACCGCCACCGCCCCCGCCAGGGGAGGGCGCCCGGCTGACGCCCGGCGGGCGTGCCAGGTGACGGCGTCCCGCCAGGGCCGAAGCCGTCCGCTGTCGGCGATCACATAGGTGCGGCCGTTGCCGGCCCGGATGGGGCGGCCCGAGCCCTGGGGGACGGGCTCCCCCGGGACCTCGAAGCAGATCGTCTGCGCCAGCGGCGCGAGGAGCCCGATCCCCATGGCTGCTCAGTGGGCGGACCGGAGGAGGAGCAGGACCAGCCCGGCCACGATCAGGGCGAGCCCGATCAGGTCTCGGACCTCAGCGATCGAGCAGCCAGGCCGCCACCCGAGCCGCCATCCCAGCCCCGGCCAGGGCCAGGGCGACGTGCAGGCCAAGAGCCGCGTGCCCGGCCAGATCCTTGGCAACGGCGGCGGCCTGGGAGGCCGCGCTGCCGACGGCGGCCGCGACCCCACGACGGGCGAGCAGGTACCACCCCAGCCCGGCGATGGCGGCCAAGGCCACCAGCTCTTGGAGCTGGGATCGGGGTGGCTCCTCCCTCACCCCTGCCCCTCGCCCACGACCACCGGGGCTCGCAGCTCGGGCCAACGCTCCTCCAGCCGTCGGCGCGCCTCCTCGCCGCTGAGGAAGGGGGTCTGGAACTCCTCCCGCTCCATCCCGAAGACGTACACCCCACGCCCCGCCAGCCGGGGCAGGAAGGCAGCCGAGGCGTCGCCCTCGCGCAGGATGGTCTCGGAGTCGCGGAAGTTGCGGACCCCGAAGGCGATGCTGGCCCCGACGTTGGCCAGGAGCTGGCCGGGCAGCACCTCGGGGTCCGGGCGTTGGGTGGCGACCAGGAGGTGGATGCCGGCCGCCCGGCCCGAGTGGGCGCTGACGGGAAGGATGCCGCCGCCCCGAGCTGCGCGTGCGCTCGACCTCGCACGGGATCGGGGGTGGGCGAAACGCGGGGCCGAGCCGGCCACCACCTCCCGCCTGTCGAGCGCATACTCGACACGTGGAGGAGACACGGGCCACCGTGGGCGGTGGCCACGCCCCGGCCGAGGCCCCCGAGACCGGCCCCGACCAGCTGATCGCCCGCTTCCTCTCCGGCCGCCCCCAGGCCACCGCCCGGGCCTACACCGCCGACCTGGAGGACCTGGCCCGCTTCCACGGCACCTCGGTGGCGGACGCGGTGCGCTCGCTCTTGCTCGGGCCCGAGATCGCCCGAGAGCTGGTGCTGGACTACGCCGTCGAGCTGCGCCGCCGAGGCCTGGCCCCGGCCACCGCCCGGCGGCGGCTGGCCACCCTGCGCTCCCTGCTGGCCTCGGCCCGGCAGCTGGGCTGGATCGCCTGGGAGCTGGAGCTGCCCACGGAGCGGGAGGTGGAGCGGGCGGCGGCGGAGATGGCGGAGCGGGAGCGCTCCTCCTACCTCTTCCCCCGGCATCCGGGGGAAGCGGACCGGCTCGACCTCCAGCACCACGCCCTGCGCGAGGCGTTGGGTCGCAACCACCTGGCCCCGGTGGGACCCCTGCGGCGGGTGCTGGACGTGGGCACCGGCACTGGTCAGTGGGGGTTCGAGCTGTGCTGGGAGCACCCCGAGGCGCTGGTGGTGGGGTTGGATCTCGTCCCGGGGAGGGCGGAGCACCCCTCGGGCTACCGGCACGTGCGGGGCAACGTGCTCCGGGGGCTGCCCTTCCAGAGCGACACCTTCGACTTCGTGCACCAGCGCTACCTGGTCTCGGGCATCCCGCTAGAAGCCTGGCCTCAGGTGGTGGCGGAGCTGGTCCGGGTGACCCGCCCCGGGGGCTGGGTCGAGCTGGTCGAGCCGGCCATGGAGTTCTCCCGAATGGGGCCAGCGGCCCGCCGCTTCTGGGGATTGGTACAGGATGTTGCCATCTCCCTCGGGCTCGACGTTGCCAAGACCGTTTTTGACTCCCTGGATCGCTACCTGCGCGAGGCCAGGCTGGAGGAGGTGACCCGGCGTGAGTTCGAGCTGCCGGTCGGGGAGTGGGGCGGTCGGGTCGGCTCCTTCCTGGCCAGCGACGCTAGGGCGGTGCTGACCCGGATGAGTGAGGTGCTGCAGTCTCGGTCGATCATCACCCTGGAGGAGGCGGCCGACCTTGCCCGTCGCTCCCTTCAGGAGTTCGAGGAGTACCGGACCATCTGGTCAGTCGCCATCGCCTACGGCCGCAAGCCGAGCCAAGGCCGGTAGGCCAAGATTCCGGTAAGGGATGGGAGCCCGCCTCCTCGACGAGGTCCCGCCACTTACGTGATGAACCCGTCCAGGGCGGGGTCGGAGAGCGAGGCCACCCGCTGGTCCACCACCCCCAGCCCGACGTAGTTCATC